>Ga0181612_139236_pt1 | contig 19111 bp, 10 predicted proteins | sample HoacroProtozoa21_FD_119630 | JGI IMG/M metagenome (GOLD analysis project Ga0181612, IMG submission 119630) | Hoatzin crop microbial communities from Cojedes, Venezuel. Combined Assembly of Gp0051906, Gp0051904, Gp0051908 | reverse complement strand
CTCTAGACCCACGCGAGCACTTCACAGACCGCAGCGACGAAGAGAGCCGCCACAGCTTCTCCGGGCAACCTGTGCCAGGGCCTCAGCCCCCTCACAGTGAAGAATTTCTTCCTTATGTCTAATACAAATCAACCCTCTTTCATCTTGAAGCCATTACCCCTTGTCCTATCACTATATGCCCTTGTAAAAAGTCCCATAAAAATCCACGCTGACCACTCCCAGTCACTTTCTTGTCCTTTGTATGTTTGGAAATGGCTTCCATGATCGGAAAAAGATTTATCTGTCAGCTTCCCAGGGATCAAGGTGAGACTCAGAAGCCTGTAAGTTCATAGATCCTCCTTCTCAAGCCTCCTGAACAGAGGAATGGCAACCAGATCTGTCAAATTTCTGATTTTTCAGGGGAGGGGAGCTGCAGCACCTGATGAAAGTACATGGCACAGACTAGGAATGCAATCTAAAAAGATAGCTCTAGCACAGTCATACAGGGACACACAGCAATGGTTAGATTATATGAAACATCTTTAATTAATAAACTGACAGTACACAGGATCAGTTCCATACATGCTTTGAAGAAAATGGACCGGTTTGTCTTCTACCTTCAAAATTATTTGTCATAAATCACCAAAATAATGCTGATAATGTAAGTGGACAGGTGCCTAAGCATCTCCACTTATTTCTGACCACAGCAGCAGCAGACGGTAACTACTCCTCCATAGCAGATCATTTGCCAGTAAGACAAATACAAATACTTCAGGTGACAAAAATGCTCCTTACACAGTGTAAGAAATAAGAAAACTAAGTAGGCAGTCATATTCAACTTTAATTTCATTCCTCAACCATCTTGTGTATTCTTGCTTGACATTTATAACTTTTTCTTTTCTTTTATAAAAAAGTTCGGATTCCTGACAAAAGTTTCCACAAAATTTGTTTTAAGTAGCTTCAGAATTTTCCATGAGACCTGACAATGTTGTCACTGTCTGCTAAGAGGTGAATAAAACCCACATACTGTAATACATTACACTTAAATTGCATCATCCTATCCTCTACATGACAAAAAAAAAAAAAAAATCAACTAATTATCACAGACAATTTCACTCCCAATCTTACTTGCTCATGTTAAAGGAAAAGAAAGAATTGGTATGGATACTGCTGAAGTAATAGCTTTGTACATGACTGATACTCAAAGACAAAACGACACAGATTTGTATATGTAAACTGATCGTGTTACACAAAACTCTGTAACAGACACTTAGAACTTTTTCTATTTGTGCAACTATTTATTAGATACTCAAAGCACATCACAGATGCTAGAAGTCTTCCTACTTCTTACTTCAGAGAAAAAGCAAAAACCCCATGTCATGTCCTTTACTTCATGCTTCTGTTGCAGCAGATGGGAAGTAAACAATAGATATTAATGGTGAGCAGAACTATTTTCTCAGATTCCACACTTATTTCCACAGCTAGCTCTACTAAGGCATCTGTGGTTTTGTGCCTGTCAGATTCTCAGGAAAGAGCCAGAAGAGCACACTGCTCATTCCAAACGCCAGTTTCCTCCATTGCAGACACACACACCCTAGAAAGACTATAGCCTGTCCACTGAGTTCAGTTATCCATTTTTGACAGCTGTCAGAATTGCCAGCATCAACATACTATATGTTATTTAGGAACGCCTCAATGCAAATGTCATTAAAAAAAAATTCTAATTTGTATTGCTGAGATAATACCTCATTTTCAGGAAAAAAAGGAAGAATAAAGGTGTAATATATACCTTTCAGAACTCTGTCTTGTTAGTAATGAGCTGTTAATTTCATAAGTCTTTGTACATAAAACAATAGTAGAAGAAACAAAAGCTTTTGAACGAAGGAGAAATTACTTAGACGTATTTTAGCTCTCCTTTTATCAGCCTAGATTTATCTACATTCTATTTAATTTTCTAGTGTATATTTTAGCACAAGTATTTGGATGATATGATTCTTGCATGCTGTAGTAAGCCACACAACTTTGACCACACTATAAAGTCTGAAGACCGAATAATTTTGTGAAATGTTGGACATTCTTTACACCCTGTTGTGAACTGCACAGTCTTAGACTATGCAACACTTCTAAGAGAAATTCAGAAGTATATTGGTTTCTCTCAGATTGCTTGGCTTTTGTCCACCTAAATTCACTTTCAACTGCACATCTTACAACAGAAAAAGCAGTAACATTTCATTTTGCGGATGGAAAACGGTTTCTTAATCATCAGTAAAAATGAATTAGTACCCTGACAGTAATACATACAGCTGCAAGCAAATGACAGTTCATCCAATTTTGGCATAAGGGAAATAAAAATACAGAGAATCTTGAGCCAAGTGAATTACAAGAAAACTTCATAGAGCGATGAAGGTAAAGCCCCTCCAAAAGAGTTTGTTCTACTCCAGGATCTAATGGACTCAGTTCCACTTACAGGATCGTGCATAGTCCACGTGAAATCTCATTTCCACACTTTGAAAGCCTTAGCAATAATCAAGGTGACAATCACTAGCAAGATGAATTCCTTGTCCTGGGCTCTGTGGTTCCTGTGTTCTTTAACAGAAGTAAAGAACTATCACACACCACAGAACACCTTCCAAGTCTTAGCAAATGAAGTGGTCTGATAAGGAAGATACTACACAGAAAAAGAAAAGTAGGTACCTGTATAAAAATGTATACAGATACACTTGGTGGCAAAACTAGCCTGCACCATTGAAGAGAGAATTACCAGAAGATACTAAGTTTACAGTGGTTGAGTGGCTTTTCACACTATTTTTACAAAACAGGCAGGTAATTGTACAAATGCTTTAAATGATTTCTATTTCATATAAATCTATACTTTATACAGATTTAAAAAAAGAAAAAATAAGGGAAACAGTCAACACCAAGGCACAGTTACCCTAACCTCATCATCTTGAAAGTAGTTTATAGTGTTAAGTATTTCACATGGTACCTCCTAAATTAGAAACACATTTGGTAATTTCTGTTAGACCGTCCTGAGTCGAGAAGTATGGCTCATCCCCAGACAAAGACATCAGTATTCCTAGATATTCTTGTTTGGTTCTGATAGCTGTTGTTACTGTTTTCAATTTAAATACAGTAAAAGTTACATATATTATGCATACATTCAATCTTCAGCACTATTAGATTTCTGGGCAATGATACTTTTTCAACATATGGTAAGCACACATCATTTAAGATCAAGAAGCCATAGATAAAACATTATTTTAAGAGCTCAGAAAAATTATGAATTGTTGGGATGCTGAGAGGAGGAAGGTGGTTATTTGCTTCATTTTATTTTGAATCAAGGTAAGTCCTCTTTCACCAAGGCTGCAAGAAAGTCCTTTCGTACTGACAAACACCAAGGTTGTCAAGATAAGCCTAACAGCCTAACTACATGCTAGGCTGTTTAATATTTGAACTACATGTCTGTGTTAATACAGCACCTTTTTCTATGATTTTTCTAGAAGATTCTTACTGAGGAAATCATGCCTGAATTTCTGCCATGAAAAATATTCACCTCAAATGCATAGAAATAGCTGATATGCTCCAAAGATTGTACGAAGCGGCTTGCAGCATCTGGGAGATGTGTCTAAAAATTTAATTATTAAAGGTGGTCATGTATCTCATTTTCAGAGGGAGGTTTAAAATTTCTTATGTTAAAAAAATTTTTAAAATTATTGTAAATTGAGAAACTCACCTCCCTGCTTACTTTCAGATTGCAACCCTGATGACCTTTGACTTCTTTGTAAGTAATTTCCCACTGACTTCACAGATGCCAGGTTTTTCTCCCATTTGTTTGCCTTTCACAACATACATAGTATGTTAAAGAATATTTCCTGAAATAATTCTGGGACTAAATCAGGGGCCTGGTGCTGCCCTGCTGAGAGGAATAGAAATCTGTGTATTTCAGGAAACACTGGATTATTTTAAATACAAGTGTCCTTGTTCTCATGGCCTCAGAGTTCAGCTAAGCAGCTGGAAATGATGAACACTTCTATTCAATTAAGTCACCTCTGAAAGGTCTATTACCACTGTGTAGCATTTCCATCAGGCCCCTTCCTCAGACTGGTACCAAAACGGAGCTTCCCTTTTAACTTTCAAAGCAGCAGCGGGATGCACCATCAACTGCCAACCTTATCAACTTCTTCACATCAGCGTATCCCAAAACATACAGATTCTTCTCTACCAAAATATTCCCACAGGATGTTAATGAAAGGCATCCACATTTAGAGGATGTGCCCAGCTGAATATTTCAGATTCTTGTTACACAACTGCAGGCCTGTATAGGGGCTACACTGCTCTCCCACCTTACGCAGATGGTATTAACACGTTATTGCCTATGTCAGTGCATCCCCATTGTCACCACTATCTTTGTAAGACCACTCCTGCAAAAACCTGTTTCCTGATCCTGTCCCTTCTATTCTGAGCAATAGCATGTTGCCTGCTGCCCAGCCCATCTCTGCAAAGGCTGCACAGCTCAGACTGTGAAACAGTGCAATATCAAAGTCATCCAGGTCTTTGCTCTCCATAGGTTCCTGATCTGTGAGGAGGGAATTATCATGACTGGCTGACACCTCTGTCAGTAATTGCCCTGCCATTAGATGGAAAACTACCTGAATCTATATGATTCCTTCTTGTTATTCTGCAGGGCAAGGACAAAAACGTTCTCACATGCAGTGTCATTTCCACATCACCACATGACAAACTGTTGCATTGAAGAAGGCAAAAGGGTCCATACTAGGTCATTATAAAGTCTAGAAGGCCTGCATTGCCATGTGTGCCTTAATCATGGCTCATTCAGTCACTTTGACTGAGCAATATGTTTTGATGTGGTTAGTGACTATGGGGAAGACACATTCAACAGCTCACAGTATGACAGGAGGAAAACAGATCCTGCAGTTAGACCAGGATTACATGTTAACTTCTCCACTGTTGGCAGCTGAACACCCAAATTTCATCAGCACCATTTCTAACTAAAATACATATTCAGAGAAGCAGTATGCTTACCTAGTTGGAATCATCGAATGCTGGTGTAAAGGGTGGGACCTGCCAGAACAGACAGTGGGCCAAAAATAAGTCTTACAATATGACCTCACAGTGGCTTCCTGTGAGAGTTATGGCTAGAGAACACCAAGCAGCACCATAAAGCTCCAGAAACCTTCATATTCTTGCACAATACCCACTATGTGTTATTTCAAATAAGCAACAAGTTCAAGGGTGTGTGCCTATCCAAAGATCTCTTAAAACTCCTCCTGATCGGCTACATGTCTGCTGTGCAACACTCCACCTTCATCACCTTGAATTTTAGGCCGCATTGTTTGCTAGTCCTTTCTTATACAGCAGCATTGAAAAGTTTAGAAACATTCTCATATTCTGATTATTCTGCAACTAGAGAAATGGCACAGATTATCAGGACTGTCACCTCTGTGAGACCTTGGTTTGCACTTCTCATCAGTTTTTAAGAGGCTGAAATCCAAGTAATCAAAAACAGAAGAGAAATAATGGGATCAAAGTCCAGTATGACAAGAGAAGGTATGCTAGGATTCCCAGGAAGGAAAGTATTTTCCAACCAGAAGGGTGGAAGAATGAAGAATAAGCAGGAGTTGCAAAAAATTGAGGGCTGCTAGTCTGAAAAGTACCAATGGTACTTCGCCACACGCATCTGCTTCAGCGTACTGCAAAAGCCCTCAACAATTTAAAAGCTTTCTGTTAGCACATGCACGTTAGATGCAATTCTGTTGTCCACTCATTGATTCAGATCTTCATGGCTCTGGGATAGATTTAGGGAAAAGCTTTAGGTTTAGAAAGAAAACTGCCTTTAGAACCAACCACACAGTCAGTGGAGACATCAAGGAACTACCTTCAAAACATCACTGTTTCTCCAAACTGAATGGCTAGTGTAGAAGTATCGCAACAGAAGCTTAGTCACTCCTGCAAAGGTAATTTACCAGTCTGTCTCCTGAGGTGAGCAGGGATTCTTTGAAGGCTCCGTGGTTACAGCAAGTTTACACAGTGCATTTACAGACACTAACACACCTCATCCCAGGTGCCAATTCACAAGGTAAATCCCACCTTCTGTACTAACACAATTCAAAAAAACCAGAGGATCTGTTTACTAAACACACAGTTTTCATTCATCTCAGATTATAAACCACTATGGGACCTTTAGACACATTCAGTATGCCAGGTAGACTATAACCTAGGGAGGAAATATTACCCAACCAGCTAGAGAATTACAACAACCAGGAGCATCAGTTGCCTAAGCCTAAACTATATTAGAAATCATGTTTTTCTACTACCTCAGCCTCACTTTATCATTCCAAGAGATTTTGAGAAGGTGGAACTCCATTCTACGCCATGAGAAGCTGTTTTCAAAGTATTGTTATGTGTTTCCAGATAGGCAGCTGAACTGCATTTTGAAAATTTACTCTGAATATCACTTAACTTTATTTTACCAGATTACTGCTGTGAAAATCAGTTACAGATAATATGGTGTACGTGTCCCTCTTGGGAATTACCTCCAAATGTCAGAAACCTTCAAATATTATTGGACAGATATCCAACATTGAACAAACCCCTGAGCTAAACATGAATTTGACTTTCCTAACTCCATCTGCCTCTTTGGAAGAAGGTTTCTAAAAAACACAGTATCTTGAAATGCTATTTAATATTATCCAAAATCTTGATCATTACGGTCACCTGTGACAGATCAAAGTAACACATTTCTAAGCCCTGTTTCTCAAGAACTGCAGTCTCTGCACATTCAAACGATACAGCACTTAAAGCCTGGAACACAGAGGTTAATTAATTTGAGCTGTCTGATTACACCTAAAGAAGGATTCTGCCACTGCTTATAACCAGTGCATTTTTAAGAATGCAAGACTATTTAATTCTATCCCTGGGAGTACATAACAATGTTTCCCAGGTGACCTCCTACCATATGAATTTCTAACTTTATTTTTCACGCATATTTTAGGTTTTACTGTGGCTTGATATTAGAGTTACACCAGAATATTACTTTAAAAGTATCATAACTACAGCTAGAAATTCATATACTAATGGCATACAAAGAAATTGTTGGGAAGCTATTTTAGTTACAGTAATCAAAAGCAAAATGTTATGGAACAATAAGAGAAGTAACATCCACATAGGCTCAGAATATGTATAAATAAGAATACTGAGTATGTGTAAATGCACTTGAATGCAAAAGAATAAGCATTATCTGTTCACCAGCCCAGATGTCTTTAAAAGATAACTCTTACAAGAAAGGATTTGGTTCTGACCATGAAACTACATGAGCTGCAGAGCCATTCTAGGCATCCCATCTGGTAGCAATACTGTCAGTTTTGGTTGATCTATATTTTACATCTGAGATCTTCAGATGAGAATCTAAAATGGTATTTTTTTTTTTTCAAAATCTGCACAAGGAACTGACCTATTTCCATTCACAGGGACACATTTTGTATTCATGGGCCATACACATTTAACAGACATAAATCAAAAAGGGATGAAATAGGTTAGGAACAAATGGGGGTGGTGAGGGAGGAATGAGAAGTAAGATACTTACAGAGTAGTGCTCTGTGATTTACTTCAAAAGAATAAAAAGTGATATTCTGTCTTTGAATGCCTAATAAAAACAGGTATTTCAGACCTGCCAAGCAATTAATTTGTAGAATATGCTACACAGATGAGCGAGACAGTTTCTCAACAACAGTGAAATATTAATACTTTTACATCCTGTAGTGCTTCAAATTGTACTAAAGTGATTCTCAAAGTTCAGGAAAGCAATTTTTGCTCTGTAACAGTAACATGGGTACCCCCAGCTAGCCCTGCAGAAAACTAGAACACAACAGAAAACTCATCTAAAACGTGGCTGTCTGCAGTGAGTGACTGGTTCTTGAGATTAAACTACAGTGTAATTTGGAAATGGAATCCAATAGCTTGAGGTTAAAACATTTTGCCCCCACCTCACAGTCTGTATCATTTTAATTGACATCAAATAAAAAAAAACTGTTCAGGTCTTTCCTCACAGTGTTGTTGCTTTAACTACATAGCACTTACTTCCCAAGTGCTGGAGGAGCGCTCTCATGTCAGAATGGGTTCCCTTTGGACAAACAGTATAAAATGTAAACAGTTACAAGAAATAAAACCATGTCCAGTCCATGAAGCAATTATTTCTACTGAACAAATAAGAAAGGAGAGAGCGTTGCTGAAAATGATTCTTCACTGATTTAACAGGTGATCCTAAATGTACCATTATTTGGACCTAAGCCTCACAGTTCTATAAAACAAGAGAAAGAGGAAAATTCCATAGACAACAGGGAGATGCAGAAAAGATGTCACCAGATGTTGAGACTAGAGATTCATGTGTATGTTTGCAGATGTCTAGCACATGGCAGACCATCTAGCATTCTACCCCTTTGAAGCTGATTCATGCAAGAGACCTTCCCTTTTTTTTCCTCCTCTAAGAATGGTAGAAATACTGGTGTCAGGACCAACTCTGAGCAACCAGAATTTCCATTTTATAGATTTTCCTGTACCATGGACATGAATAATGAAACTGAAAAACTGATTTTCCTATCCCCTTTAAACCACAGTTTTCTTCAGGTGGAGCTGAAGGGGATTTTGTTCATTTTGTTTTATTTTAACATGTAAATTCCTAATTTAGAGCCCTAGCTCTCCATTTTCTTTCTAGAGGAGAACATTACGATCCTGGAAGAACCAGACGTTCATCACCAGTTAAACTCAGCTAAGTTCTCCTTACCCTTTTGAGGGAGTTTGTACTCTGTGAGACTTCTATTCAACAAAACAATTTATATTTCTCCCCTAGACTGCTTCTAATGGTTTAGCCTCTTTCCACATTAAACATAAGGCCTGTTATAAGGCCATAGTTCAAATGCGTGTTCACTCCTTTATTCACTGAGCAGCCGTGAGTATCGAAATGCGATTCTTACCTCTTGTAATTACAGAAGCTAGAATTAGGTCACAGCATTATTTACCGAATTCAAAATGACCTTCAATATTCAAAAGTTCTTTTCATTACTCTAGCACTGATCTGTTAAATAGGAAGAGGAGTTTTAATATGTAAGTAAGAACAGAACAGTACTAATCTAATATTTAACTAAACAAACACCACAAAATAAAATCCTGTGTTGTTCAGTAGTACATAGAACGTACAAAACCAGTAACTATTCAGAGGTGCTCTGAATTTAACAAGAGATTTTTTTTTCCCCAGTTACAGTCAAGAAGCTAAAATAAGTGGTTTTCATTAAATCTAGCTAGAGTACAGTTATTTAAAAACTTACTATTGAAATACAGATATGTCTTAGAAATAACAGCATCAGAAGAACTGAAATTAAAAAATACCGTAAAGCTTCAGCAAAGAGAAAATATGTCACAATGACTGATAGAGTAACCTCTAGGAACACGCAGTTTCTAGCTTCCCTGCAATAGTTTATTGTGCTCCTAATCAAACTGAAAATGCACGATGTGCAGCAGTACCAACTGTTCTAAATTAGAATGTGAATAGTAAAGAAAGCTAACAAAATTATTTTCTTTTCAGAAAGTACATGAAAACAAACTCCAGATTTCACACTGCGATTGGAGGACATCAAACACTCAGAAAAAAGGCAGGATTTTCTCCTCTGATTACAAATAGGCACTAGGAACATAAAATGAGAAGACAACTATGCCAGCCCCACCCACACTTTCTTTCTTTCTACTTTCAGGAAAAAATGTGCCCTCCACAGAATCCAGGCCACAGCGAGCTACAATATGCATTTCATTCCTGGTTGTCACAGTGGCATGGCTTCTCAGTATGAAAACCACCATGGTTTGTATCAACAACACACATTTAGCTTTTCCACTGTTAAGCATGATGAAAGCAAAACGTCAGCTGTTCAAGAGAACATGAAAGAAAGTGCAAACAAAGCCAACAAACTTTAAAAAATGAAGCAGACCTTAGTCTTTATCTTTCATTTATAGAACTCAACACTGTCATGGCAGACTGCTCAACACATAGGAAAATGGACAGGAAAACTGAACAAATTACAGATACGGACACAGTTTCTCAAGTTCAGAACCATATTATCCTAATCACTTCTGCTTTAACCTGAGGCTAACCTATTGTATTGACACAAGGATTTATTCACATTGCTTACTGGCAGTCACTTCATAACTTAAATATACCATGTTTTTTGAATTCAAAGAAGTAATGTGTGATTCCAGCCACAGCTTTCAGATTCCAGCTCTCTTTCGAGCCAGTGGACAAAACCAGTCACTGACCCAGTATCTGTTTAAGATGCCTGCAGTGTGCAGTCTGGCAAGCAGCATGGTGGTTAGTTCACTCATAGCAATTACCCGTCACTTAAGAATTCATTCCTGTTGACACAGGAACTTGGTTACCTCATCCATTCTTCAGTACGTTAAAATTTTTTTCCCCGTCTCCCCACAGAATTTCAATTCTTATCCACAGAATCTTCTCTCATAGTATTGCCAAATCTGTTCAGAAAATATGAGTAAAATGCGCTAAAAAATGAGACAAGTATTTTTGTAAATGATCACTGCAACCAAAATACACTAAGTGAGATCAGAAGATCAGTGGAGTGGGTGACTTGAACGGGTGCCATAAAATCTAAAAAAAACTCCCAAAGCTCCTTTAAATCAGTGATGGCCTTTGGATCAGACCTAGTTAGTAGCAATCAATTATCAGAGTTGTTCATCTAAAATCTTTCACTAATATTACATTCGTGTTAATTAAAAAATCCTCAAATAGTTTAAGAATGAATTCCTCTTTCACGTTTCCATCCTTGGAGAGCTAGAAACTTCATCCTCTACAGCCCCCAAAACAGAAATGTTGTGGTCTTGCAGGTGTATGGAAACTTGGTTTAACGAGCTTAGAGATAATGGGGGATGCAAGGAAAATGTTTTTCTAAAACAGGAAGAGTGAAGTGACTGTCTAAAACAAAGTACATGTGCAATAACCAGAGAGTGATACTGCAGATGGCCGTAACACTGTTTATGTGAAATCTGATTATTTCCCTCATTTTTTGGCACAGCGTATAAAGAAGCTTATTTTTTTTCTCTACATGTGTAATGCCTTTACCAGATACACTGAAGAGCTCAACAAACAGATGCTTCCTATGTTTCATCTAATACAACCCACTGTCCCATGAGATAAGGTCCTATCAGGAAGGCAAAGTCTAGAAACATTCGATTGGACAATCTCATCCAAAATACAGGTGTTCTGGTGTAACAATGCTCTGTCAGTCTGCAGGCTTCAGAAAGAAACCACAGAACCATTCAGCACAATAGAAGAGTTATTAAGACTACATGAGCTGCAACAGAATTTCCAGACAAACATTTGCTATGACTAAAATATCTGAAATAATTTTCCTCATTTTGTCCAAAGTAATACATGATGATACAGAGTAGTAAAATGAACTAGATGACCCACAGAGGTCCCTTCCAACCCCTACCATTCTGTTCTCTGTTACCTCTTCCTAGAAAATGGAGTATGACAAAATATAGTTATCAAAAACAGAAAAATGAAACATGGAAAGTAAAATGATATTAGCTGCTTCAAATAACTGTTTTATGAATTGTAATATGTGCAGGTAGACTGGTAATAATTACTAGAGTTCATAATTTCTAATAAGCCTCACACTTTGTTCAAGAAAATCACAAACTATTACCTGGAAGGAGTGCTAGGTTGCTTTCCATTTTGTGTTATTTTTGTTTCTTATTGTAAAGTTTGCACCAGATAACGGAAAAAAACTGTCTTGGACTAAAGAAACAACACACAGAGAGTCAAAAGCCAGAAGCACAAAAGGTAATTAGAAAGTTGAAGAAAAAGACTTCTTGCTAAAATCCACACTTCAGAGAAAAGTTGAGCCCTGAGAAGAAATACCACCACATAAGCAGCAGAAGAGAAAGTGCACACACTCAAATCAACATTCCCCATTTTGAAGCATGCAGAGCAGGAATAATTTGCCTACTCCAGTGACAGAGAGAACTGCTCCTAAACATATGGGTTTATAGCTTAAAACCTAGGGTTGAAGCTTTGTTAGAGCATCTTGCCTCTAACCAGATTTGCTGCAGTCAGGCTCTGAATCCTGAGACATGATATTGATTAATCTGCAGTGAGACAGAATGGCAGCACAAGGGCAGCTTCTCGCATATTGTGCAGCCCTGGATATAATTTCAAGAGATTAACAATAACAACTGAAGAAAACGAAAAATGGTTTTATTTTGCGTCACTACTTCTCCCATTGCTGCAACAGAATAGGCTGCATCAGAACAGAACACATGGCTATTCATGACTAGTAACAGTGTAAAACATAATACTTCTTACGTGTTTTGCCACCCTCTGGAGAGCCCAGATGCTGTCTGTCAAACTAGTTGAACCCTCTAATGCAACTTCCTCTTAGAAGCAGAGAGTTAATGTGTTCCTTGAAAAAGTTCACCTCCCACGTGACCTCTGCTTTTGAAGAGATCTTGTTAGTGGTTATTTTAGTACTCATTCCCTCTGGTAATCTGCAGATCTTATTATTGCATGTCACCTTTCATGAAGACCCTTCAGGAGGATCCCTCAGAACACCCTCCAGCTTTCTTTTTGCAGTGGTACAGCTGTGCACGAAGTAAAAGGATCTCACTTGCCTGTACACCAACTTCACTTGCTTCTCCGTACATGAAAAGGTGCTCATGAGTATAAACTGTTGGTCGAAAGGGTGAGGACACTCTCATGTTAATTAATTCAGCTGAGACAGCCAGAAAAATGCAACAGCTTCAAATTTAATGTACATTTAGCATGAAAATGGTGAGGCTTTTTTATCTTACTGCACTATAGAACTCACCTCTAACATACATGACAGTAGACATGTCATGTCTACTATGTCATGTCATATCTCTATGAGTTCAAGACAGGAGAGTTTTTCAAGATGATGTAATCTCAAGATGGAAGGTTAACATCAGGAATTCATTCTAGATTAATCTCTAACTTGTTTCCCCACCCTGCTGCTTGGACAGGCCATCCTAGCTAAGCTTGCTAGGAATGACTTCTGCCAGTTTCACTAATTTTCCAGTGTTTTTTTGAGAGCTTGAATGCTGTAAAGTGGTGTGTTGTAAATTACCAAGTCCTACTCTTCCTAAATGCATCACCAGTGACAAACATAGAATAGAGCTCTCCACCAGTAAGCATTAAGAAAAAACAACCCACCAAACCAAAGATACTCCCTAAGCACAAAACCTGCACAACTCAAGCCCTTGTAGTAAGGTCATATTCAGGACCTTACATTTGCAGTACTTATCTGAGGAGTAGAATCTTTTCCTTTAAGGAAAATCTTCACAATCATCCCTAGTTTGACTTCTACAGAAGAACATGAAACAATTCATTTAGCAGAGCCATATTTTAAATGACTTAACAAGATACACAGTCATAAAGGAGGAGCATGAAAAATTTGAAATTAGTGTTTGAAACAAAAATTGATCTTGTGAGAAGCTACTCAGATGGTGAAAAATATCTAAAAAAGTGACAGGAGCAGATGGTACTTAAGACAACTTAAGCAATGAATTAGCACATGCTGCAGGTCCATTAATATTAATGAATACACTGTTCTTTCTGAAAAATACTGTTTTCCTGCTAAATAACATGATGAAATAATTTTCCATTTTTTTTATCATTTAGCTTCTGCTCACTTTTTTAACTATTCTCATAAAGTGGAATATCTGTGACAGAGGGAAGGATAAACTGGACTCTGATATTCTTGCAGTTCTTTACATGAATCTGATTAGATAAATTATAACTCACAAAGCTGTGCTAATAATTTCACTTGTACAATGCTTCACATTCCAAACAGCAGTTCTTAAACTGTAGTTTACAATGAGCCACCCAAGTCCACAGGCTCAATTTAAGACCACTACTAATACTTTAACTCAAAGATTCATTTTTGTTTGTATCAGTAATTTGCTCTTCTTTCTGTGTCTAAATGTCAGCTATGATGTGGTAAAGGCTGCTGATCCTGAAGCATCTATGTGGCGATCTCAACAACAAGCTGACTGGCTGTTATCTACACTAGCCAAGCAGCACAGTGGAGTAGGAAGGGACCTGAAGAGTGCAACAGTCAGTGCAGAGGACCTGGTGACCATACTGTAGGCATTTTTTGGAAGTAAATGTTACTTTAAATTTATTTTGGAATAGCTCCAGTTAGATCCCACAAACTACACGCCAGATCACACCTTTTAGTTTAAAATAACCTGAAAGGAATTCATTTTATGCATTTTAGAAAAAAAAAAGAAAAAAAAAAAAAAAAAAAATCAGCAAGTGCGAAAGATCAGGATATGAACTCAAAATACAGTCCTGATCAGATCTAAAATGCAAACATAGATGCACCCTGAATCTGCGGACAGAAAATCTTAGAACCACAGAATATCTCAAGCTGGAAATGACCATAAAGTAGCACAGAGTTCAACTGCGCACTCCTTGCAGGACTCTCTAAAACTAAACATATGACGAAGCGCCTCGTCCAGATGCTCCTTGAATTTTGACAGGCTTGGTGCTGACCACTGCCCTGAAGAGCCTGTTCCAGTGACCGACCACCCACTCAGTCAAGAACCTTTTCCTAATGTCCAGGATGAACTTCCCCTGACGCAGCTTCATTCCATTTCCTCCCTGGTCACCAAAGAGAGGAGATCAGCACCTTCCCCTCTGCTGTCCCCCTTGAGGAAGACATAGACTGTGATGAGGTCACCCCTCAGCCTTCTCTTCTCCAAGCTGAACAAACCAAGTGACCTCAGCCACTCCATGCGCCACTCATAAGGTAGCTGAAAAATTTATAGCTCATAAGACGCCAGTAAAGGATTTCATAGATCTACATCTTGAACTATGAATCTCTGGCTATGATTAAAAACCCTTTCAATGGATGTGGAAAAAAGATTCAGAAAAGTAAATAATTATCATTTTTTGGTCACTAAGTGAAATGCTGCATATTGAATAAAAATGATCACCAAAGAAAGTACTCAGGTCAGACTCTAGAGAACAACTGTGCTATTCAAAGACCCTAGGACAAACATGGTGCTTGCACTTTCCCAGCACCATCATCCAAAGAAACAGCAAGAGATTCTGCCCTACAGAAGTGTTATAGGACCAGTACAGGCATGGGACTTTGGACTCTCTCTGGCCTTTCTGGCCTACCTCCTTGCTTCAAATCCCTCTTCCTTGTCTTTCATCATCTCAGCTTTAGCCTATATCTGCCTTTCTGCCTGTTGTCAGTCCTTGTCTCTGTCAGCAATCTATACACAGAGACACAGATAAGAAAGAATGTTTACAACTCTACATAATAGTTCTGCATTTTTATTCTACCCCATTACTTACTCTGTGCACCAAACGTTTCCCCTGCCATAGAATTTAAAATTTCAGTCTTCCACATTTCCTATTTATGGATCTGTTCTCCACACATTCAGGCAGCTGAGTATCCAGTACAGGATTGACCCTGAATGACTGTTCTGAGTCAAGAATTTTGTTAGCCATTAAAATAGTGAGCTCTATGACATTTAGTTCCTTTTGAAGCCAACCTTGAGCATTAACAAAAAAATACTCCAAGGAAGCAGACGCCACAACTAAAGAAACAAACCCAAAGATATTTCAGATAAAGAAAGGCAGCAGGAATAATCTTGCTTGTAGGACCATGTATGACTATTGATGAGTTTTCAGTGTGTATACATAGTCCTCACAGAACCTTTCATAAGCTGATCCCCAGCTGCAGGATGCTTGACAGTGCAGCTCCACAGGGAGCCTCTATAAATACTCCAAGGCCAAAAGAAATTGTGAGGAAGAATAGCTTGCCCTTCATATAATTTACATGCTCAAAGTCACAAAACACTTTGCATATATTAGTAGGGCTCATGGCCTTAACTTATGATTTCCTATGCAGTAAGGGAATAGCATCTCTTTTCTTGAATTTGAATCAAGGAAAATAAAAACAAAGTGTAAGGTAATTTATAGTATGCCTGCATGATACAAGGCCACAGAGAACTACCAGAGCTAGCCCTGCTTAAACTACCTGTTATCAGTAGTAGTGCAGTTGTACTGAGTTGTCTCATAATCTAGAAACACTGCTGCCAATAGCTGAGCTGGTTGGTTATCTGTACATTAAACAGCCATTTAGTTGTTTCGACAACACAGAACTATACCAAGCCCATAATAGCTAATTAAAACATTCCTAGGTTTCTCAGTGGGTTTTGGCTTAAACTTGGTGCTAAAAAGTAAATTAAACACTAACTTGTCACTGGAATTTGCCAAAAAATTAATGGAGACTGTGGATTCAGACTCTAAATAACTACTAGAAACATCAGAATCAATAAATGTCTAAGAAAACAGAAAATGTAGAAACTGGGAAATATAATAGGTTAATCCTACATAGGCTGAGGGGATGCTATAAGGGATTCCTGGTATTTCTTCTCTATAAGGTTTCTGTTGCAAATGAAAGGAAAAATTATCTGGATAACAGCACCGCCTTATATTTTTTAGACGTGTAAATCAGGAAACATTAATACATAATTAATGGCACATTTTAATTTATTTATGAAGACATGAACCTAAAAGAAACATGTAGAAATCTAGGACTGAGTCTCAGGGCCAGCTTTTGCCTTCCCAAATTTTCTGAGAGACTGAAGTCTTACAGCAGAAATTTGGTAGCTATTGCTTCTGGTACAGGCATCGGGCATAATGGGTCTACTTCTCATTCCCACTACAGACCTTTTAGTACTCCTGTGACCTTAAATGAGCATTAAGAAACCTTTTGGAAATAAACTAGACCAACATAAACTACTAAAAGCTACATAAAGCATGTATAGCCTATAAAGTAATGCTACACGTAAACACAGAGTAGCTTAACTAAATATGTCTAAAAATGGACCTTTAATTACATGAAGTGTTTCCTGTATAGACAAGATCTTCTTTCAAGTAATACAACACATTATGAGAATCACAAAATAATAAGAAAAAGAAAATAATAATAAGGCAACTGACACTGGAAGTGGTTCTAAAAAGATTGGCAACTGTCAGCTTCAAACTAAATTTAAGATTGAGACTATAGATGGAAATCACAGGAAAAACATGACATTAATTTATGTGCTTACCTCTCACAGGCTATTTGAAATACTAGTGTAAAACTGGAATGTCATAGTATAAGTGTGTTTTATTGCTTTGAGAAACATGGTTGTGTGTAATTGGTCACTGTGTAGAATTTTATCTTGAGAAAAAGCAATTGTGGATATGAGAAGAGGAAAAAATAAATTTGATGTGACTGTTTTATGTGACTTAGGGGGAATAAATTCCACTACAGAGTGTCACTTTCACCCTTCAATGTTTTTTGGTTGTTTTTTTTTTTGATGAGCAACTAAAAATTACTAACTCAAACAACACTGCATGACAGGATCCTAAATCAAATTTACTAGACATAAAGAGGTACCATTGGACAATAACAGTATTTACAGGACCAGCATTTGCCAGCATTCATCAGTTCACCTGGAATCAAAAATCAGAATTTCTTTCTTTGTGTTTTCTTTGTTTCTGGAGCTGAATGATAGGAAGAAGCCTACACACAGGAAGGAACATGGCTAGACACAGGCTCAAGTACAGCTTGAAGATATTTCAGTACTGTCTTCCATCAGACTCACTTAACTATCTTCTACAAACAGTATTAAGAAGAAGAAAAACCCCAAACCCTTGACTGTAGTTGCCAGTGAGACAGCAAACCAAATGAATTCCTGATGCAGCACAAACTGATACCAACAGTCATATCTCGCTTATTGCACTTCCACAGCTACCTTTTTACTTCTGTAGTTTATCATCAGTGTACAGGAAGCATTTACAAGGCTTTAAATAAAAAGAACGCTTGATGCTTGCTTCAGTTCCACTGAAGGCCATGGAATTAGGCCTATGTTTAAAGTAAAGTGCACACTTGGATGTAGTGATGAAATCTGACCTAAATCACGTTACTGCAGTGATTGGATCAGTATTTGAAAACTCTTCAACGAATGTGTAACTAGGCAAAATAGAAACAAAAAAGGCAACAATCCACATCTCCGGGAATTTACAGGAGAAAAAAAGGACAAAATCTTTCCCTTGTACAACCACAGAATGCCCTTGCCCACTTGGAATCCAGAGTCTTCAGCTGTCTCTTAAATCTCTACTCACAATTAAAGATTAAAGAAAGTATGCTGACAATATCACCTGGAATAAGAATCCCAAATTAGGGATCAAAATTTCATTTTATGTTATGCTTGGTAGGTAAGAACATCTTAAATTGTCAATAGCATAGAAGAATTTTTGCACTATTTACTTTTTCAGACAATAACCATGTTAACTGGATGAACCCCTGCTGAACCTTGTACAGGCTATCAAAATATAAGGAGGTTAGAACAGCATTCTTTTTTTAGTTGTGCTTCGTCTTCACAAGCACTACATTTTTCTCAGGAAAAGAATCTTCGTGTCTTTCATCAAGCTTTAAGTTTCTCAGTTTCTCATACCCACGATTATAAACAATCTCTGTAATATCTCAAAAGTCAAATATCCCTACAGCTTTTTCAGAAGTGTTCTTCCATTTTCCATGTTGGCATACATTCTCTTCGTTTTCTTACACTGGGCAGACTTACATGTTTTTATCGTTTCTCTCCTTAGGAGAGTAATTGACTGTCTTCTAATTAAAGCTCACTATAAAAGCCGTGAGGGAAAAGGAAGGTGTATGAAATTTAGAAGCTGTTTGTATGTATTTCTTGCTAAATGCAGAAAATTAATCATGGAGAAAAATCATGATGGCATAGGAAAGACTCAAATTACTTTATATGCGGCTAACTTCTACCACAGAGTGACTGGATCAATTGCTCATTTTTAAAAAATGTTAATTGTTTCCACTAACTAAACATTCAGTTGGTGTAGTGGCAAGTGTCTTATCTGGCTTAAGTCTAACTTGGTGTTTTCAACAGCTCTGTTACTATCCCTCGAAGCTAAACCAGCAAGAAATCATAGAATCATAGGTTGGAAAAGACCTCTAAGATCATCAAGTCCAACCATCTGCCCAGCAACTCCATGCCTACT
>Ga0181612_165877_pt1 | contig 19114 bp, 12 predicted proteins | sample HoacroProtozoa21_FD_119630 | JGI IMG/M metagenome (GOLD analysis project Ga0181612, IMG submission 119630) | Hoatzin crop microbial communities from Cojedes, Venezuel. Combined Assembly of Gp0051906, Gp0051904, Gp0051908 | reverse complement strand
CCTGCTCCAACAGTTCCATGTCTTTCCTGTGCTGAGGGCTCCAGAGCTGGATGCAGGACTCCAGGTGGGGTCTCACTAGAGTGGAGCAGAGGGGCAGAATCACCTCCCTTGACCTGCTGGCCACGCTGCTTTTGATGCAGGCCAGGATATGGTTGGCCTTGTGGGCTGTGAGCACGTGCTGCCATGTCATGTCCAATTTTTCGTCCATATATTTCACTAAACTCTGCAGTGTTATCATATCACCATTGCCAGGCCAAAGAAGCAGCTTGAGCTCATTTATGAAAACTTCATGTTTTGTACATTGAAGTAGTATTCACACCACCCAGTTTCAGGCATGGACCTTAGCTAGCTAAATGAGAAGACTGATGTTCCCTGGGCTAAAGCCAGTGGAGACTCACAGCCTCTTCTGGAGGATGGCACAATGCAGGCGTTCACCTGCGGGACGTGGATAGCAATGCATGGAACAACGTGACATTTTCCCCACTTTTATGTCTGAGCTTCCTCAGACTTCAGAGACGTGTGTGTCCTCCTTTGACGTTCGCAGAATTTACTGCCTCTAGGTCAGTCCCACACTTGGGGCTGTGCAGGTACAGAAAGAATAAACATCTAAACGGTTAGAAAATGTCCAGATTTAATAACACAAGCTCCCTGAACAGTAATAAATAGAACAGAAATAAAATCCTACATTAAAAAAAACCCCAAACCTCATGTAAATAACTACAAGCAGCTCCAAGATCCAATGAACGACTACAGCAATCCAGACACAAAAGGCATCTAGAGAAAGTAGAAAAGAATAAACAATATAAAAGTATCACTTTACATGTAGTCTCAGCATTTCTGTTTTTACTCCCTGAGATGTCAAAAGCTGACAGGATAATTTCTAACATTTCAAATCACTCAGATAGATACACTCCTACCAGTCCAGAAGCACACTCGTCTTCTTAATGACACTCAACTGTGGCCTTTTCAGCATATAATGTATGACTTCTATACTTAAAATTAAAATGAGAGCATACATCACGAATCATTCGCAGAAATAAAGGAAGAAACTATCACAAATACATCATGGCGTACGGAAGAAGACTCAGTTTTTCGTGTCCCATAATACTTGAGTCTTAAAGCCATGACACTTCCTTGAAGTCTGTATACTCTTTTCTTTAACTTACAGAAAATGAAAGAAATAAATCAAACTCAAGATACAGCAACCGGTTAGACTGGTATCACCTGTCAGAGCTTTGTTGCAACTCATCTAAAAATATTTTTTCTTAGATTTTCATTCTGGTATCAGGAATCTCTTCTTATATTTGCCTGCAATACTCCTGCCATACTTTCAGTGCCATATATAAAATCTATTCCAAAGACACAAAAGACCTTTTTTTTTTCAATGACATTTCTTGATACAATGCAACAAGAAATCTTGGCTCAAATAGCTTTGGAAAATTTAATTAGGCATGCTGAATGGAAAAGCATAACATATGCTTCTAAGCTAGCTAATGTATTATGAAGGGTCATTTGATCTTGTATTTCATGGTATAAGGCAATAACTTACGCATGATAGAAAGGAATTCTCTCCCCAATCATACTAGCTTTTTCAATTATCCAGGAATATTATTTGCCCCTATTTCTCCTCTTGCAATTATCTAAAACTCTGAATACTATCTCCAGGGCCAAGAAATAATGTTAGATGAGTTAATAATTCAGTGTAGTATAACAATTCCTACATTTCAGTTCTGTACTACATTCTACAAATAATACAATACAAAATGTAAAAATTTTCCCTTATTGCTATATAATACAAGTAAATTTTCTAGCTGAGCCATGGACAAGACCATTTTTGAAACAAAAGTCCATACAACAATTAACCTACTCTATGGTCTATATATATCTAAATCCCTTTCTCATTAAAGCCCATGTGAAAAAAAAGAACTAACTTTACACAGAAAAGTTTATTGCTGCATTCTTAAGCTACTTATGCAATATCCATTTATCTGTTTATGATTACACACTATCTTCTTCCTGAATAAATTGCCAGGATACATTTTAAATATATTTCTGTATATGAATTAGGCAAAAATTTCATATAATCCGGATGATGAATGACACCTTATTCGCTATAGTTGAAGCACTGGACATGAGCTCCCCATCATGTGTGAACAGTTTAAATCCATTTGTGAAAAGATATCTGTACCTTATTTATAAACTATTCTACCAATTCTTAATACTGATATACTACAATGTGATGAATGTAAACATTTTCATTTAATCATGAATTCGCATTAAAATTATTGCATCTCAGTATGTATCAATAGATAATAACACATATTGTATGTCTGGTAGACTAAGCAGGAAAGTAATAAATAACAAACATCAGAGAAAGAAAAATAACAGTTAACCTATGTGAATTTCATTAAAAAACCCTGCACTTTATAAGTTCATTGTCTAAATTATTTTAAATTTGATGCAGAATATACAATAGTAATGTTTCATCTAAACACTTCAAAATAAGAAGCCAGCAGTATTATTACAAGTGCTATTCCAAGGAATACAGACACCACCATAAAGTCAAAAACATCAACAGCAACTGCATATAAATGGTATTTGGGAGTCCACAGATTCCTCATGATTTTGGAGAAGCATTTCAGAACACCATTATATATGTGGTATGTAAGGTAATTCTGTGGGTATCCTCCCAATGGCATCAACGATTCTAGCCCTGTTACCAAGCTGAAATTTGAAAAAGATAGGATCATGTGTTAAAGAGAAATTTTAATTGTATTTTCACATGCAGAAGATTATATGAGCTGCAGTTTTCTTCAACACTTCAAAAAGCTACGCTGAAATTCTTGGACACTTAAATGTGTAATATACTCTGAATGTACATGCCATCTCCTTCATGTTGCACATTATCTATGGATGATGAGTTGGGTGCCCCAATCAGCTGAGATCTGCAAAACTCTCTTCTGTCATTAAGTATTTTCACTACGACTCACAGAAAAATACAAGTTACAAAAAACAGATAGGTAGCTGGTTTTGTATTCTTAAGAAAAAAACGAAAAAATGTTGGATTCGAATGAAGATCTGTGTACTTAATCGTATGACATATTAATTCTATTTCAATATACATCCTTCTGTTTCAATACACTTTCTTCTGTTTCAAAACATGTTCTTCAATTCTATTGGAATTATTGCATGAATTTAGAACAAACAGCTGCCCTCAATCTCTCTTACTTTCTGAGTCACATTGTAGGTTTTTTTGTTTGTTTGGGTTTTATTTTTAATTTTTGGCAATAGTTAACAGTAGGGTATGTATTCTCTAGTGTGAAGGGGCAGTTCGCAAATTGCTGTTTTATACGCCTATCTGAACTGAAACACCCATTAAATATATTCTGTGAATTCATTTAAACATAGGAGGATTACAGCGCACGGAGTCTTAAATTCTCAAGCTGTAGGGGTGTAACAAATACATAAGAAATACATACAGGTAGATGAAATTAATAAAACTCCTATTCACACAAGAAAAAATAAAAGCTAATTCTAAAGTTATAAAAGACGAATTCTGGCCTAAGATACTGAAGAAAAGTGGATTCTCAGGAGAAATGTTTTGATGTACACTTTCCTTTTTTATTTCTGTAACTTGGAACAGAATTGTCTTCCTCAAAGTACACTGGGAATTTTTAATAGTCGCACTCCTTGAGGGACTGTGGGACTGGGAACGGCCAGTATCCATCTCCTGTACTTTTTAGCTCCTCAGATGTGGAGCCTAAACTAGCTGTGTAAACAAGTGAAGACAGCGAGATTCATCCCAGGTGTCTAAGGGATGTAGATGTCCAAAGAGGGAACAGATTGTCTTAGGGAGGAGGCTGACATTTGCTATACAGAGGGCTTACAGAGTAACTTGCTTTAGAGAGCTAAAGGAGGAGTCTTTCTCCCCATGTACGTTCTGTGATGTTCAGAAGAAACAGATTACAAGTGAGAATTTATCCTTTCTTTTTTTGCCTGGTAGTGCTGGGCAGTAAATGCAGGACAAGCAGACCACTCAAAACAGGAATAGTGGAAAACTCATGATAAGAAATTTCTCCCCCAAAAATATTTAGTGTATATAATAAGCATTATCCATCTACATTATTAATCAAAGACTGTATATAATCTAGCTAGCACATAGCCAGCAGTGTAAGACACTGTTTTATTCCCTGTGATAGCTACCTGCATCATGGGAGGAGAAAGCAAATCTGCAGATTAATTATCTTGCTCTGCTCATGCAATATGAAAGAGGAAAGAGAAGGTGGCAGAGAACAGACAAAACTAAAGGTAGCTACTCCCATCACAGGAACTGCAAAAGATGGAGACATGATCCTCATTACAAATCATCTGGGGTCTGGATCATCAAGGGCACAAAAAAAAGATTTTGATTCACAGGTTCAATACCACATAATTTTTTACAATGGACTTTTTAGCACCATGATTGAGCCTCTTATTTAAAACTAGCTGAAAAAAATTTCCTATATTTCACTGACGATTGCAAGAGATTAATTTCTGTGGAGTGTGTTTTAGCAATTGCAGTTAAATCCCTGAAAGAACAAACTAAAATATTAATTTTGTTTGAAACAGTTCACACCACCAGTTTAGCCTTGAAACAGTAAAACAGAATTAATAATTTATTGTCAAACTATTCAGGACTACACATTTGCCAGACCAATTTACAGAAATGTGAAACGTTATTTTTGAACTTACATATGTACCTATGGATCAAGTCTCTTAATAGTCAGAGACTCAACATAATACCAGGGTTACACTACAGTTGAGAGAGTTATATGCATGGTTAATTATGTTTTTAATTAAGGAAGTAAGGCTTGCTGGCCATTCCCTGCATCTCCCTGGCCTGTACATGGATCTCTGGAGAAGGACTAACAACACAACGCAAAGCAAACATCCTTTTTCTTTCCCTCTCATGCCAGATAAAAAGTATTTGCTAACAGACTTCTTTAATATAACAGGAGATGAAGCGGGACCTGTAGCTGGACAGAAAACCAGAGCATTTTTTGGTTTTTATTTTTTTTCCCCACTTCAAAAATAGACTCTTAAGTGAATTCTTCAGAGTTTACAGATATCCCCTAAATCACTCATCCACTGGAGCACCAAAGAACAAACACACAACATGCAGCCACTGACTTTCACAGCAGGGGTTTGTAAGCACTGGACAGGAAGACTTGCCTAAATTCAGCAAAGCATTTGCATATCCATAAGATGAAAAAATCCCAGCCATGTTCCTATGTCTCCTCTACACAGTTTATGAGATCAGGGTCTGGTGTGAAGTGCCAGGCTTACTTCTAAGTACTTGGTTTTAAAGAAAGTTCTTGGATAGTGTGAAAGGCAGAGGATGACAGAAGATGGGAATCAGGGTAAGGCTCTGTATGCACAGTTTAACTGCTAACCACTACCCCTCTCACCTCCTCTCCATATTCTGCCAAAATAAAAACTCGTCCTTCTTCGGATTATAAATGGAGTTGATCTGATTTAAACCAATGAAATCTCTGACTTTATAAATAGGTGAAGCAGCATACCAGTACGGAAATAGGAAAAGAACCTAAAAGCCTTGAGCACAAGCACAGGTGTCCTTAGGAGTGGGAAGTATTCTGCACAGATAACAGCTCACTCATCTGAACTCGGAAAACTTTGAATTTAGTGCAACAACATGCAGCGTTCATAAAGACATTTATAATTATCAATGAATTAATTCTCTGTAGACATCTCTAAAGTAGATTGGCAAGAACTATTATCCTTTATTGTGGCGAAACTAAGAACGTAGGAAAGAAAGCCAGATCCACACGGTGATGGGAACTAAAAGCCAAATTTATATTCCTCCTGACTCAAAATGCCAGCTCTATATTGGATTGAATTTATGTTCCTCTCCAACAAAAATCACAGAAATAAGAAAAATAAGGGAAAAAAATCAGTAATACCATTTGCAATGTTAATATCATATCTTCTGATTTCATTGCATATTCAAAATAATGACTGTCCAGAGCTGCACACATGCCTTACTTCAGCTATATTTGATAAAACAGAAAGGTATCTGATGCTCAAGTGTTTGTGGAAAGGAGCTGTTGTCAGAGAATATACAAAATTAATATTTCTCATTTTCAGGGAAGTTGAAAGGAAGGTGCTTTTTTTTGTGGTAATAAATGGCTATAAACTCAAGTTAAATCTGTACAGATTTCCTTAAAGTTGCTATTGAGAAGCCACAAATGATTGCAGATTGCATAACAACCGTACCATGATGAAGTTATAGCTCTAAAGTTATATTGATGTTGGGTAGATAAATGAAAAAGGAATGCTACATTACAATAGTAATCAATCAGAAAAATAATCCAGAGACTAATCAATGTCTCTTATTCAGAGAACATTAATCCCTGATGGAGACACTACAAACAAAATAATATCTAGCTTAGCTATCTAAATTCCACTCACCATCTTCTCCTACTATGTTTATCATGGCATCGAATTTCAGAGGACTCCAAAGAGCTGTTGCTCCAAGTCTGATTTTTTTCATTATTCTATTTAATTGTTTGCACTGTAATTTAATTTACTGTAATGCTGCCTCTATTGTGGAAATGCAAAATTCCTTGTAACAGTAACCCATTAAAGTATATTAAAAGTATTTATCATCATCCTCAAGAGTACATATAACATTATGCGTGGAAAACTGGGATTTAACGTAATTGCTGCAGATAATTCAAAGTGGTTTTCTTTGCATTTATCTATATGTAAACCAGCAAGAAAAACAGTCGTAAAACAAAACTCAGCAAGATCAAACCTGGTTTTTATGAAGCCTCATGCAGATAAATAAAATACTTTGGAATATATATCACTGTTCTGAAAAAGCGTAGATGGGAAAAAACACCAGTGTGAAAAGATCTACAGTCCCCCAAATTGCTGTAAGCCATTGAGTTCATTTACTTCTAATTTCCTTGTCTCTTCTTTTTTTTCCCTCTCTCTCTGACACGAACGTGCTGCTTTTGTCTTCCTGAGCATGTTTTGTTTAAGAAGCTTATTGCCTCCTCCAAGGGCACTGATGTTGGTGTCAGGACTGACACTGATTGTGCCGTTGAGGTTTGGAAATGCCACGGGTGGGAGAAGGGAATTTCCCAGCTGGCATCATGGTCTCGCACCCAAACCTTCTCGGTGAGATGAGGCACCAGAGCCCCTCCGGGCACAGCAGCAGCAGCTGGATGGCACCAACAAACACCCAATGATTCTCTGGCCAATGGAATCTGAATGACCTGAAATCAAGATGAGTTTGGCACAGATCTGGATGTCGGACTCAGACTTTTGGGTGTCAAACTGGTACCATTACAGACAGAGGGAAATCGCAGCTGAGTTACTTCTCAGATTTTTTCTAATACATAATACATGTGTACGCATCTTTGCTTACTTTAATGGGGTATTTAGAAAACCTTACAATACTCCACAAACAAAAAATTTAAACCGGTTTCAGGACAAAAATTTACTAACCATTTGCAAGCCGACAAAACAGAAAGCATGTAATTTTTCACTACTTCAAATAATACATATGGGTCTTCACTAAGGGCCATCTTTGGCCTTCCCACATTCCCCTCTTTTGTCACTTATTTGCTTTGCCTCCTTTAAAGTTTCATGGTCCTCCATCACTTTTAACTCAGAAGAACAAATCTGAAGCACTATCGCAATGTTTTGCCTCTAGAAAGTAGTCTAACGTAGCAGGAAGAGAAGAAACTGTCCCATCTTTTTAAAAACAGCAGTATAAGTCTTACAAATGTCCTGTCAGAGCTAAGAAATATATGTCTGTTTTAGCATTGGATGTGAAGGAGGCAATGGAGACTTTTAATATCACCACTGTGTTGCATCAGTAACAAAACCAATATTTTTCAGCATCTCTTTGAGGTCTGACATAATTCTTTTGGAAGGGCAGTGTAATTTTCTTAACTATCAGCATTATAGTACGAAATTTTTAACACAAAGTTAAATTGTCCTCTTGGATATTCTGTTTTGAAAATGCCATCACTATTTACATGGAAGTATCATATCACTCCATGAATCAAGTCAGCAGGAAATACTGAAATGATATACCTGGTTGAATCTCTGCAAATATTCTAACATCTCACACTTCAGACCGGACTTTAGTCTAAAAATTATTAGAGAAATATTTGGAGATTGCATTTGAATTTCATTTGCTCACTCAGCAAAATAGTAAGAGTGATTTATTCCTCTCAATGGTCATTAGCAAAAATGCCACTGGCTTGAGCAGTACAAGAACTGCAGTTCTGGGATACTGAGAGTATTAAAGGAGATTTTATAGATTTCCTCAGGAGTGAAAGGAGATCATTCCAACAATTTTCAAATTTTATTTAAATTACAAAAATTTTAAGTACTTAATTCACTGTCCCACTTTCCTGATTTTTTTAACATACCTTTACCTGTAACCAAACTATGAACTTTAATTTTTATCAGTAATTAATATAGGTCAAGGTTGGGAAGATATGGTAATCTCGACTTTTCTGACATCTTTCCAATTTAAAATCAAAACTTGTGTTTCAATTTTCCATGTCTACGCAGAAATGTAAGTCTTTGTTATATAATGCCAAATAATTTCATAAAAAACAGCATATCAACAAGGTCAGAGGCTTCAGTTCAGTTTCCTTTAATAAGCACACAAGCTTGCACAAATTGTTTGGTATATATAGCTTTTTCCAAGAAATCATGGGTGAATAAGTTACAGAATCAATGAGGCAGACAGTTTCCAATATTTACAGCCCAAAATTTATAGTCCAAAATTTGTCTCTGAGAGACAAAAAGGCCATAAAGATTTTTTGATTTGCTGAATTTACGATTTTGCTCTCCTGGGGAATATTCACTGAGCAAAATGCCAGCATAGCAACCTTCACCGATGTCTTTTTGTTGCCGGTGCCTCAGGGAGGGACTGGCTGAGAGACGGTCAGCAGATAAATATGGTGCTTCTGTGACCCAGCAATTCTTGATGGCTAATTCTTGACTCTGATGGTAGGCCAGATCTTGCAGCAGTGAAATTGTTCCTCTAGTATTGAGGAGCAACAGTCGCCTTGTGACCTGTGTCCCTTTTCACGACAGGACACTAGCAACAGTTAAGTAGTTAATTACATGAAAATAAACTGCAGTAACTTGGACTCTAGCTGTAATATTGCAATACTTCATAAGTAACATGCAAAAGCCTGAGGGTAGGAAAAGGTTGCTTACTGAGAGACTTAAATGACTTATCTAACAGGACAACCAAGTCCTGTTCATATACCCCTACAGTGACCAGGCAGGAGACCCAGAGAAGAACTGGAACCCAACTGGAGAAGACAACAGATGGTCCCCACCGACTCATCTTCAGACCTAGATCCTGAAATCCAGGTGAGAGCTGACAGGCAGCATAAGCCACAGGCCACATCTCTAGAGAAGAGATTTTTCTAGAACGTGGGAGACTCAAGCAAGGCAGAACTCACTGTGGCAGAGACAAGCAGCCACGGTGCCTCGTACACCAGCAGGAAACACCAATTTGGGGGTTTAAGGACCTAGAATGATACTGATATCTTTCTCTGGCATAAAGGGTAGTTTGGTATTGATGTTTTATCTTTATGTGCTGCAAGAAACTCAGAATGGAAAAAAAGATGACACATCATCCACATTTAGGACATGGAATGTTCTGGAGGCTAATTCAAGTTTGTCTTGAAAAGACAGTAAGTTTTATACCAAAGTGAAAGGAACACTGTTGAATGATTCGGTGATAATCTGAGAGTAATGCTACTTTAACCATACTCCTCTTAAAATGGAAGTGATATCGTCTACTGGGAATTTCCTACCAATCCACAGAAACATTTACAAAATGGGTTATGAAACGATCTTGAAACTTTGGAAGCAATTCTGATTCTTCTCGGCATAGAAGAGTTGAACATTAAATAGCATGGGAATTTCAAATTGTTAATAAAAGACAGACATCCCTAGTCACTGTGTAGAAGACATCAGGAGGAACTGGCTCATACAGAATGACTTACGCTCAACCATGAATAACAGCTATATATCACACACGCACATCTTTCTCTCTCTCTACATATATACATACAGATAAAAAGCTTTTAAAAAGCTTTCCTCAAGCCTGACTCCTCTAAGTAAGGTCAGAGTGGCTGAGCCATCCAGCCAAAACAAATGAGACCTGCTCTTAACCCAAGAGGGAGCAGGGAAAAGACTGTTTTCTCTGCAGCAAGATGGGCTATGTACCTAAATGGGTTCTAAAAGTCAGAAAAAAACATCTTAAATTTTTGACATAAATATGACAAACTACCTTTGGAAGGAAAAATCCATACCGCAAGGAAACAAATAAACTTGACAGAAATGGCAACAAATGGACTCTCCCAAAATTTTATAGCACAAACTGAAATAGCCACGAGTTGCCGGGTTGCAGATAATCTGGAACTGCATAAATTGATGGATAACAGGCAGTTATCTTTCTAGCCAAGCTCCAAATCCAAAGTTACTGGTCAATAACATTAAGGAGATGCCTGTTAACACAGATCAGCTTTCTGATAGATAAGGGACTATCTATCAGAAGGCATCTCATTGATTAGGTATGCAGACAGGATCTGAATATCATGAAGGGAAGAATCTATCCCAGCACGGCCAGTTAACTGTGTCTTGTTTCAACGGCCTCCTATTTTTGAGTTTGTTCCCACCTCAGCCAGTGAGCCAGACAGAGAGGTAACCAATGGAAGCTGCAAAAACTACCAAAGAAAAGACACTCTTGTCTGCCAGGAATACGGCGCTAACAAACGATCTGGGGAAAGACAATCTTCCAACAGAGTGCAGAGAGGCAAGAGGAAACAATCCACAGTTCGCAGGGATATGGCAAAAAATGAAGATCTTATCAACTCCCCAGCTATAAAGACCATCGCTGAATAAACACATTCTTCTGTACCAGAGGGAAGACATATGACTGAAAGAGCTCAGTTTACCGTGACATTAAAATACACAAATTTAGTTAAAAGGATGTGGCTAGGAAGCAGAGAAGATTACTTGCTTCTCCTAGTTGTTACACTCTGGGTAACATGGACTCTTCTGGAAGGAAAGAGAAGAATCAGCCTTCTGGGAACAAGCTGATTTGCACAGCTCTGAGGAGCTGGTGAAACATAAAAGGGTCAGACAACATGTGCGGACATGATGAGACACCAAAGAGTAGCAATCAAAAGATCAGCATCCAAACATTTTTCATGGAAGTCCTGTCCATGTGAGTTTGCATGAATTGATTCCACAGGTAAGTTTTGATGGTGAAATAGTTTCAAGAAAAAGAAAGGAAAAGTATGTGCTGAGAAGTGGCATGTGAAAGCTTCCCAAGAACTGGTAAACCCTGGAGACTATTGGTGCTGGTGAGCCTGCAAGAACATACAGTCTGAAAACACCAAGAGGCTGCTGAGCACCAGTGCACACTGGTGTCAGCAATGGGTTCCATAACTCGGCCCACATCCAAGATGACCGCTATATGCAGATGAAGGCTACGGGATTACATCTGCATCTGATGAATGAAAGGACCCTCTGATGAACTTTCTGAATACCCACTCTTGACCTGCCAGTATTACCCTCTATTTTCTGAGTATGTAGTTGGAGTTGGCTTCCCAAACGTTGCTCTGACCAGGTAATCACGACAGCACAATTCAGATGTGAGACTGAATAAGTGAATGTTCTGTGAAAATAATTATCTGCTATTAGGAAAACCAGCTTAAAGAATAGAAGCTATTCTAAGAAATATTGGTTGTGATCTGTATCTACATCCAAATTCCTCCCCTATCAGGGCACAAAAGAGTTTACAACACATTAGAGGTGATACACAGGTATTTTCCAAATCAACCAAGTGGTTGAGCAACTGAAAGTTGCTATAACATGAGTAACACTGGAGGAAACAGTGATTAAGGTGGTCTCTTCTTTTAATCTGTGCCTGCCAACAGATTTGTGTTTTCTATATAAAAGGAGAAAGTATGTTCTTTGGAATTTTTGTTCAGGGAAAACCTAGCTGTAGAGTTTGAAAGCCTGTGGTACCTTCTGACATGCTCTCTTAAAGGAAAAACTGAGAGAACGTGGATTATAGTAGACTTTAAAGAGTTAACATCTTTTTGCAAATGATCCTTTGAAGATATCAGTTTCAAAATATGGGGTGCTCTGCTTTTTTGTTTCCTTTTGCTTGCATTTGTCTTTGTGGCTGGTTGTTTGTTATATCCTTACAGCCTCACAGCAGTCAGCATCAGGAAGCTGGAGAGATTTAGGAAGGGGAAAAAAAAAGTGTTGTAGCAGAAGCAGTGTTCTGCTGTAACTTCTGCTCATATCTTGAAGGCATGCTGAGGGCCTAATCCTGCTCTTGGTCATAAACCTGTTTGTGTGGTAAAATAGCTGTGAGCTGAAAGGTACCATGGCTGCAGAGATAAAAATAAAAAGCCAGTAATACTTTCACACACAGAAAAGGAAAAGCTACCAGGAAAAGATTAAATGGGTGAGCACCAATTAGTGATTTAAAAGTAGCTATTGATGCTTCCGGATGTGAGCCGGTTTTCTAAACCCAATGTCACATATTGCTTTATCATTCCCTTAGAAATTTTACAGCTAAAAATGATAAAGGAGCACTTCAATGAAACAGAAACATCTTTACCTAAGAAACCAACATTTCAGTGATTTTGCATAAACTCCGGCTCAAAACTCTCAGCAGGCTGGAAGTAAACCTACAGGTTCTGTTTTAAAGAACTAAAATGGACTTTTAACAGAAATTCCCAGATTTGTATCTTCAACTATAAAAGGTGAAACCTCATGATGACACACTGGGATTAACTATCATAGCCATAAGCTAGAGCGAGCAACCTCACCAGCATGAGTGGAGTGGCAGCACTCTAAAACTTGGTGCAACAGACCACTAGGTGATTTTTTTCTTTTACTTTCTAGCGTCTTTCACAAATTCTTATTCATGTTCAGAATGCTGCCACTCTCATTTGGAAAGAAATACTGCATACGCAACCATACTGCATAAGCTTAAATGATTATAACAGGCAGTGACACTCCAAGGCTTTTGAAACTCAGGACACTTCAACAGACACTTTTGTTCTCTTGTTTCAGTAAAGCCATAGGATTGGGAAAGAATATAATGCAATACTTCGATAACCACTTCCTACAGAAAAAACCTGCAACTTTTCTTCTTCTCTTTTGGGCTATCTGCACATTATTTATATAATCTCATTGAACAGAATGCTATCAGAGAATTAACTCTCCACTATTAGCACACTACACTTATGGTCGACATGATCTAATGAAAAAATACATTGTGCTTCAAACCAAGAAGTTATTGGGGTCTATTCACATTATATACATGAACTTAATCCTGTAAGATGTTTAAGAATATATTTTAAAAATGTGGGACTGAAGTCAGGGCACTTAGCATTTGCAGGGAGCAGACCAGTGTGCACTGTAACTCTCCCATATTTTCAAAATGATTTATAAGGTACTTGCATAATATGGCTGTTTAGAAACTACACTAAAGCCAATACGTTAATCATTGAATCTAGGTGGGTTCTCTGCATGTTGATTTCAGATCTTCATGGTTGCCAAGAAGTCTTGACACCTGTGTTTTTTTAAAAAGAAATGCTAATGCAAGAAATCCTGTTTAACAGGACAAGCCGTTGTCCAGTGGCAGTGGAGCTTCTTTGTAAAGTACTTAACCCACAGATTAATGAAAGACAGACAGTTCTATTGCAATTAGCTCTGCTGTGACGAAACCTTCTTTTTTTAGTAGCAAGTTTAAACAAGAACTGAAACTTAAAGAAGCAAGCAATTAAAAGTTCACTGTAGCTGGTAAAACACCGAGTCACGGACAAACAGTTTGCGTGATTTTTCAAAGCTGCAGAGCAAGTTTGTGCTCTTAACTTCCCATGTTTTACAAGAAAGAAACAGGAATCTTTAGCAACAGCATCTCCAAATAGCCAGGACAAAAGACGTAAGTAAGTGGAAGTTTAAACAATGAAAAAGTGGATAATAAACAGGAAGTGTGCAAAATGCAAACTGGTGTTGACAGGATTTCTCTAGGTAAAAAGCAAGACTTTAAATTGGGGTCGCAATCATACATGAGTATTCAAGAGATTTAACTCAGGCACTGTGACTTACATTTTCCTTCATGTGTGGCTGACAGCCCGTGTCCTACTGTAGCAATTGATGTTTTAGCTTTCTTTTATCTAATATATAGCCTTTTTATCAGGCTATATATTAATTTCCAATTAATATTAATTTCCAATTAATGTATATTAATTGCTTTATGTAAGTAAAAAGTGTTTTAAAAAGATGTTTGGAGTGTCTGTGACTTCTGCAAAGACAATGCCAGCCTCTCCAGTTTAAACAGTTAATCTGTCGTGCAAGAAGTATCTTGCAGGTGGTGAACAACTAATTTCCAGGAAAAAATAATCAGGTTAAAAATCGAGTTTTATTTTTTTAACAGAATGAAAAGCAATCAAAAATCTTCTTTTGCGTAACACTCGAAATCTTATTAATGCAAAATCAAACATTTTACTGTTCTTAGGTTATTCAGCTCTTTCAAACATATTCACTTAGGTTAATTTTTAAATAGAAAACTTATTTACAAAAAAAAAAGCCCAAACATTTTACCCTGAAAAATTTTCAACTACAACACTTCCACATCTTCAAGATTTCTCTCACAACCCTTCTTACTTTCAGAATTTTGAAGCCTCCACATGCCTCTATTCTACATAATTTTGTGTTCACTAGAAAATTTCAGTTATCTCTTTCTTTGAATGTTCCCACCATAAAGTTACACATGCAATGGAAATGACAAAAGATAAAATTCTGTACAAGGTAGAGTTTTTCTTTTGCAAAAGATTAATATCTGCCTTTTTTTTTTCAAGCCAGTCATCTTTCCTTTCTCAAGCTGTTTTTGCTTTTTCTATGCCTTGTTCACCACTTCAGTTATTAATCTTGGATCGTGCCCTTCATTTGCTCTTTTTTACCAGCATTATCCATACCAATTAATTACTGGTATCATGCTACATACAGTCATTCCAGGCAAGCCTCACCATATGCTGTCTCACCTACTCCAGTACAGTTCATCTCTGAAAGAAACGTGAACAAAAAGAGATGAAGTTATCTTGCAGGTAAGTACCATGGCTGGACTATGATTAAAGCTGTTTATCTGTTCTCACTCCTGCTGTTAAGGGTGAGGTCCCACCTCAGATCAGTGTCCCTTAGATCAGTATTTTCCTTCCAGTCAGTAGAGGGTTCTTAGGGAAACGTGGGAGGGGAGAAGGATGTTCTTGACTCTTCCCACCTACTCTCCTCAAGCCCCAGTAATCTGCAGTCAGGTCATGCAGCCCTTAAAGGGAGTTCTAACGACACCACTGTGGTTACTGTATCTCTGGCCTTAAAAGTTCTTGGCTTTCCTACAATAATTTTCCTTTCACTCGCATCCACATGAAATCATTGCCATTTTGCTTTCTCACATACGATTTTCTAAAGTTCCACACAACTCAAAGACCAAGTTATGTATACTATCTAGTGTGTATTTATTACATGTTGGTGTATAATTAGTCTGAATAAAAAATACCACACATATAAATCATCTAAAACCAGGGAGGTATGGAGAAATGGTGCAAGCCCCAAGACTGTGCTCTCTCTAATGAAGCTCTGGCAGGTAACTAGCTCAAGAAACAGATATGTTTAAGAAACATTGTTACATATTTTTCTGCTTCTTTTAAAGAGAATCAATGCTCTTACTGCTATAGTTTATGTAAAAAAGCTATTCCAACTCTCTGCATACATTTTTATTTTTTTTTATGGCACACTGAAAAGCATTCACTGCACTGCTGAAAAGGAGAAAATCTGCATCTATGTATGAAAGCAATCAATTCATTCCACTTATAATGAGATTTCTCCTGTCACTTCAGTTTGATTGTTTACCTTTACAACTGCCTCCCATGCTGTTTCGAAAAGAAGAAGAAAAAGAAATGGAAAAGTATCAAAAGCCAAGCAACTCAACATGACTATGTTTAATCTCATCACTACCTGTTCTGAAGAATGTATTTGCATATTTATAATACTGTATTACTACAGGATGACAACCTTTAATGGCAGCATGCAAGCCAGCAAGATAGTGAGAGGTCAACCTGTTCTAAGAACTCACTGGAAACTAGCTGTGCTCTTACGGTGGGCACAATTCTCAGCGGTCATGGCTATGCCAAACAAGTTGAACAATACCTTCTCTACAATTTAAAAATAAATGCAAGTTATACAGCTAATAAATATTTCAAGTTGTACCTACAGTTTTGCAGGACAGATCAAAAGGAAGCAGTATCTAAAAGCCAGCATCATCTTCTGTTGTGTCTAGTGGACTGTTCGTCTTTCATGATGGTGCTTGTTTTTCCTGTCAGAACACTGTAAGATCTTTATCCTGTTACAGAAAACTAAAATTCTGCTAAGCCAGGGGCATTAGCTTAAGCACAGAGATTTAAGTACTCACATTACCTATGCTGCTCTGGAAGAATCATAAGTTTTCCTTATATCCCAAATAACATTCTGCAAAACTGTTGCAGTTACAGTTGGGCATCTCTTCAACAATTTCTAACAAAACTTTCTGCGATACATATTTAAACTCTGTGGTATATAGTGCACAATTGGAGTTATTCATAATACTCATTTTAAGTAAGTTGGATTGGCTTTTCGAATTAATCTATCCTGTTCCCAAACTGTAGGAACAGCAGATACTAAAATATCTCATATCACTCTTAACAAGTATCCCCTGAGGCTCTGGAAAAGAACAACCCAAATTTTTTAGTCTCTGAAATTTACCCACAGATTTCTTTTTTAAATAAGGAAATTCTGAAGAGCAGATATACCTACCCTGACAGAGTCTGCTTCCCAGAACTGGAAACTGCCCCTCCGCATGCCCAGAATCAGAGTATGGCCAGAGTTGTTCATTGTAGAGCCAAGCATTTGCCTACTGTCATTTTTGCACTAAAAAACCCCAAATCAGTGGATCAGCTCTTTTCGTATACTAAGTACCTAAGGATTTAGGCCATAAATGTATTTAGTATTTTTCAGTAGAAATTCTGTTTCTGTTGTTCTGACGCAGCTCAGCATCCAGCTGCACTGGACTGGAGTCAAAAAGCACATGTGCCTGCAGTCTGCCTAGGAATTATTATGGTTCATGGCATACTATGGACAGCTTTAAGGGAATTCTAGTTTACAGAGAGAAATTACATAGATTTTTCTTGAAAATTCCTATAGAAGGAAGACTTACCTGCCAATATGAATAAGTTGATTTCTTGCATGGTACAAAACAAGCACAACAAGCCTCCAGACTTTGGAAATTTGTATTTAAATCAGTAAAATAACACTGCATAAATAAGACTAGTGGGCTTGTTTTATGGCAAGAAAACTTTTAACCAGAGCAAGCTGTACTTTCCTTAGCAATGTTGCAATTCACACTATTATTTATGCTCACAGTCAAATACATTTTCTTTAAGTTCCGCCAGTATCTCAGCCTTGAAACTCCTCTCTGAAATGCTAATTGTAACTAACATCATCCCATGATCATTCTCAGCTTCTTTTGCTTGAAACTGGTAATAGTGATGTAGCTCAGATTATTCCTATCTCTCACTGCAATAGCACAGGGATTTTGTCTTCTTTTAAGTCAGTAATGTCTAAATTGGATTAAGATAACAGTCACTTACAAGGTCTTCTCTACAGATGTTGCTTTCATCACTGACATATTTAATGCTATTTTACTCTAGAACTTCATTTTTTACACCATTCTCATATGAATGTGTTTCCATGAAGTTCATACTTCATTTCAGATTACACTTATGGACTAAACTCTCTATGAAAAGAAAAAAAAATATCCTGAATTTTGTTTTTGCTGACATAAGTGAATGTAATAACTGGCATGCTGGCACTGTTTGTTGTGATCAGATGAAATTCAAATGCTATGATAACAAGAGTGACCAATCTCAAAATCAGAGGACTTAGCCTGTCTATTTATGTGTGTCTAAACATTTTTAGCTGGTAACAAGCCCTTCACACTCCCCTGTCTGGGCAGTGGCTGCTCTTGGCAATAATAGTCTGAGTGGGTGGCTGAGAACGGAGCTGGCAGATGCAGTACTAATGCAAATTACTGCTACTTAGCAGCACATGCATTCATTCATCCAGGGAGCAATTTTTTATCATTCCAGAAGTAAGCCAAAAGTCATAAAATATATTACTTGTCAATATGTAGAAATAAAATCTGTAATGTATTCAACATTTATGACCATAAAATATAATTTTAAATAGGTAATTGAAGTGTCAGTATGCTTAATGTCATAAAGAAATCTCTGAAAAACTGAAATACATTCTGTGTGCCTAATTTGTCTGTTTTGTGGGTGTTTTTTCAATATTGCAGCTGGAGACCTCATAATGCAAGTCTTACTGCTAACAGGCATTACCAAGACCAAATAATGACAACCATATAATCCTGATTAGCGTCTCCTTGATTCTGGCATATTATTGCTTTCATTATTTTAGCTACTTAGATGAATGACAGAGGTGACAGAAAGGAAAGCGGAATACAATGCACAATGTTACTAAAGGCAATATACAGTTCAGTGAAATTAGCTGTCATTATATCTGTGTCGACCATAATACTGCTGTTCTACAGACTGTAAAGCAAGATGCCACAATGCAATCAGTACTTGTTCTTTGGGTCATGAAGCTGCCTTACCTTACAAATAATTACCTTAGGTGCATTGACCAGGCAGTGATTCCAAACTCAATTTTTTGCTTTTATCTATAGTGCATTTTTACACAGATTTAAGCAAAATATCCACTTTGTTATATTTTTTAGAATTATGCCCTAAACAAATATTCGGTCTTCTAGAATCATAGACTCATTTTGGTTGGAAAAGACCCTTGAGATCATCAAGTCCAACCATAAACCTAACACTGCCAAGTCCACCACTAAACCACGTTCCTAAGCACCACATCTATACGTCTTTTAAATACATCCAGGGATGGTCACTCAACCACTTCCCTTGGCAGCCTGTTCCAGTGCTTG
>Ga0181612_106038_pt1 | contig 19114 bp, 16 predicted proteins | sample HoacroProtozoa21_FD_119630 | JGI IMG/M metagenome (GOLD analysis project Ga0181612, IMG submission 119630) | Hoatzin crop microbial communities from Cojedes, Venezuel. Combined Assembly of Gp0051906, Gp0051904, Gp0051908 | reverse complement strand
TGAAGATTGGAGTGACATGGCCTTTCTCCAGTCCTCAGGCACCTCTCCTGTCCTCCAGGACCTCTCAAAGGTGATGGACAGTGGCTCGGCGATGACATCCACCAGCTCCCTCAGCATGCATGGGTGCATTCCATCGGGGCCCATGGATTTGTGGACGTCCAGATCTGCATATATATATATATCTATATATATAGATATATATCTATATATCTGCATATATCTATATATGCCTTGGTGCCTACCTGGAGTTTGTTTTTGGTGTAGTCCTGCAGGAGCATGTGGGGTGGGGATCAAGCTCCTTTGGTAGAAGTATGGCAGTGGCTGGTTGGACTGGCTATGGGATGGGCGAAGATAAAGAAACCTACAGCCCTAATGAAGGAACTGCTGCTCACTGACTCCATCAGTGCAGGCAAGTCTTCTCCAGTCTCCCCCACCGTATCCTGCACTCTTTCTGGCTTTCCAGCCTGGTGTTTGAATGGTAGTTCCTGAGTGTGTCCTGGGTGAATTTTGTTTCCCTTAATTACACTTTTCAAATGATATCTTGACGTCCTTAATAAATGGCGCTGCCTGGGTGCGCAAGCAGTATGGAAACACAGTGCTAACCCCCAGGTGCTGGGGTGTGTTGGTAAGTTACTTGTCTGCTCTATTTACGTAGAGGCTAATCAGCTCTCGGTGGAGTTTCTTTTTGATCCTTCGGCCTATCTCAAGGGAGGCACAGTGCTAACTGACAAAATATGTATATTTTGGCTTTCAAAAACTATTACACTTTGCAACTGTCACCCAGACCTTGAGCTTTTTGGTTGCCAGGGAAACATTGCGGGAGATAGCCTGATCGTGGCTGCAAACTGCGTCCCTTCCTCCGCCAGTGCTCAGCCCGCCCTTCCAGAAATGCCCGCTCTTAGCTTGGGGTATTTCATCTTTAAAAAGCAAAAACTTGTAAAATAAGTTTATTTATAGCCCAGAAGATAGTTTTTGTTTCAGAAATAAATATCTGGGTTGTCTTGCTCTTAGGGCTCAAAGCACATGTGAGGCAGTGGTTCAGCAGCAGGTTGTTCTGTTGTGCTCCGACAATATCGGTGACTGCTGGAGCAACCGCGCCCCTGTCCAGATAACATGGGATGGAGTCAATGGGGGTTTTGTACAGTGTCAGCTCCAGGTTTGAAATACTCGGGCTCCCTGGAACCACAAGCTCAGAGCATTGCAAGCCTGAATCAGTGCTGTTCACTCCAGATAAGATAGATGGAGCCTGCTCTCTAAGACCCACCACAAAAAAAGGTGCACTGAGTTGTCCCAGAGGGCTGTTGGGGATTGCCTGCCTCTTTTTGTGGCAAGGGAACCTCATGGTGTTGTCCTCCTCAGAAACATTTCTTGTTTTCCCGTTATATATTATGTGATGTATCGTCAGGCGGAGGTGGGCTGTTGGAGAATCTCACTCTGATTTCCTCTCTGGGCCAAGCCAGTAGGGAAGGCAAAAGCTCATGCTGCACTATAAGAGATAATAGCACCAGGCATTCCTGCCCTGGCTGAGGCACAGCGTCCCTGGACACAGCTGGTGGTGAGTTTTTGGTTGGGGTTGGAGCGAGGAGAACCCAGATGGGCTGGGGCTGAGGGGATGCAGGCCGTGGGTCTGCCACGTGCACTGGCAGCAGCTCTGGTGAGGGAGAAGGGGGAAGGTGCACGTGGCCCCAGGGAAGCCATGTGTGTGTCTTCCCCTTCTGGTGTGGCAGCGTGGCACTTCAGAGACGTGAGATGCAGCTCTTTTTCCTGACACTCCAAGAAGAGGTTGACAAGCTGCTGTCAAGGAAATGCTGTCTAACTCCCTTTCCCCCAATAATTTCCCTGGCAAAACTGCAGTGCGGTGCAATCAAATGGTGACAGAAACCGAGGGGGAATAGATGTGTTTTCCATTTTCTTTCATTTTTTTTTCTCTTTATTTTTTTTCTTTTTTTTTTTCTTTTCCAAGTATGCATCTGTATTGGGAGCCATGTGCACACCGGTAAATCTTGCCAGCTCAAAGAAATGTTTTTAGCATTCAAATTCAACCTTTAGTTCTTCCCCCTCTGCTTAAGAAACAACAAAGCCTTGAAGATGCTCCCAGATTGCATGGTATTAAAAAGACATCTTGGGTGAAGTGGAAGATAGCATCTCATGTTTTCCTTCGGGTTACACGTGCAGAAAACCCCTTTGCTACTCTTTTAGGTGGTGCCGTGAAAAGTCCTTTCTGCTGAGGAAAGGTAAACTGCAGGTGGAAGGAGGGGAGCAGGAGGGAGAAGAAGGCTAGGATTATAAAACTACCTCCCAGGCAGAGAGCTCGTGTCCTGAATCGTGCCAGAATAACTGGGAGCAAACCTGGGAGTGGGACTGGCAATCTTGGAGAGCTGCCGTGCACTCATGCATGAGAGTGAACTCTGGCCCGTGATGGACACGTTACCATTGAAACCTCCTGTGAAGCTGCTTGCCCCAGTCTTTTTACTTGGTCGGTTGCCTGAGGTTCATTGATGGTTCTGCTCCTCATCTCTGTTAACAGGGTTGGATTTCCTGGGTGCGCAGGGAGAAGGAAGGGGGAAAGAAGGCTGCAGCTTCCCATCAGCTCTGTGCTGTGTGGCTGGTGCCTCTCCTCATCTTCTGATTCTGGAGTGGGCATGTGGCTTCGTGGCTCTTCCCTTCATGCAGTACTTGCGTTGTATTTCCTCCCTAAGGAAAGTTTTCATGATTTTGTTTGAAACCTTTGCTCTAAGAGCCCATGTTTGGCATCCTAACCCCTGCCGGGCTTCAACGAGGGTCCCAGTAAGAGTTTTTAGAAGAGACTTTCCCCACTTCTGAGTCTTTAGTCGAAGCCCAGCAGAGCAGAGGAAGAGCTACCTGCATCCCTCAGATCTGTAGCCATGACAGGCTGGCCAGCCCTTTGTTAATATTCAAAGCAGAGCATTTTGCTCCATTGGGATGGATGTAAATTGCTCTAAGGCAAATCCTTGGGGTTTCATTTTGCTTTCCAAAATGTAACAGCTGCTCAGGCTATGTTTGCTCCAGAGCTGGAAACCCTGCAAGGGTTTGTCCATGAGTTCTGCCTTGGGTCATTAGAATTAATCTGAGCAATTGCCTCGCCCTTGACTTCAAAGGGCTTAGGTCCATTTCACTCAGAGATGAATTTGGCCTCAAATTTATGTATCTACAGGTCTGATATTCTTTTGTACTTCCCATCCTCAAAAAAAAAAAAAAAATCAGAAGTCCTTTGGTAGAAGGGCACTTGACTGTCTGCATAGAGGAAATAAGGCAGAGGGACTCAAAATACGTGAAACACTGTTCTTTGCTTTAAAAATAAAGAAAAAGCTACACCAAATTCCTTATCACTCAGTCCTTAAGAACTGCCTTAGCACAGTGGAAGGATTGATTGCATAAATACGAGCTCTAACTTTCTTATTTTTGGTAACAAGGCATTACAAAAGGCAGATTAATTCAGTGCCACACTCCAAAGAGACCAGTGTCTTTTGTCTGGGACTGGCTTAGGATCCCTCTGCTACCTAGTTCTTGTTTTCAGTTGTGTACGTGGGGAGTCTAGTAGTGGTTCAAAACACGCATCTGTATTCCAGCAAGCAGCCACGAAGGATGTGCACGTATAGGTTAATTGTCAAGGGCCACTGACTTCGAGTACCATCAGACTGTTTTCAAACGTAATCGTGACATCTAAGAGGATGATCTTTGAGAGATCAGAGAGGAAATTATTCTCTTGCTTTGCACATCTGAGTGCAGTTCGGCTGCAGTCAAATTAGCTGTTTCAGCCTACACTGTCAGTTTGCTCTTATCTCTCTTTCCTCTTGTTGTATTATTAATAATAGAAAAAGTTAAAGACCTATCTGCATGGGGCAGGGCTGGAGCCAGCGATTGCCTGTAAGTAGTTGTGGATGGTGACCTGTGTTTGAGTGTCCCTCCAAGGGACATGCTGGCCCCGGGGATGGCAGGAAGCTCTTTGCCACGCTGCCTGGGGGTGTCTGAAAGGCACGACTGCCGGATTTGAGCTAACTCATTTGCTTCATCTTCCCTGCCTGCCTTCCCTCCCTCTTTCCCCTTGCACAGCTGCATTTAGTAATGAAGCTGGCAGCATTAGAAAGTCACAAGAAGTAACCCAGCTGCCTCCGTCGGTTCACGGGGAGAACGACTTTGTAGCTGCTCTCAGTCAGTCCATTAATTGCACATAATAAGGCATTTAGTGACAGAAGGATGGTTGATGAGCCTTAGCTGAAATAACAAGGGGCTGCCAAGAGCTGCGTTCCCTTTGTCAGGGAGGAGCGTGGAGGGTCCTAGCGCTGAAGTGTGGAGTTCGAGTGGTGCAGGGGTAAGAGCAGTGGGAACCTGCTGCTCCCTAATCCACAGGGCACACGGATGGCCCAGCGCTGAGCAGGGAAGCGCAGCCCTGCACACCAAAGTACTAGCATGGCTGATCGGCTCCGGGGAGAGCAGGTCCCTGTGTTTCCAGCTTACGTGGCAGCGCTCACCCAGTGAAAGCCATAGGGATCTGCCCCCGTGCTGGGGGGGGCAACTGGTGGCTGCTGGCTGGCTGACCGCATGGGTGTCACTTGGGCAAAGTATCGCCTGCATCCTCACACCGCCAAGCAGCTAATGAGAGGTGAGTTATTCAAAATGGGCTGGACTTGGCACCTCCATCCCTGTGTGAATCATAGAATCATTCAGGTTGGAAAAGACCTCTAAAATCATCAAGTCCAACCATCAACTCAGCACCACCACGCCTGCTAAACCATGTCCTGAAGTGCCATATCTACACATTTTTTGAACACCTCCAGGGATGGAGCAGTGCTGGCTGGATAGAAACCCAGCATGGACTGGGAGATTCAGGCTCGTTAGTCACCATGCTGGTCCTGTTGGGTTTGATGGGAAAATCAGTAATGGGTTGGTGGGGGTGCTGGCCCCAGATGTCAGACGGATGGCAGCCAGAGGAGGAGGAGAAGACAGCAGGCGGATGGACTTGGTGGCTGTCCCTGCAGGCAAGGGTGCAAGGGGCATCCTCGCGATGCAGGCACGCACAAGTGGGGCAGCTCAGCTCCCTCATTAATAAAGCAACCGTTCTCACCAGCCTTGGCACCTGGTGTTAAGGGGCTCCCCATGCCTCATTGCCAGCTCAGTTCTGTGGGGAAGCAGGTCAAAGAGCTGTCATGCCAGAGCCACGCAGCTCCTGGTAGGTCTCAGTAGGGAAACAGATAGAGACTGCATCCGCGCTGGGAGAAGCCAAGGCATGGAGGCAAGGAGGAGCTGAGGGCAATCCTCCACAGTGCATGCCTGAGCACAAAGACTGCTGCCGCAGCGCCTGCCTTGCTGCAGTGGGGGTCACCCTGCAAGGGGAGGTGTGTATCTCCTGAAAACAGCCAGCTGGACTTTGAGGTGGGCATGTGCAGGCCATCAGTCCCTCGAGACCCGCAGGTGGAGCATCTGCCTTGGCTTGGGTCTGTGCAGCCGCCCGACTGGTTGGCGCATTCCTCGCCTGCGAGAATGTCTGTGCTAACAGTTGGCAGGAGGTGTTTCTTTGTCTGAATGAACACTTGGGGATGTCAACACTTCTCCAGGCTAGTTTACTGTTCCCCTTACCTATTTATTTTATTGTAGTGCCTCAGTTCTGAGCGGCACTACTTCTAGAGGGCCTGGGTGTTTCACAGAGGGATGTAAATATTACCCCTGCATGGAGAAACAGAGGTACAGCACAGTTTGTTCGATCACAGCCTTTCCAGTCCAAAATTTTTACTCCATCATGCAAGGTCCAGAGGAGGAGGAGGCAGGTCTGGCACAGGAATCCACCTGCCACTGGGAGGGAGGGCAGGCAGCGTGCAGCTGCACAGCAGTGAGGGAACAGAGAGAGCAACATTCTTCTGGGTCAGGGTACAGAGGTGGGTTTTTGGCTTGTATGGGTGGTCCTGGGAAATGCTGAGGATTGGCACCTCTGCTGGCTGTGAGATCTGCATGGGTACTTCACGTACCCCTTTGCAGTCGCCAAAGAAGGGGACTTTACCCATCCCTCTGCTCAGATGGGCGCATGCTGGGCAGATGGGGGCAGCTGCCCCATGAGCTGAGCAATGCCATCCGCTCTGAGGCATGGATGTTACTGCTGCCAACTTTATCACTGTTTTTAATTGTCACCCTGTCATGACTTGGCAACCATGCAACCTGTCCTATGCCTCAGGGCATCTGGCAGAGGGCTGGCTCCCTTCCTCCCCAGGGCATCCCTGACAGCAAGCCCAGGGCTCGGAAGCAGCTCATCTGTGCCACCTTATCGAAGCACACTCTTAAAAAACTGCTTCTGCCTGTGCTTGGCTCTGGTGCTGGCCTTGTCCCCTCCTGTGTCCCTCCAAAGAGAGAGGCAAGGACCTGGGCACAGCTGGCAAGTCCCACTGCTGGCAGCAATCCTTGTGCTGATGCTTCGGTGAGGAGGAATGGGGCAGGCTTGCTTTGCTGGTGTGCCTTGCTTGTTGTAAAACTGCAGTGGAGGGAGAGGACATGGCCTGATGTCAAGTTCTGTCCACCTGCCCACAGCTTTTGTTTTTTGCTCTGCTTGCCTCCACGTGGGAGGAGAGAAGGAAACCTCTCCCTCTTTTCCTCTCTCTCCCGAAAGGCTCCAACCTCTCTTTTCTACTCACCTACTCTAGAACAGCCTTGCTCATATAGGATTTTTGAGGTTTTGCCTTAAGCTTTTCAAAATCTGGAGACCTGAGGCATACACTGCTCTGAAGAGTGAGAAGCTCTGTGGCTGGAGCCCAAAGGTTTTGTTTCCTTTTCTGCGGGGAAACACATCTGCAAATTCCCTCACAGCAGAAGTCCTGGGTAGATCTTTGGTGGGATGCAGGGAAGAGGAATGTATTTATTCACAGGAAAATGCAACTTTAGCTGGCAAGTTATTTTAGTTCCTTCCAAAATAAAGTGTTGCAGTTAGTTTGGAGTTTGTTGTTGTAGGGGTCTTTTCTGGAAAGTTTGGGTGAAAGAGGGAGATTTGTCACACTGCTGCAGGCTAGATTTAGAAGGAGAGGTCTTGGCCCCACTTCCAATATGGGGAAAAAAGAAGCATCAAGCCTGGGTCTTCCTATTCTTGCACTTGATCCCCTTGGTGTCCTGCTCCGGCTGATGTGTAGAGAGACCGGTTACACTGCAGCCGGGTGGTTGGGGGCTTTGGCTCGGGAGGTAGCAATCCAGCTGGGTTTCTGTGCCTGTACTGCCATCCTGGCATTCCCACCTCCACTGGGTGTAGGAAGAGCTGCCCCAAACACAGCAGTGGCTGAGCGAAGATCTCGATCCTTGAGCTTTGACCACGCTCCTCCCAAAAGTGAGATCAAACCTGACTGTGAATCACAGCCACATGGGTATCATTCATTAAAAAAAAAAAAAAGCAGCAGCCTGCCTTGGAAACCACTCCAAAAAGGCTCTGCCATTGCTCCCCTCAGCAGCACATTCTGCTGAGCAAATGGCTGCCCCCAGCATGCACAAGTAACCTCCTGGCTCTTCCGCACGGCTGCACCTCCTTCGTGCCCAGGAGGCAGGGGGTGAGAGCACTGCACCCCAGGCTGCCACAGCTGTATGCAGCATCTGTGCCCCCAGTGTGCCCAGCAACATGCTCTCCCGCACTGCTTTGTGCTGCTGTGAAGTCTGAGTTAAAAAAGTGAAGACTGGCCAGAACAATGCTAAACACTCTGGAAATTCAGTTCCTAATGCCTGTGTCTGGAGTCCAGAGGCTCCTGGTGGGAGGTCCCTCGCCACAGGACAGGTCCATTACAGAGAGCTAGCTCTTGGGCAAGGATCGCCGGAGTGAACTCCTCCAGGAAACAGCCTGAATCCAATAAGTAGCTCTTACCTCCAGATCAATGCCGGACCTCTGCCCCCTCGCAGCCGTGTTGCTGGAAATGCCACCATTCGGGCAGAAAGCAACACTGACGCTCTGACAGCTCCAGTCTCAACCGAGGGGCACACAGGGCTGAGTGAGCCTCTGGGCTGGCAGTGGCCACACAGCCCTGGTGGTACCGAGCCACCCCTCTGGGCAGGTCTAGGGGTGCCCCCATTAATGCCTGAGACAGGCGTTGCTGACTGAGGCCTTCTGCTCTGTCTCTCGTAGCATCCCCAGACCCTGAGTATTGCAGCTGAGTATTTCTACACCAAATGTCTGCCACAGGCTATTTTTTTTTCCTTTAAACAGAAACTTCAGGAAAATTGGTTCAGTTGTTTGTCAAAGCGAGACTAAGAAAAAATATGTTCATAAAAAGTCTTGCTACGATGGAGAAATGCAAATGTCTCCAGCCCCGCTGGAAACCCGCAGTCAGCCCTGCACTTATTTCCCACACTGGGCTGTGAAGAGATGTCCAGCCAGCCACCTCTGCTGCGTGCGCTGCATGCTCCTCGTGTTTGGATACTGTGAGATGCTGGGTCTCCTTTGGAGGATTATGAAGCTGTCTGAGCATATCAAGTGTTGGGTACCAAAACTCATTACCTCAGCATTTTGTACTATCAAAACCAGTAGATATCTCTGTGTCTTAGTCTCACCCCTCTCTCCTGCTCTATTTTACAGGGCTGCAGTGGAAATCAACTCATTAATGCGTGATGTGACCCCAGACGCGGTAAGCATGATCTCAAGAGAATAGCCCATGAAGAGATTATGGAGTTACTGGGGAGACTACTGGGCAGCATGCAGAAGGCAAGGGATATGGCCTCATTCTGTGAATAGCAAGGTTAAACCAATGTTCTACTAGTGCTTGTCAGGCTGTCCCATCCAGCCCAGCAGTGTCAGGTAGGAAACCACTGGAGGAAAAAGCATGCTAATGAACCCAAGACTCTTTTATCGCAACTCCAGTTTCAGTTGCGATTCTTCTAGGGAGCGAGAGGAATTCAAGCTATTTGTTCCTGGCTGCCAGACCTTAGCTTCTGGGCTGTTGTTTCTTATTTGTTTTCAGTTGCCAGGCTCCTCACAGTGATCTGTTCCTCCCTGTGTATTTTGGTATTCCACCCTATTGGTAACACTCCCCTTTGTCACCAGAATACTGCATTAGCATACCCCTGGTTTTCTGTGCTAAGGTTGTTCAAAAATCACAAAACAAGACAACCAGCAGACTGAAAGGAATTTCATCCTGTCTTCCTTTCAACGCTGTCTGCTACCAGCTCCTTTCTAGTTGGGTTGCTACTCATTTTCCAGTGCTTTCACTAATCCTCAGCTTTGCTGGTGTAACTGTTAATTTTCCACTAGAAGACGTGTTCTGTGAAGTCCAGATAGATGAGATCTACCGCCATGCCTTTGTCTAGGAGTGTATTTCACCAAAGCAGTATCATCTGTGCAGAACATGACTTCCCTGTTGTAAAATCCACCTTGCTCTGATTTGTATTTACCTTGGTCTTCCATTTAGACCTTCCCTTCACATGAGGTATGCAAAGCTTTAGCGCTTCTGTGCTGTCTGTGTATCCATCACGTGCTGTTCTTCAGTCTTCTAGTACCTTGCCTCTTCCTCCTCCCCTACTTTAGAAGATCCTTTAGAAACCTCTGCTAGCAGCCCCTTGTTTTATTCTGACAGGTCCCTCTGAAATTTGGTCTGGAGCTTGTCTGGCTGTCCCCTTCACCCAGCGAAGCACACCAGCCTTTCACTGGAAATGTCCACATGCAAGTTCTCATCCCTATCAACCTTTGCACCTTTTCTCTTTTGTTCCACTTCGTCCTCCTCCCTGAGAACTCAAGCTGGCATTTCTTTCCTTTTAGGTCAGAATTCTCAGTACTTTTTCTGATAAATAAAATAATTTGAGTGCTTTACGCATCTGCTGGAAAGCTTTGGGTTTTTTCTCCCTGGCGCAGTGAGATCATTTGGCTCCTTTCTACACCCTCTTCTTCCAGCAATCTTTTCAGAATGCTGTCACCACACTAGAGGCAGTGAGCTGGGATTCGTCTTGCTAATGTGCATCAAAAGCGTATATGACTCGCTTACTCATTATTCCCAGAGCATATGTCCATTATGGCCCTCTTGCCATAGCTTTATGCTGTTAGTTCATATGCTGTCATGATCTCCAAAACCCTTTGCAGAGCCTCTGTTTTCCAGATGTGGCACCCTAGGAGTCTGGCTGGCACTCCTTATTCCAGGAGCAACTTTCTGCAGTAAAATGCCACTTGTTTAAGCGGGCTTTGCTCACTGAGCTGTAGAGATTGCATTACGTGGTTGCCCTGTGCTCCTCATTGTTCATCACTTTGAATCTCTTTGTCATTTATGCACTGTAACAGCACTGAGATTTGCTTTTTCTTCCCAGCGATGGAAATGCTGGAAAGTGTCAGGCCTCAAGCAGCTCCCTGAAGAACTCTGCTAGAAACACTCCCATCTGAAGATGATTCACCACTGACAATTACTTGTTGAGATCTGTCAGCCAGCGCTTAATCCAGTTAACGTGTGGTTTATTGATATCATATACTGCTAATTTTTTAATCAGAATGTTGTACAGTCGAATGTCAAATGCCTTACAACAGTCCTCCCTAAAGTTGACTTGGAGTCAGCCTTGGAGTCAAGTGGTAGGTGTGATATGTGTCAAGTAAATGTCTCATCTCATCAGAGAAGGCCCACAAAACTAGCAGAGCCTGTTGTTAAATATATTCCTATCCTCTGATTTGCATCATTTGATACCCACTGTGAAACTCTCGGGAACTTCATTCCAGTTTCACTGGGCTTGTTGCTGCCTCAGCGTGTGCCCCCATGTCCTTTGTGCAGAAGGAGCTTCACTGCTCTCCAAGTGAAGCTTTTCCTTTCTGCAGCTTTCCTCCATGCAATGTTAGTGTGTGGCCATCTTCAGTCAAGGGAGCATACCTGGTACTCATGTCTGGGCAGTCCTCGGGGAAAATTGGACGTGCGGGCTATGGTCCTCAATATTCTCTGTCTCCAAATGCAATTGAATGTAAAGTTATTAATCAAATCCCCCTGCTCCTTCTGGTGTGTGCAAGGTGAAAACCTGGGCTCTGCAGGAGCAGAGAGGACACTAAAGAACACTCATTCCTACAGGAGATGTTTGCTCGTCCCCGGACTAAACATCAGACTGATACACCCAACCAAATATTTCCCCTCTGAAAAGACCAGTGATGCCATGTGCTTTACTGGCCCATGGTGAGGTCTGGAGAGCCCAGGTTCTGGGGGGCTCTGGGGGTGCAGAGGTGGCTGTGGGACAGGTGGTACTCTGGGAGCCCATCCCCTCCTCTCTGCATCGCCATTGGACTTGTACTACACTGCCCTGGGCTGAAGTCAGCTGGTAATCGCATACATGATAAATAGTAAGAGACAGGAGTTCATCACAAACAAATGAGCCTCAGCTAACCTCATTTCCTTTTTTTTGACAGGATAACAAGCTTAGAGGATGAATTGTCCCCTGCCAGAATTTGTTTCTCTGCTGCCAGTCACCTCAGCAATTAGCAAAACCCCATCCTTCCTCTTTGCTAACTTCCAGGCTGCTTAAAGCAAAGGCAGGTTCAGACCATCCTCCTCAAGTTTTGGATTCAGTCCCACAAGCTTTTTTCCCCTGCAGGCTGGTGAAGATCCTTCCACCTTCTCCTCCGGAGATGCTCGAGCCTCCCCACCACCCACAGCTGCCAAGAGCACTGGGCTTTTGTGCTGTCAGGTACATCGGACTCTCGTACTCGTTACCAGGCTGCCTGGACAAACTTCAGCAAACCCATCCTGAAGTGTGGAATTTCTCGGATTTCTCTCTGGGCACTGTAGGGTAAGGCGGGGATGCTGAGCCGAGTGGCTGTGCTAGGGAGGGAGCTGTGCCCAAACCCCTCTCGGGGAGGGCTGCAGTAAAGGCAGAGGTCGGACGTGCACACTCCTAACCTTGGTGGTAATCAGCTGCTTGGGGGTCACTCGCTGTCTCTCCTCCTGGCCCCCTGGTAATGCCTTTGCAAGGGCACTTCATCCTATGGCTGTGGCCCCACTTTTTGGCTGTATGTTCCTACTGTAGCTTACCCAAGGAGACAGTCCAGAGTCCCTCCAGCCTTCTTTAAGGCAATGTCATTTGAAGGCCTTCCCATAAGCCAGGACTGCTTGTGCCAGCTTAAGAGCACTATCAGGGGCAGAGCTGGAAGCAGACCCAGAAGGACCCCTCTTTCGTCCCAGGGCCAAAAGAGCTCTTGAGAACTGAGCCTGGCTCACAAATGGGACGAGGAGCCACACACCCTCAATCAAAGCTTTGCATCCCACATCCTCCACTGCAGCCAGCCCGGTGCTCAGAGGTGCTCCAAGGTGGCTTTTGCCAGGCCAGGAGCAGGCAGCTGTACGGTGCGGCATGCAGCTCTGGGGTCACGCTTGCGCTCCTCACAGCAGCTCCTCGCAGGGAGAGCAAACGCAGGGAAGTCCCTTGCTGCCGGCTGGAACTGAGAACTGCTGCCTTAGCAAGGTGGAGCTGTTTGGGTTTCAATGAGGAGCCCAGGGGGGCTCTGGGGCAATGCTGGGGCAGGACAGCTTGGAGCCCACTTTGGCCTGAGACCCCGCAGCAGAACAACTGCCTGCTGGGGTGGGGAAAGCCAGCTGGGTACATCAGCAGCAGGGAGGCTTTTTCTGATGAACCCTTGCTAGGTGTCTCAAGAGACTGATCCTGGGGAGCTCAGCAGCACTGTTAAGTAAATTAACCAGAGAATGGTGTTGCTTGGGATCTTTGTGCATCCCTCAGACGCTGCTTGATTTTTTTTTTTTTAGCCAGCTTGTCAATGTTGGACACAGGAGGTGTCTCCTACCCCTCTGGAAGCCACAAAGGCTCTCAGTTGTGTGCTGGGACTCTAGATAAAGGAGCTTTCTCTCAACAGGACTTCAGATGCTACCCAGAGTCCAGAAATGCCCAGAAATATTTAATGTACTTAGCGAGAGAGGCCAGGTTTGCAGAAATCCGGGAAGACTCTCTTCAGTGGCTAAGGATTTTGGGATACTCTGCCTGTGACTCGGAGGGGTTTTGGAGCACTCTGTATAGCCAGCACCTCTAAAAAATCCAGCCACAAGATGCAGAGCAGCAGGTATGCCAGTGCAACGCTCCAGCAACACGCTGTTTTGCAACAGCCTGAAAGTACCTGCTCCCCCAGGCTTCAAGCGCTGGGCGTGATGCTCATTTTCTCTGGTGGCCCTTTCCACAGTACCCTTGTGCAAGTAAGAGCCTGAACCCTTGCCTCCTCTTTGGCGAAAGCACCATCTAAGAGGCTGTATTTAAATAATTACAAAGCACTCTTCTGATTTCATTGTTGTTGCATTGTGTCCTTGCTGAGCACAGTTAAGCGTGCAGCGCTTTGCCAATTTCTCCCAATTGGTCAAGGGCTTGAAGAATGAAATCAGCAGCATTCAAAACGAAGCAAAACTCTGCCAGCATTAGGTTTTGTTACAAAGTCAGATTTGCTCATGGTTTATTTTGAGGATTTGTTAAGGTGCGCAACCTGGGCCCTGATCCGAGCAGTGCTGGCAGGACTAAAGTCCTCCCTGTGTCATGGAAGCACACGTTTCTGGGGCACCGATTGCAATGTGGTGGTCACTCTGCTGAGGGAAAATAGCTGGCCCTTTCAATATAGGCTGACCTGCTGCCTGCTTAGAGACTTACTTACATGGCCTGCCCATCTTTCTCCAGAAGTGCTGAGCACGTATGATTTCCACTGACTCCTTTGTGGGCAAGCTGTGGGTTTGACAGGTTACATCCATAGTTTGGGGAATTTTTATCACGTTTAGTGACATCTGAAAAATGGTAGATTAAAATACAGTTCAACCTTAACTCTGTCTGTAGATTAGCATTTTAAGCAAGTTCCTACAGTGCTGGATGAACGGCATCAGAACGCCTTTCTTTGTAAGAAACTACCGCTTGAGTGCAACTCTGATGCAAGAGGAGATCAATCTGCCCCTTCACATTGCGGTTGCTCTGAAGTTTCAGACTTGTCCTGAATACAGAAATCAAAACAAAGCCTGAGAGCCTGAAAACCTGTGTGGACTGAGAATAAGGTTTGTGCAAATCCCTGCCAAGTGATAAGGCAGCTCCCCCTGGCTCTGAGAACTGAACTTTCCTCCCCAGCGATGCTCGGGTGTGAGGTGAAGATGGTGCTGCTGTGAAAACAGTCCTGCAGCTCTGGGTTAAGTGGAGGCTGTCACAAAGTGCTGCCCTGAGTGTCTTTCACCTGTGGTTTTCCAGTGGGAGGGGAGGCATAGTGACAATTTGCTCAAGAAAATATCTTTGCAATTCACATATCGGTTACCAAATGTGTAACTACAAGATGCCACATCCACTGCTTGGTGGGTATCTGGGTTTTGCATATCTTGGTTTGGATTCTGGCTCCACAGACTCACTCTGGTTTTCCCAAAGCTTCTTCCTGCTGTGTGTTTGCCTTGGGCTTAGATGGGTCACTAAGGCTTCGGATTGCAAAAATCAGATCGGAAGCTCCTATCTTTGTTTTCAAAACCAGGGACAAACTTTGCCCTCTGCGGTGCCTGCAGGGCAGCAAGTAATGAATGTTTATAGGAAAATCGGTTAGCTCTGATAACAACCCGCCCGACCTTGCTGGGGAGAATCCCTTCTGCCCTTGCAAGACTGAAGTCAGTCTCCATCTCTGTAGCTGCGAGTCACCTGCCTTCAAGGTCCTCTACAGTAGAGGGCACAGGGAGATGGTGCAGGCGGGGGGAGGCTTTTCCCTGCCTGTGTGCTCCGAGGGTATGGAGATGCAAGCTCTGGTGGGTGTGCTTGCTGCTCACAAACTGCTATGAGCATAGGCATGGCAGTCCACAGTCTGTTAGCTATGCAAAAGTTGACCTTAAACCAGGTAAATTTCCCTGTTCAGCTGGGAAAAAGTTGTGCTTTATCCTGCTGTGCTGCTACCCGAGCTACCTGCTTTCAAACATGCTCCTAGCTGGTGCCTGTGTTGTTGATCCCTCTGCTCCCCTGCTGAGCCAAAGACTGCCCCTCTCCTGGCTTCAGCGCTGATGCCCCTTCTGCAGTGAGTAGCTTCTTGTCATCCCTGCAGACGGGGAACATGAGGCCCTTCACCTCTGGGCGCAGGCTCTCCACCGTGGGTCTGAGCGACTGGGGACAGCCGAGATCTTGCCTCCATATTCACTGGCATGCTGAGGTCTTTTTCTGCTGGAGGAGCAGAAAAAGCCATAGGTAACTGGCAATGGTCCTCAGTCCTCACCAGCACTGGAAGGAACATAGCACTTGCTGGGAGAAGAAGAAAAATCCAATGTGTGCTTCCTATTCATGTCTCAAGGCAGGGCTGCCATCCCATCACCTCTGCTACCTCTCTGCCTCTTCCATCCTCTGCAGTGAACAGTGTTCTTATGTTCACAGGATGGGTCCTTTGGTGTATCTCCAGACCTTTCAGAGGCTCTCAGGAGGTTCCCGTGGAAGGAGGGTGGTTTGCACCTGCAGCCTGATTTCTCATTCTGAGCTGCTCAAGGTCTCCCCACTGGCAGAGAAGGTAGGAACCGGTTTCACAGACTGCACGTGTTCATTTCCCGCTAGCCCCTGGGATTTATTTTTAGGATTCCCTTGAGGTGCCTTGCTTTCCCTGCCCATCTCCACGGGACAATGTCACACTGCACCAGCAGCTAAGACTGTGACAACAGGCAACAGAGCTGGTGACCTCTCTCGTGGAATCCCAGCCACCAGGCTATCACAAAGAAGTTAATCAGATAATCAGAGCTGACACAGGAACAAAATATTACCCTCCAAAAATCCTTCCCTTGTCAGCTTTGCATGTCTCGGTGCTCTTTGTGGTTTTCTGCCAACGTGCACTCCTTGCGCACAGCAGCCTGTGTAGCTGAGGATGCTTCTGGTATGGTTAGTGCTCCTCTGTTCTTCTTGCTTAGCCCTCCCTTATTGAATCTGATTGACTCTGAGGCCATTGATTATAAATAAGGTCTTGGGGGAAGGTCTGATGGGTTGTGCTCTGTTTTTCTGCAGCAGGCTTTGAGTTCTGGTTGGGAGCCATCGAGCATTGCTGCTATATTAAATGATGGTCAGTGATAGGAACGCAGTCACCGCTTAATACCCCAAATTGCTGCTTTTAAGTGGGCAGGGTTTGGCTTTTGGCCAGATGTCTGTGCTCCTGGCAGAATGATTCATTACCTTGTTCTGGCAAATGTATTTTCATCTGCTAGTTTAAATCTGATTTCTAGTACTCTTTGTGGTTCTCACAGCTGAGGAATTTCCTGCCCTTTATCCATCTGTTTTTTTCCAATCTGGGCTAAAATCAATACACTTAAATAAATAAAGCCATTGGGCTTGCGAGTACCTCCTGCTGTGTCAGCAGCAGAAGTTAAGCTGAGCGACCAAAGATTAGTTAAGCCATTTTCTTCTTCTTTAAGTAAATTTACTGTTGTTGGGGCACACCAGGCATGCCTGGGAGATGGCATTTCTCTGCTCGACCACAGCAGGGAGAATTTACCAGCGAGCTGATCTGAGAGCATGCCTTGGCTTCCCGTTGGTGGCAGCTGCTTCCTTGTGGAAGGGTCTCTGTTGCCACCTCTACGCCTTAGGGTTTCGTTCGGGCATGGTTTTCTGGCTTGGATGGTTTGTGCTGGGGATGTTCTGCCACTGATTTCATGAGGATAGAGGCCACGGGAGGCAGCCCCATCCTTAAAGCACTTCCCAGGTGTTGCTTTCTCTTCCGCTCTTTGCTGGCAGACGCGTTTTTCAGGTCTACTTCTTACAAGAGGGGTATACAGTGAGTGGCAGGGACTCCTTCCCACAGCTCCTGTCTGTCCTGTAGAAGGGGATGCTGGCAGGAGCATCCTCCACCAGGATTCACAGATCCCTTTCTTCTGGGGCCAGGGGAAAAGGTGAGGGTGGCATGAAATGAGGTCTTCTCTTTCCTTCCAAATGCCAGGAGCTACCCCCCGAGAACATAGTCCAAGAAGCAAGAAACACATTTGGGATTTCTAGACCAAGCCTTAGGGTTTCTGCAGCCCTGCTCTTGTGCATGGGGCATGGAGAAACAGAGGTCTTGTTGGGGAGCAATGGGAGATACTCCCTGCCCTGGACTCAGCGCACTGCTGTGCCCTGGGCAGGGAAGACCTCAGCGCAGAGGAAGACAGATCCTCTCCTGCCTTCCTGGGCAGAGCCCCCGCTTCTCCAGAGAGCCCAGTAACTCAGCTTTGCATTCGCACAAAGAGCAGCAGTGGTGCTCCTGGGCCTCTGTCTGGTACCAGCTTCCAAATCACAGGGTAAGCCCCGGTCCAAAGGTCGCCCCTTGAGCTGGCAGAATCATTCAGAGCTGTCTCTATGCAGTAGCTGTGATAACATATTTAGGGATGGAAGGAAACTTCCTCTCTACCATTTTTTGTTCATGCTGGGTTTTTTGGGTTTGTTTTTTTGACAGGAAAATTGTTTTGAAATAAATTGAAAATGTTAGTGGCAAACACCAAACTTTTTTATTCCTCCCCCCACCGTTTGCTGCTTAGTTTCGTGAGGAAAAGCTGTTTCTTAAAAACACATCCCACTTTTTCTTTCCTTATCATGTACCCAGCTTTGGTTGCAGCTCACTCTGTGGGAGCAAGTAGGATGTGTTACGACCCAGCGGTTCAGCACAGGCAGGGGAATGGAAGTGCAATGCCTTCCCTCCCTCCTTGCCAATAATTTCAGGGCCTGGAGATGAAAGCGATGCGGCGTGCGATGTTGGGGCTCTTGGCACAGAGGCAAGAAGGATGCCACACCGCAGCTGTGATCTCGCAATCCCCTGCCGAAGTGGTGAGTGTGATTTCCAGAGCCTGCTGTCCCTCCATCTCGCTGGGCTGGGCTGGGATGCCCTCGGATGCCCAGAGCGGTGAGGGCACCGTGCAGGGGGTTGTGCTGTCTTTGGCAGGGCTGCCCCGGGAGTTCCTCTGAAGGTGAGTATGGGTATCGCAAGCTGTGCCCCGAGCTGGAGAGGTGCAACCGAGTGGAAAGGAGACGGCCTCTGTTTACACACAGATACCTGTGCAGCCAGCAGCATTAGTGAGAGAAAACAGAAAAGGACATGACAGTTACACCAGGTTCTCATTAAACATTAAGTGGAGTGAAGTTTTCCAGGGTGTGCCTGGACAGTTTTCAGTTGTCTGTCTGACAGCAAGAGAGAGCAGCCAAGTGGGTGAACCTTGGGTCTGGAGGTGCAGGGCTTCCGGCTCAGGAGCCGTGAGCACAGGCATCGTCGTAGGCTGGGCTGCCTGTGCAGCTCCTCTTGTTCCACCCAAGGCAGCAAGCGTCTCTGCGAGCTGTCCCACCACTGGTACAGCCCAAAGACAAGAGTTAACTCTCGCAGGCATCTCCAGTGAGACATCAGGGGTGGGAGGTGACTGAGGTCCTAGGGCCAAAGCATCACCGGCCCAGGCTGGAGCAGTGACTGCAAGCAGCAGACACCTCCCTGGGTGCTAGCTGAGGAATTAACCTCTCATGTACCCACCCCTTTCTGCCAGGTTTAAGGCAGAGGAAATTTCCTGTGTGTAGGAAATACTAAACAAGTGCTGTAGCCCGTTTTGGGTGCTTTTTTTCCTCTGCTTCCCCCCTGCCGCAGGAGCTGTGCAGCCCTCACCCAGCTCAGGCACAGCCCTCCTAGCACGCCTCATCTCTGCCGTGCCCCCCCATACAGCCTTGCCTTTCCCTGTGCAGGAGCTTAGTGGGGCAGCAAGAGGAATTCTCCTTAACTTAGATTGGGTTAATAAGTTAAAAATGCAGAGCCCTAATCCCTGCTGCTAAATCGGAATGTAATTCAGCTTATAACCACAGCCCAATCCATGTGAATTACAATCACTTTAAGTACAGCCAGGGCTAGCCGGGATTTAACATCCTCCCAAGAGATCCTGGACACGGAAACTGGGACAGAGCGCTGCTCTGGATGAACCTGCTGTCAGAGGGAGCCGAGGCAGTGGGATTTTGTTACCTCCCAGGCCCCCTAGACAGGGGCACCCTTGGGTGCAACCTTTGGTCAGGGAGCACAGCAGAAGGTGCGTGTGTGACTCGGCAAGAGCTTATCCCTAAGGAGGGGGACAGAGGCTGCCGGCAAACGCATAGTGCTTTTATCTTTAATTTAGGATGTTTATCTCAAGAGATTCTTCGAGCTTTAAAACAAATGTAAGGAGATCTTTGTTTGCCTGGCAGCATCTGGCCTCTGCACGCAGGCATG
>Ga0181612_128619_pt1 | contig 19115 bp, 9 predicted proteins | sample HoacroProtozoa21_FD_119630 | JGI IMG/M metagenome (GOLD analysis project Ga0181612, IMG submission 119630) | Hoatzin crop microbial communities from Cojedes, Venezuel. Combined Assembly of Gp0051906, Gp0051904, Gp0051908 | reverse complement strand
GCACAACATCAATTGCACAGATAAGAAAAAGAGCCAAACTTCTCAAATGCTACAACCAGGTGGCCCAGCGCATAACGCCGCGGCTGCCGCGCAGGAGGGGTCCACATTGAGCACTGCTGATCCTCAGGCCAACTGTGAGGCACCCGTTTGTCTGAGAGATGCGACACCGAGGGCTCCAGTGCCTGGCTCCTCGGTGCTCTCGGCAGGTGGTTACCAAGCAACATTGCAGCTTCAGACCCACGTTGTCCTCTCTGCCACCGGATCGATGCATCAGTCACAGCTGCTGCTATCAGGAGGGAGAGAATATGATTTTGAGGGAGGGTGGGGGAAGGTGGCTGTAAACGAAGGAGATCTATATATCACCCACCCTCTAGATTGCTGCAGATCGGCTGGCTGGTACTTAGAGATAGTCTTCGAGGAAAATTCAGGGATCTGAATTCATTCATTTCACAGCAAATGAGATTACTGTGGAAGAGGAAAAATTCCAGATGCTTGGTCTCCTTGCAAAAGAGCAAATGCTCTTGCATGATTTTTTAGACTAGGTAATTGCAGCACCTGCCTTTGCAGAGTTGTGTAATGATGCAGCTCACCCTTAGTGACCTTCAAAGGAGAAAAAAAATAAAAAAGAGGAAATAGCTTGTGTGCAGAAATACCTATAACACATCTTGCAAGAAAAAACTCTGAAGAGCGCTTGCCTGCTGGCTATGCTGCTTGTGAGGGAATGGGGGCTGGGACTTCACCCTGGATTCTCACACCATTCCTCTTTTACAACCAAAGAAGGTGACTGGTTTCTGCTTTTCCTTAGCTGTTTTTCCTCCGGCTGGATTTGTAGCCTGAACAGTTAGGATAGGAATTTGGTGCAGCACTTCATCCTGCTCACTGCTATAGCACTGCAATTATGCACACGAGAAGGAAGAGGGACTGCCCAGGTGAAAGCTGGTGGAAAGGCAGGGCAGGGAGTGCTCGCTATGCCCACTCTGTTGGTATAGCCAATATTTATACCCAGCCTGCTGATCCCTGCTTTACTCTTACATAGAAATGCCTAGCCCCGGCCAGCAGTGCCAGCTCCTCCCCTTGAGCTATGAAGAAACATTTCTGCAGACCTGCAGACTGTGAGGGATGCGACACAAGGGGAAAGAGAGGGAGCGGGGAGGATGTACTCTTCTCCCTAACACATCCATGTAGGGCAAAGCGTAATTTAGTCTTTTGCTTCATACCTAGTTTCCCTTAGCTGCGATGCAGCCAAAAGAAGCCTAGTCTTTATTTGCTTTTCAGATTTCTCAGTTACGTTACATACCTATTCCTCAAAAGAGTTTCCTAACTAGGCACACAAAGGGAGTCTGCATCTAGGAGTGCTCACTTAATGGAGTTACCTTGCTCGCATCCTGAATGAGCTTCAGAAGGACCCTTTTAAAACTGTGTCCTGCAAAAACTGATGTGATTTTTTCCTGTTAAAATTTATGTTTAAGCAAGCAAGGGGGTATAAAGAGCTGTGTCTAGTTTCCACTCAATTTCAAAACTGGATAATTTTTCTGTTCACAAAGAGATCTGAATTCAGCAAGCCTTATTCTTTGCATATGCTTGTCTATGAGATCTGCTCACCGCCCAATAGCGCTTAGCATCTCTCGGGGTGAGGAGCTCAGGACCACGTTCAGCGTAAATATGGGTGGCTGAGGCTTCGTCAGAGGGAGGCCTCACCTGATGAGCGGGAGCAGCAGCCGTGCCGGGGTGGCAATGTGGCTGCACAGCGAGGCGAGGGACACAGCACATTCTTCTCCCTGCCACAGGCATTCCCGCAAAGGCAGGGAGGCTTGGGGGCTGCCAGCTGCTCAGCCCTTTGCTGCTGGAAGAATGCAGCTGAATGTGAAAACCTGTCACCAGGCTGAAGCCACGATACACCTGTCCCTCCTGTCAGTCTCCTGCAGCAAAGTCTCACAGGGACATAAAAACTCAAGCCATAAAAGTGGGATTTAACTAGACTTATTCTAGAATGCAATATGTAACATCCATGCTCCATATGTCCCATGATGGGAATGTCCTTTTAAACCGTGCTATGTAAACAAGACAACAGCTGTGGAATGGCATGAGCTATTCCACAGTAATTCAGAGAAGAGTTAGGCAAAAGTTTAGAGGAACATTCCTTTTTGTTAAATACCTATGCCCAGAGAAATGGGAAGAATGTGTGATGGGGATCAGTGTCATCTCCTTCTTTTATGAAGTGGAGGATCTGTGAGAAACCCGTTAGAAGGAGCAAAATGGCTCCTCCAGCAATGACAACAGGGGAAACTATTTTCCTGTTGTTAGCAGTCTTGTGTCTAGCCTGGAAAGATAACACTTGGAGAAGTTCCTAGTGCTCACCTTTTATAGGTCAGCAGTGTGGGAGCCCTGGAGGAATGTACTCTGGTAAATGTATGGAAACAGCCAGCTGCAGCTGAATCAGTTGTTTCCTCCCTGGAGATAAATGTTTGTCTGTCTTTTTTTCCCCCGTTCCCTTAAAATCTAAATTAGACTGCCATAGTGTGGAGAAACTTCCTGATACTTCCAGTGAAAGCACGTATAACAAATGCAATAACAAGAACTGCTCAAAGCATCACTTCTTCTATTTGTTAGCTGAATTGAGAGGAAAAGGATTCTGGTTTTCTGTTTGTCTGTCGGTGGGCTTTTTTCCCACATGAAAATAAATATGTTATTCCATACTAATCTCTGGTTAAATAAAATGCTTTATTTAACTATAAATCAAATATCTGGGCTGTTCCCTACCCCCTTTCCTTTATTAAACATGAGTAAATTGAAAATAAGCATCTTCAAATTGCAGGTCAAGGTGCTTGACCACTCTTAAAAAGTCCAATGGTTTGATTAATTTGATTTTAACCTGAAAATAATGAGTTCTACCAAACTTTTGTTATTGGTTAATAAACCTTCCAGCGTTACAATTTTCTTCTGTTCCATTTACAATCTATGTACTGACTTTTGTAACAGACTTTAAGATTTACTATCTTCCTAGGCAAATATTGGCCAAGACAAGAGGTCAATATTAACCTGTCAAATCAGTAAATCCAAACATTCGCATTGGCAGTAGTTAATCTGCTTATACTTATTAAAAAAAAAAAAAAAAAAACCAAGATTATCAAAGAAGTTAACGTTTCTGAAGGTCAGAAACATATTTATCACATAATTTACAAAACTAGTATCAACTGTTTATTTGGACGTGGGAATTAAAAGTTAAGATCATCATAAATCTTACTTACTTTGACCTGACCAGAAACTAGGAATCATCGTCACACACACACTTTTCACTTGGCTGTTTAAAAGCTGTGTTTGTCTAAGGCAGCTTGTAATTTTAGTGCCTAAGTGCAGGCCTGCAGGCTCAAAAGTGAGAATTAGGTTCACTGTCTTCCAAATACCTGCTCTGCTAAATACCCTGGCTACACTCACTTGCATTGAGACACTGGTAGCTCTGAGGGGAAAAAAAAACTCTTTCGGTGAGGAGGATAGATTTTATTAGAGCAATTTCTTCAGAGCTCTGGGTAGGAAGCCAAAATCTGCATTTGTGTAGATTTTCAGCAGGGAAATAAGTACAAGGTGTCCATCCTAAAGAGCTTTCCATCTGTGGTTATGGAGCAGTAAGACTTCCCAGCAATGGTTCCAACTTCCCCTAAAATCTGTTATTTATGATGGCCTTGTGATAAAAAGTTAGTCTCCTGTTGGAGTTACAGAGAAGTGGGCATACACCTCATCAAGCTTTCAGGGAGGACTTTGAAAAGAATATCCCACTTACTGCATTAATAGCCCTGTGTTTGAAAGAGGTACAGTGCATAAGCTGCGAGCAGAGAGGGAACAGTCTGTTTTCTCCTCTGCAAAGCACACCCTTGAATACAGTAAGTAAGGTCGCTGGAGCCTTTCTGTTTATTTCTAGAACTCAAGCGACATCCTGGCTATGGATTATCTCTAAGTTGGAAGTGCAAATCGCGGTGCAAATGAGTACATCGAGGACCCTTATTAACAGAAAGGCAACAAACATTCTTCAGGAAAAGAGAGGGGTAGCAGGCAAGGAGAAGAGGTTCCCGTGGGTCAGCTGTGGGGTTAGCAGCGGGAATTCAAGGCTTGTAGCTGAACCACCAACAATCTTTCTCCATTCTCACAATGGGGCATTGTTCAAGCATCTTGGTGATGTCCTCTATTTATAATGGTGTATTCTCTTTGAGTAGCCTGCCCTACAAACCGTATGGATTAGACATCAAGTCTCACATACTTTAGCAAGGGAAAAAGAGAGAAAGCTTAGAAAAGCTAGGCTTGCTTTTGCATTCCTTCACTGTCGAGGGCAAAGGAATAACACAAAGCATGCAGGAAAATATTCTTGATAAAGAGTGTAATCCAGTCGTGAAAAGGGGAGGGAAAACACAACTGTAATACTACCAGTTTGATCCTAGCTTTCAACATCGGGATCATGGTTGTTCTCTGCCCTTCACATTAATGTAGCTGAAGTGGCAGAGGTTTGCAAAGCACTATTTATTTCACTTGTCAGCTGTGATCACAATCACCATCACTCGTGCCGTGGCTATGCCCCCGTGTAACAGGATAGGGGTCCCCCATTCTGCTAGACCTTGATGAAGTATAAAAGACATCGATCCCGTCCCAAACAGCTTACCATCAAACCAACAGGCAACAAGCCTGAGCAACATAAAAGCAAGCAGTGAGGCGGAGGAGATGCTAAAGGGAAGTTTATAGCATTTCTGGGTTACATTGGATAGCTTTATACCCAGCCAAAAGTGTCTAAACAATTTAGAAGTGTTGAGCTCATTGTAAAAATGAGTAATTAAATGATAACAGCTCTGCTCAGGCACAGTTCCACACGTTCCCCTCAGCATGCTGATCTCTGAATATGGGGTAAGTCAGGAAGTTCACACTCAGGTAGCGTGAAGACTTTGCTTTTCTCGCACAACCTTAATCCAAGCCAGCTACAAAGAGCTGCAGAGGAGGCAGGGAAGATAAAGTATGTTGTGGAGTACTGAGGAGGATGGCCATAGAGGGAATACCAGCAGCAGCTGAAAATATGGCAGTGGATGTAAGCTGAGGTGTCAGCCTACGGCATCCATGTTTTCCAGCAGTCGAATCTAGTGCTGAGAGCTCAGAGGCTGTAGGTATTGCACATAAGAGCAGCTGCAGGAGCTAAAGGTTTGCCCGACAGGTAGTGTGTAACGAATGACTCTCAAAGGCAAAAAAGAAGATGCATTGGCAAGCGTATTCAGAAATTAGGCACTTGAGGAAAAGCAGCATTACAAGACACACAAGCTAAGTAGGTGGATAGACGGTGGGCTTGTCTACAGGGGAAATTCAGTCCTGACTAAGCTAAGGTGTGAATTTATATAGCCCTAGCTACTCTGCACTAGCTTCCTGTGTGGATAGCCTTAATCTGTACTAAGAATGCTTTTGTGAGCATAATGACACTTTTACTGCAGAAGTTAATGTAGAGCAGCTAATGCGCTGCAAATTCACACCCCAGCAAACACCACCCTGCCTGCCCTGCTGATTACACAGGAGCGCTTTTTCAGCAAGGGGCACTTCAAGCAACATGCAGTCAGGGAAAGCATTTCCAAATGGAAATGTTCAGTGTAACCCCATGGACAGAAATCGTTAACAAGGATTGAGCAGGGATTCTTGTGAAACAAATAGGTCTGGATTTTTTATAAGGTTGGGAGGGTTTCCCCAAGGAAAAGCTTTTTCTCTGAGGTGTCCCAGAACCATTTTATATTATTAAATAACCCTTTGAATATATGCATGCTAATATGCTCTATGTGACCTATAGGTATGACAGCCTTTCACCAGATACAGTTTATTTACCTCTTTGTTGGAAATGGTGAAACTGAAATGCAAGTGAAGTGATGTACCTAAGATCACATCTGGAAAGGGACCCCTAATCTCCTGATACTAAGCCCTGCTCTTAAGGAGTCTGGCTGTCATAAATCACATTTTATTGTCTCTGTGAAGGGAAGAAAGAGCCAAGACTTTGGCCCAGCTATGAATCTGGATCCAGATTTTGTAGCTGAGGCACTGTACTATATGATGAACCTAGTGAAAAACGTGCTTGCTGGAATGCATCAAAAATAACGCTTTAAAGAAAGAGGCTTTGAACAAATCCTAGTCATTTCTGAAAAAATGTTCGCTTTAATCCTACTGGTGTTGCTGAGACCCTTAATCCTGGAATTGTCTCGCTTACTTGAGTACTTGTGGGGGGAGAACAATCTGGTTCTATAGAAACAAATATACTCTTTTTATAAGTGATAGGTTAAGCATGCAGTCTGTCATTACCATAATGGCAGGAGAGATGCTCTATGAAGAATACTGGCGCATCCACACTCATTCCGTCACGGAGGGCAAGTCACTTTTATTATTGAAAGCTGCTGATGTGAATAACACAGAACATTTCCTGTTTCGCTGAATAGTATGTCACATTGTCACAGCACACTGTTATATGATCTGGTAATGAAACACCATAGTGCACTTGTGCGTGGAAACAGACTTAAAGATACGGAGAGTACATTAGCCCTCAATTATCTGGCCTTGAATGGCCTAAATCTCAACCTTCTGGATGCTTTCATCTCTTGTACAAATGCAAAAAGCAGCATTCAGAACGGACAGCCAGCACTGGTTACAGGAATGCAGCAGCATCTTCTGTGAAGACAAATAAAAAAGCGTGCTGCTCAACATGGAAATATTGTGTACTTGTCAAGACACATCCCACCTGCTCTTAACTCTGATTTTACCCTTAATGTTTTACAAACAAACAAGTTTCCATAAACACTCAACTGTGTTGTGTTACACTGCAGTTACATAAAGAAGCTGCAGTGTGCTGCTTTACAGGGATGGAGCTGTTTTATAAGTGTATGCTCCAATAGGAAACATCTGTCCCTTATTTATGGGCATGGTTTAAGCTGCTGAAATGCTGATTCTTTACTCTTTCCTTTTCCCTCTCGCCTAGTGGCCTATTCTACAGTTTGCCAACCATTTACAGTCTACTCTAAATGTCTTTCTCTTATTTCCCGGCCTGAAATTAGCCATGATACTACTCGATATGCTGATATTTCTGATGCTTAGCATCTAAGGAGATGTCTGCTGCTTCCTTTCCAGCTCAGAGAAGATGGGTACGGAGAGGGAGAATTCCTCAGAACTCCAAGGCAGCCAGCTGACTCAGGCAGGGAATGTTTCTGTGTTACCATATCCCATCTGCAATGATATCGTTCCAAGGTTGAAGTGCAGTTTCCATCATAAGCCTCATTTTCCGGAGTTTGTAGCTCATCCGTAACTGGCCATTAGGTTGTCAGCCCAGCAATGAATATTATTCTAAGACTTTGTTAGAAAATTGCCTTAGTTTGCCTTTTTTTCTTTTTTTTTTTTCTTTAAGAGCTGAAGTCTAAAAATAGTTTTTAGATGTGGGATGTGAAAATCTCAGCAGATCGCAATGCCCTCACCAAAATATCATGGGTACTTTGATGCACACGCTCAGCAAACAGAGCAGCATAGACTGAAACATGGAACTTGAATTAAGGTTAATTGAATATCTTGCTGCATCTTGTGTGCCATGCTTCTCCATTCCTGGCCTTCCAACTCAAGACACTGTCTATATTTAGCTTTCCCACACTAACCCCATTCAGTCTGCACGTCGGACTTGATCTCGCAGATTGATCTCGCAGATTCTTCATTTAGTTTAGTTTTGCTCAATTTCCAAGGCAGAAAAGAGCACTGCTAAAAGCTCTGTACACCTCCAAGGAATGTGAAAGAAATTCCGCACTAAGATGGCTGTTCAGAACATTATGATTATTTACAGTTGTGAGTTTCACCCTCCCTCTGCTACGTAACTATATTTGCTTGTCCATCTGTGTCTCCACCAGACATAAGTGGAGACTCACTCTCAAGGGAAGGATTGCAAGGAGGATGTACTTTCTGTCCTAGTTACTGAGGCTGAAGGCAGAACAGTGCTCATTCTCTTGTGGAAGAATGTCTTCAGCTTCCAGGCTGGGTACAAGAAGTGTGAGCAACACTTTTTGATGTATTTTGTCTCTGCTATGGCTCTGAGGCTCTCTCTTTTTCCTGCAGCTCTCAGACAACATGTCTTCAGATGGATATCTCAAAATGCTTAATGCATTGCTGAACGTCTGTAATGTGGAAGGAGCAACTCATTCCCTCCTGAGCGCTCCTGGGCTCCTCTGCAGACGTAGAAATTCTCTTTCTGATAATGTGGTTGTGGCAAGCCATCTACCATGCTGATGAAAAAGAGTTGCATCTTTCCCTTGATTTAATTCTGTGTCATGGTCTCACTGTTGGATTACAAACCCATTGGAGCTAGGACCTGCTTTTGGTTTCCTTACAAAATGCTGTGAACACTTGTGATGAAGTCAGGCAAAAGGCAAGAAATAATAGCCTAGTCAATTGCCTCTGGAAACCAAAATTCAAGGTAATTCAAGTAGAATTCTGCTATTGGATTGTAACCTGTTACACTACTTTCAAAGCTGATGAAGACAGTAGGAAACCTAGGGAAACCTAAGGCTGCTACAATATTTCACTAATAGGGAGTCTGTCCAATCATATTGCTCCTCTTCTCACCAGTTTGCAGCTTTCCAGTTTAGTAATACAGTGCACCATTCCCAGAATGTGTAGCAATGCCATCCAAAAAGTTTGTTGCCCTTTGGATCTTCTCTGTCCCTTTGTCAAAAGTTTCTACCCTGATGGCAGAGACAGCATGGCAGGCAACATGTCAGCTCCACTGATGCCACAGCACACAATCCAATATATCAACTTAAAGCACCACTGTTTCTAGTTTATGTTAAAATACTGAACAGGGCACTGCTGCTGAGGAGCAGGTACATCTCCCGCTCTGTCACTTCTCCTACAGAAGCAGTAACCTTAAAAAATGGGCAGAGCAGCCATCTGGGGCAGCTAGGATTTAGCAGCCACTACCAAATCTGAAAAGGGATCACAAACCAGAGCCCTCAATTTCACCTGCATTATTCACTCACACTGTATTAACTCATTCCTCTCGCTTTTTACTGCTTTGGCTAACATATGTGGATATCATGTTGCCTATTGCTTAGCCAAGCCTGCTTCAGACCGCAACTGAAGAGAATTCGGAGAAAAGTAACGCAAGGAGTTTGTCACTAACTCGTCTGGTAATGACATACCCAGGAACACGGCCCAAGTAGTCCAGGATGCTGCAGAGAGAAGTACTGCTGCCTCCCTGCTCCACATGCGTAAGTAAATCACATTTCCTTAAGTAAACTCAAATGCACAGTAGAAAACTAAAGCTTCCCCCCAAGTCTCCCTTTCACTTGTTCAGTTTCTGAACTCTTAAGTTTTATTTCTTTTTGGAATGCCACTGCTAATGTACAGGAAATTAAATATCAACATTTCTTTCAGCACTTTTTAATCATATGCTTTGTGGCTAGAACTTATGCTGTTAGTAAATGCATGTTAAACCTTGAGAAGATTACAGTGCAGCCCTGTGATTTCAAGAAACTTCAGGGAAATAACCAGTCATTGTCCCACTATGGTGTTACAGCTACCTACAGTGTCAGGAAACAGAAAATTAACACTGATTTTCCCTGATTTACTCTCAAGGCAAGAATGAGCTAACAAATTGAAACCTAAACTAATTTTTATAGGAATTAAATTTATTCCATCCAAATTTGTATATAAAGATGGTAAAAGTCATCTCTTAGAAAGAAATGAAGCAAAACACAGTATCTCTAACCCCATGTCCTTCCTAGCTTCACAAAACAAACGTAGACATGCCCTAAGTGAGCCCAACTCCCTGAAAATAAGAAATAGGTAACTACTTCTAACAGTCCTACAATTTCAATTAATTTTGCTCTTGCTTAAATTGAAAACTGGGAAGACAGTAACTGTTCTTTAAGGGGAAATTGTGGTCCTAAAGGGAATATGAATAGAAATGCCTTGAAAAGAGCAACTGCCTACATCAGAAAATGAAGCAATAACCTACTAATAATGTGTCCTTGAATCCAACAGTGACTGGTACTCTGAATGCTGCTTCTTTTCCGGATGCACGTTATTCAAGGGACTTTTGGTATTTTCAGTCTTTGGAGCAAGGCTCTCCAACAAGCTGTAGCCAACTGTTAATTTAAGATACTGCCTCAGCCCAGCATGACTGCTGTCTTGACAAGTCTTTGTGCCTTGATAGTTCACCCTGCTGTTTGCACCACTCTTCATTACGAGCCAATACAGCTTCCTCTTATTCTCACGTAACTTCTGGAATGAGGAGTTTGCATTCTGCTCAGACATCATCTAACAATTTGACAAAGTAGGAGACCACCACAGACTGACCAAGCCAGCAAAAACTATTACCCAGCAGAATGCCTTCACTTCCTTTTACACTGATGTCTTATGGACGTATGCACCTGAGTCACGTTAGCAGAAATATTTGACACTGGGATGTGCCCTGCTGCATTGTCTGTTTGGAGCATCAAGAGTGGTGGGAACCTGCAACATGCAGCACAATGTCTGAACTGAGATACACAGTGACAAAAATGGGTTTGATACTTACAACTAAGGTGTAAATCAGTAGAAAAACAAAGATGAAAATGGTGAAGTAAATTTAGGTTAAATATTTTGTGGATGCAAAAGACACCAAAATGGATTCTTACTTGATCAGAGGTTAGAAGAAAGGTAAAAAAGCAAGTAACAAAAGAAGTTGTACATGGGTCTGGAAGACTAATTTATTTGAAGAAAATGTCTTCTGTGATTTTCCTGTTAAATTCATCTGTCTTTACAGCACAAAGTTATTATTTTTTCACATGCATCACTGTAAAAATATTTAGTGCAAATAACACTGCTTTCCCACATACCTCTACTTTTTAAGCGTTTTGCACTTGAGGTGCTATTTCTATCAGTAGTGAAACTAATTCCTCACATCACACTAGTGAATTTTTTTCTGACTGTGAGTGGTTGTGTCAGCACTAGAGCCTCATGGGGTCTAAAGTATAAATATGCACCATACTAGTGCTAAACTCCATTATTACGGGACTTACTATAGGTTTCTTTGTATACCTGCTTGTTCTCTTTAGCTATGACTTTAGTGTCAGCACCATATGCCAGTTGTCTGACTCTCAGACCTTTCCATCACAGGACTCCTTTAACGCAGATTTCCCATCCAGCAATAAAGGAAAGGCCACGTAATCCCACCAACACTTAATGCTAATGCTTCTGCATGGTACTCACCAAAAAGCAAGTAGTCCACTGCTGTTTTAAACCTGGTGGAAGGCCAAGTTTACATTTGCAAATCAAGATATAATCTACTAAACCTAGCACCATTTAACAAAATGGTAAAACTCTTCATGGCCCCTGGGAAACTAGTATCGGTATATTCCCAACACTGATCGACAAGAAGAGTACCAAAACATAGAAGGTCAAGGCCAGCTAGTTGGTTTTACTGGGGTTTGGTTCCTGGAAAAGTAGCACACGTCACCCCCACAGCTGGGGACTGAGGCAGCAAACTACAGCTGCCCCCTGGGAGACCTGCAGGGTCTGGCAATAAATACACATCTCCCACATGTCGGCCTGAGACCTTGGTGAGGTCTGGTCAAACTGTCCTTAAAATTCTTACCCATGCCAGAGTGCCCCATCTGAGTACCCCTGCTCTAAAGCATCAGAAACATCTGTACTAAAAGTCACCTTGTGGGTTTTCTAGGTGAACTCAGGGCTCCTCTGTCTTCCACAAGAGAAGGTGAGTAGCTCTCAGCTGGAACACAGAAGTCTACATATCCACTAAAAGCATATTTTTCTTTCCACTGCAACTGGGATTCTGCCTTCCCACTTCTCTGTACAGGTCCAAAATATATGTTATTGATTTATAATTAATAGTTTTGCCTAGCAGAGCTTTGCCTGTTCTGCAGGATAAAGAATCCAAGAAGCAGGGCTCAAAGATGGTGGAAGATATTTACTTTCAAGAAAAAGGTTATAAACAAGCTGTATGCTACCAGCAACACCTTAATTCCTTGTTTGAGCTGGAATCCTTCCTCATGAGAAAATTTAGAGGGGACTTTGCTACCATATTTGTGGTGAAGCCACAATAAATCAACAGGGTATTCCGCTCAAACTAGAGATCCAGGGGGGAATGGTATGAATTGCCAGCAAAAGCAGAACTATTTCAGAGTGGTCTACTTAAAACTAACTTCTCTGCTTGTTGATTATGTTGTTGATGGTTGGCCAAGATTTTTTTCAGAAGTACCTAAAGTTAGCTTAAAAGGCCATACTTGCGAATGTGGATGAATGGCCCAAATTACATACCCTCTGTGCTCCAGCAGCTCAGCCACTGGTTTAATTATGAAGGAAGCATGCTGCTTATTCATCTTCGTAAATATTTTGAAAATCTTAACCTGTGATTTTCAACCAGCTGCAATGAAGTCTCTGTCTAATCAACAGTTCTTAATCTATTCCACCAAGAAAAGAAGTAGAATTCTGTACACATGAGACTGTAAAAGACATAAAAATGAAGAGTGAGGTGAAGTGAGTTTCACCAGAATGGCCAATCCAAGAGCAAGCTGCCAACATTCCCACTTTTTCGATGCAGGCCTGTCAAGATGCAAGTGCCTTTTTCAACTCTTCCTAAAAAACCCTAGCCTGGAGGGACCTTGCCAGGAAGCAAGTTCATGGAATTAGATAGCGAAGGAGAGAGCGAGGTATCCGAAACACAAGTGGCGGGATCACAGTGGGGTGGCACTGAAGAAGCTGGCATAGACCCAACGAGCTGTTTGCAGTAATAGAGGAGAGAATTACTACAAACCCTCATTCTCGTTCCACTTGAGCAGTTGGTAGCTCTTAACTACATGCAGAGTATAAACGGAGAGTGAGAACCAGCCACCTTCAGCCAGAAGAAGAATGAATAAAATGCAGTAGGTCTCCTACATATGAAGAATCAGAAACCTATACAAATAAACTATTTCTGCAACAAGGCACAGTACCAGCAGCAACAGTCTGAACTACTAGTCTGCTTTGACAGCAATGAGAAATGGCAGCTGCTCAGAAGACATCACCTTAAAATAACAGCAAAAAGTGCCCCAAATCTGCATATGGAGCTCATGGTCTGGCTTTTTTAGGAACAGAAATACTTAGCCATAGATAGATTAGTTTCTGGGTTTGGCTTTTGAGTAATAAAAGGAGTCAGACAGTGATTTAAGAGTGGATCACCGAAAGTCCATACGCAGTTTGGCCATGTTAACAGTGCTTACTGCTTTTATCTCATCGTGCTTGATTTTAAAAAGACTAATAATCAACACTGCAGGGTAGATGTAGGAAACCAAAAGGTCCAGTTCTGCAGCTGTCCTGTTTGCATGAGCCTGCACTAACTTACTTGGGTGAGTGGTCAGTAGAAAACTGATAGGAGATGAGGATCTGACCCCTGTCTGGAGAGTCTCGAGGCAATTACAGGACAGAGAAGGAGGACTTCCATTAATGTAAAAGTATTTGTAAAACCAGATTCCCCCTTTTCCTGTAAGAATGTGTATCAAAAATGGAGAAGAGAACCCCTGTAAATTCATACACACTGAGCTGAACTTTGTGGTGGGGGTGCAGTTAAAGTAAACAGTGGAGAATGGGAGAGATGGGAAGAATGCATTTGACCGGAGCCTCCAGTGAACTGTTCTAATTCCTTCCTTCCTCTTACATTTTATTTCATTCCTTCAATCAGTCTGTGCATTTTTCTTCTGCAAGTTAATCACTCGGGAAAAACATACTTTTTACAAAGGTTAAAGTAGTGCTGGCATTCTCCTAGCAGGCAAAGTATTCAAACTAAGCTCCAAGATGCTCCCGATTGCTCTTATGAGCACTGAAAACACCATAATCTGCACATTAAAGGGGTTTCCATTTCCCCAGTGCTAGCTTTGAAATTTATTTCATACAAAAAGCTTCATGTAATAATGGGCCTGTCTTCATGAAGAGCAGCATTGGCATCAACCACTATCTTTAGTTTCTTTCTCACCCTCTGTGACTCTAGACTGGTTAATCAAGATTCTTGTCCAACTGAGTATGTCTCTCATTTTGATACTCCTAGGAGCACTGTTAATCCTACTTCCAAAGGAGAGCACACATTTAAGATTAACTTTTGTAAGAATTTACTGTGAAATGCTCACAAGCAGCCAAGGGACTTTTCAGGCTTGACACTTCCAGATCAAATATCCTATGATTTCCTTGGTGAGACTGTTCTGAATGTTGTCTTGTCATTTACGGATCAAGTCTAAACATTTCATCATAACCTCTCACGTGCAAAGCTCCCGCTACTTCCTCCTTCAAATCCCTCCTTAAATGTTCTTCCTTTGAAAGGCTTCCAATGTTCCTCGGCTCACCGATAACATCTGCACCCACTTTATGGTAAAGTAATATCAGTGACTTGTGCCTAAAGTAGACTTTGTGCTGCCTGTAGCTGGGCCTAGCCTTCCATCTGTTTGCAAAGCTTATATGTATCTTAAGAATGTCCCCTTCCTTCCTTACAAGGAACCAAAAAGCAACCAGAAACTAATATAACCCAGGATCATGTTTTCATGGCAGATCCTCTGGCTGGATCCTGCTAGTGGAAAGGCTGAAGACAACAGCGAAATATTCCAACTAGTTTCTACAGAAAGAAAAAAAGGAAATATTTCTATTGAACACAAGAGTTCTTGGAACCCTCACAAGTACACTTCTCACACAAGAAATATTTGCAAGCCTTGTAGAATAGAAATAGCAAAACTTAAACTATTTCTCATTATGCTCCGTGTTCTGCAAGACATACTCTTCCTGGATCTTAGGGCTTATCAATACAGGCTTTATGATCATGAACAAGTTTTTCAGCTCACCCAATTAAATTTTAAAAGTGCCTTTATGCTTTCAATGTACATTTATCTCCTTGTCTTCTCTCTGCAAAGCCCCACAGAATTACAGTTCACTTATTAACAAGGCTGCCCCGGAACTGTGCCATCAACATAGATTCATCAGTTTATCAGCATGCTCGCATTCCGCATGGGACTGATGCAAGAATTAGTTGGAAAAGTTTTTCAGAGCCACATCATCCCGTACAAAATAGTATGACACACTGAGGTACAGGTACGACGTGCAGACCTCCAGGAAGCTCTTCCAGTTGATGGTGGCTTTGCAGTCCTGGTGGTAGTTCTGGTGAGCCCAGCCACTGAGGACCTGCTCCCACTTCAGGCCATGCTAAAGGTGACAGCAAACACACTGCCTAGGGTCTGCTCTTGTACACAGGAGGGTCATGCCTCCGTCACTGCTGACTCTGCCCCGCCGAGTCAGAGCTGCCCGCTCCTTAGCAGCTGACTCCTGCCTGCTCTGAGGGGGAGGGGGGGACTGGGGTGCCTTCTCCCTCCCTGCGCTTTTGACTGCACGATACTGCCGCTGTGGGAAAGGGTCCCCCGGTGCGGTTGTCCACTCCGGAGCCTTTCGCCTCAGTGGCTTCACTCAAATGGTAGTTCTGAGGTACTTTAAACCATCCGCATCACAACCCTGGCTACTTCTGAAGTAGGTGCAATAATACAGTCCTGTGGCATTGTGGGCACTTGCTAGACCTTTTTATCATTGTGTCCAAAAGCAATCAAAATGTCTTGCTGAAAGCACTAACGGGTATACTACAGCTCCCACTTTTGCTGGCAGCGATCTGTAAATTTTTTAACTGAAAACAGAACTTTACTTCCTCAAAAGCTTAAAAACCCGTCAAAACTAAGATCATTTTAATTTATTATATGCATTTCAAATGAAGCTGAGACCAAGACTCTGTGTGCTATGCATGGTCCAAAACAAACAACAAACTGGCCACTGCCATCTTTAAAATGTGAGTTTAAATTTTAGCAGGAGCATGGAAAAACACATGGTGGGGGTGAACATACAGATGGAGCAAAAGGAAGCAAAATAATGCAATAGAAAATAGCATACTAAATAGTTCAACAGCTTTTCTACCAGTGTTTTGTACAAGCCTAAGAGCACAGTACAGATTTTATGAGGACTGATCACTTTGCTGTTGTTACTGGAATTATAAGAACCTCTTTATTCTCTCTTAAGCTCTGCCTTGAAGTTGCATGATGCCTTTCCCACAGTAGCTCCTGAGGCACGTGTTGTATTTGGGAGTTCAGCTTTATGGGCTGACTTTTATGTTCTATGTCTTTTTGGCTTGACGAAAGACATGCTGAATATTGTTAATCCTCAAAAACTGGAAATATGCTTTGGGGTCAATGAACAGCTGGATGAGTTCCAGCAAAAGTTCTACTCTTCTGCGTTACTGTGCTAGCTGATGCTCTGTTAATTTGCTACCCAGACACAACATGGGAGCAGATGAGGCAAATGGCAACATTTCACAGGAAAAATCACAGATCAACTTCTTGTTTGCTTTCACTTGTTCCCAAGAAAGTAGTTCATAATGTTATGTATACAATATCAGATCCCTGAATTTCCTCAAATAAATTTTATTGCATTCTCACACCTTTTCCTCCACTGTTATTTTCCTACAACATTACTTTCAAAGCCTCCTTCTAAAATGAATAAAACTACACAAAAGGACCTCTGCAAGCAAGCTTCTTAATTACTTCTTACAGTATTCTGAAGACTGAGGGAGGTATTTCTGCTGAAATATTTGTTAAAAAAAATTAACTGTCTCAGTTCTCCTCACTGAAATTTTTATTGAAAATATTTGATAGTATGCTTGTACGTCTGTACTTGTGGTATAGAGTAGATTCATTCCCTGTCTGTGCTGCAGCAGGCAGACGTTCTCCCAAGTCTTAAGTATTTCTAGGGTTGGACAAGCCTGCTGTGTTCCATAGCAACAGCTGCTATAACAGTGACTTAAGGCCACAGACACAACTTGAAGCAGCCTCTTCGCCCAGCCCCAGCTGTGTTATATGTATCTAGTTTATCTCCAGACTGGTTGAGAATGTAACCAAAATATCATCCAATAGCATGAAAAAAACCTATCGTGTATGTCAGAGGACGATTGCATTTTGTAAATTGGTTTCATGAATGTTATTTTGAGCCCTTTTAATCATTGTACTATTTTTACTACATATTCTGTCCTTTTGTTTTTGTTTTTACCATTTAAATTATTTTTTTGCTTTTTCGTTTCGCTAGTTATTATTTATTATTTATTATTGATTTAAAATCTATTCTTGTGAAGTTTTTTCAACTCTTTTTTCAATATTAAAATCATTTTTTACATCATATCCATCCGCGCTTAACATTGTGTCAATTACTTTCATCTCTGCGCCAGTATCAACCATATCCGACTGGTACAAATTTGATAACAGATTTTGATAAGCTTGGCTCATCTTTGAAATCATTTGCTCACCATCTTGCATGAATTTGTAGCCCTCTTGCGTGGTCAATCTTTGATTTTCTATTTCGTCATATTTTGTAATAATATTTAAAGTTACCGGCAAATAATAATCAAAAAAGTTATTCAATTTTTTTGCTTTTTTATTACTCTTCTCAGCTGTGGAAATAATCTTTCCAACTGTGTCATGAATTTTTAATATGTCTTGTTTCATCGACTCTTTCTCAATTTTAGGAGCCATTTTAACAATCTTATTATTTATTTCTTTTGCATCAGCAATCTTTTCTTGAATTGTCTTATTCGTTACTTTTAATTCATCCTTGCCAATTGCAGTAAATATCAATTCTCCTGCTCCGAATGCTATCAATCCAATCACCAATGACGGCCAAAATGGCACCGATAAAGCTAGGTAAGGTAGTGCAAAGAAAACTCCTCCAACTATTGCCGATAGAATTCCTGGCGTTAATCCTTTCATTCTTTTTTCCTTAATTTATATTTAGGTTTTTACGTTTACCTATAAATCGCTTCGCTTTTGCATTTACGTGTTTTGCTCGCTTTTTATATTTTTGTTTTTTCTTTTTACGCGTTTTGCTCGCTTTTTATATTTTTAATTCTTATTATCACAATAATGATTACACCTTTTAATTGTATCCTCTAACTTCTTTGAATGCATTGATTAGGTCGGTTCTGCCATCAAAAACTTTCGCATTTGACAAATCTGCTAATTCTTTCAATTTATATTCCGACGCGCTTCCAAACATTATTGAATAAATTGGAATATCTTTATTTGATGCTTGGTACTGCCTCTTCACGTCAGCAAAAGTTCCTTCAGTTGGCGCACCATCAGTCATTACTACAATTTGCAAATTATAACTTTCGTCTTGCTCTTCTTGCAATATCTTCAAAGCCTTTACAATCGCCGGATACATCGCCGTCATTCCTGAGGCCTCGGTTCCTGTTATATAATCAACTATCTGCGCAGTATCGCTGCCATCATCAGTTGACCATGTCGTCCACACCTCCGATGCAAAACCTATTACATCAATTTTATCCTTTTCAGTGAATTGTATATAACTCTTTGCTGCTTCATCAGTAAGAATATATTCCATTGCTGCTTTCATTTGATTGCTTCCAGAATATGCCATGCTTCCTGAATAATCTAAGCAAAAAACAATATGAACTGGTTTTCTTAATTCAGTTTGATACATGTTCAACGCAAGCTTGATAACATCAGTGCTTGGATATTTCAAAGGCGTTATATATTTTGTCGTGTCAATTCCCCATTCCGGATTAAACACATTTTCATCAACATTATCTGAAGTTCCACCATACCAGGTGCGGCGTCCTTCTTTTTGAAGCGCAGCCTGTCCATCGCTGCTTAGTAAATACTCTTGAAGCTTATCAAAAATTTCTTCTTTAGCTTCATCTTTATTATCAATAAATGCTAACGGACTGTCAGCTATTGCAACGCCATCAACTGGATACAACGCATACAACGTTTCCTTATTCTTAGCAGCCAACTCTTGATTTATATTTATTATCGATGATTCATATGTAAACACCGCTTCATAATCACCATTCACAAATAGTGTTTGTAAAAAGTCCTCATCGCCTGATGAGCGCTCCATTCCACTAAACAATGTTTTCAATTTTGTTTTTAACGTTTCATCTTGCAACATATCTGCCGTTAAAACTTCCGGATTTCCCGCAAGTACTGAAAGCATTCCTAAATATGCTGAAGCCCCGCTATTAGTTGTTGTTGGATTAGACATGCTAAATTTTAAATTGCCTGCCGATATAG
>Ga0181612_123966_pt1 | contig 19115 bp, 13 predicted proteins | sample HoacroProtozoa21_FD_119630 | JGI IMG/M metagenome (GOLD analysis project Ga0181612, IMG submission 119630) | Hoatzin crop microbial communities from Cojedes, Venezuel. Combined Assembly of Gp0051906, Gp0051904, Gp0051908 | reverse complement strand
TTGTGTTTCATGTCTTTCCTCCCCTGCCACATGCTGTGCTGGCCAGGCAGCCTGCCACGTGCTCAAAAGACTCCTCTCCACTCCTCTCCCCTGCTCCGCTCGCCGTGCAAACGCTCCGTAGGTGCTTCAGGCGCAGATGCTCGGGGCCTGCTCCCGTGTTTGGCCGCGGCGCCTTGGGTGATAAGAGGGTGGACACCTGGACGACGGCCAGCCCAAGCATTACAGCCCGCTCTCTCTTACGCTGTTTACTTTTGTGACAGTTTCTCCTTTTGATTCTCATGTCTGCAGTGTTGATCTAGGAGGGTGGCCATCTGGACTCCTGCCTCCACCGCTAGCCATGGCTTGGTCTCCACCTCCTCACTTCTCTGCCAACCGATTTTAACAAGTTTTCCTCCAGCCGTGCCTCGTGTCAGGGCTTGCAACAGCTTGGGGGGACCCAGCTTTCACTTCTCACCCTTGCTTTTTTTGCTGTCCTTGGGTTAGACTGACCACTGGGAGCATGTGGAGCCCGTCTCAGCTCTGTTGCCACAGCAGTGGTTACAGCCAAATCAAGACTACCCCTCAGCTGCTAACAAACTGAGACCCATCTGACCCTCAGTCCAAAAAAGGGCATAGCTTATGTAAGGGATGGAATGCACAGACTCTCTTTATTATCAGGATTTCCATCTACCCGGAGACCCTGGCTGGGCCTTCCCTTTGGCTTTTCCCCCCGCAGCCACTGCCTCCGTCTCACAAAGGGTTTTAGCAGAGCACAAAAGTATCTGACCTCATCGGGGACCCCAGGGTTTGGGATACTTTCAGAAATCATTGCAGCAAGTCAAAAAAGCAGAGAAAACTCTGCATGAATTTCTTTTCTTTTTTTTTTTTTTTCCCAAAAAATTAGTCTTAGGAAAAAGAACCAGCCTTTCAGCCCACCAGCTCCAGCTATTCTCCTCAGTCCTCAGCTGGCCTCTCCATGGGGTTTGCTGCCAGGGTCCTGGGCTCCTGGGAAGCACTGGTTGTATGTCTGCACCGCAGCATGGATACGATGCAGATACCCGTGCTGACTGGGACCGAGTGAGAGCTGGAACCCACGAAAGTATAGCTCTATCAGTGTGGCTCCTTGCCCAGCCTAATTAGACCTGCCAGGAAAGGCTAATTAGCTAGGCTCAGTGCCACGCTGATATGCCTGTATTGCTTTCAAGAACCAGCAAGTATCATGTGGAGCTCTCTTTAGCAAGGAGTTGCGATGTGAAGCTGAACAGACGGAGTACATATTCACAGGGCTTCCCTCTCCAGCGTGAGCACGCTGAACTTGTCAGAGGCCATTGCACGCAGCAGTGTCTGTTTGCATGGTAAGGGAGTTGACGGCGGGACCTCCCTGAACAAAGCTTCACGACGCCCATGGTGAAATGAAGCACAGTACATCTTCCCCTCTGCCGGAGAGGAACGCCAGAGTGCACAAAATGTGAGACACTTGCTGGAATTCACAGAGGGAACCCACGGCCAGGCTCGTCTCGCAGCTCAGCCTGCCCGCCTTGCCCTTCCCTGCCCACAAAATCGCGCTGCCCGCCTGCCCAGCAGCACTTGGCTGCCTTCCCCTCCCCTCCCCAGTGCCACAGCCTCAGCTCACAGAGGACTGCTCCCCAAACGTGCTTTGGACCCTTCTTAGGCCTTTCCGAGCATCCCTTTCCTGCTTTAACACACTGTCACACTTCGTATTTTTGCCCTGACCACCACTGCCACATAAAATGCCGTTTGCAGCTTCACACACTTTGGGGGGATGCTGGCCACCCGCGGAAGGGCACCGGTTCCACTGTGTCTGCGGTTCCCCACAGCCGTAGGAGGGTGGAGAAATTTGCTCTTAAAGTGCGTAAGAAGGTAGTGAATCATAGGAGCAACAAGCTCTTGTTTACCAACGTCTCACTCCGTAAGGATTTCTTTAGCACAGTAATTTGTGAGATAGATAGCCAGATTCTGGCTTCCATCTGAGACAAGCTCGGCTGGGTGAAAGGTTCCTCTTGGCTGATGTGGTAGGGACACTGTCCATGGACCATGATGGACCCAGCTCCTCCCAAAGGTAGGATCTTGTGTGGGACATACATACACACATGCGCACACATACACAGACACACAGACACACAGAAGGACTCTTGCTACCAGAGGAAGGGTTCCAAATAATGTCTGTTCCCTTCACAGGTTTGGCTGACAGTCTGGCAGAGGTAAAAGAAATGAGGAAGAGCCTGTGGAGGTAAAAATATCCCTATCATTGGACCATCACGTAGAAGTACAGCAAGAAGAAGCATGGGTTACACACAAGCTGAAATATTGTGGCATGTATTACAGTGCTGCATAATCCATGCAAGCATAGCAACAACTCATTACCCTAACTGAAGGCTATGGTGTAATTATCTTAATTACAATGCCGCCGGCTGAATTCGCTTGAGAAGTATGCCATTCTCTGTGCCCTACAGGGTAATGCATAATCCCAAATACTTCATCTACTGAAAGTGAGCTCTGAGATACATTTGAGCTGCAGCGCAGTCGCACTTCCAGGCTTCTGCTTAATGTTTTCTTTTTTCTCAGCTGGCCAGAGGATTCAGCTACAGTTGGTGCACACTGGTGCATTTACTGACTGTATCAATTGTGCAGAGAGACTGTGACACTTTCTTTTAGGGATGGAGCTCTATCACACCTGCAGAAGCCACAGGCTGCAGGGGCTTCTGAGGGACTGCCCCAACAGATATTAATGTGAAAGTGTTAACTTTACAGCTGCTGATCAGGCCAACTAAAACAACTAAACACAATACACAATGATTTCCCACATACCCGTGCACATCTGTACACCACACAGCCTGCACCCCAAATGTAGCCGTCCTGCTTTTCAGGGGCCAAAGCCAGATGCTCAGTAAGGCAACACGCTGCATGGGGTGCAGGTCGAGGACACAGCCCAGGTGCTGGCGGCAGCGCGGCCATAAGCACCGGCAGCTGGTGGCACACCAGGCACAGCGCTGTCCTTTCCAAAGGGGTTATGGCACAAGTGGCCTGAGCAGAGCAACAGTGCTCAGCTGGCCCACAGCTGGGCTGTGCAAAAGGAGCCCAGACCCTAAATGCTACCCTGCTGTAAAACAGCAGCTATCCAGGGTGGCTTTGAGATCTGGTCAGACATAATCCCATCCTTACAGCACTGTCTGGAACTTCATCAATTGCTAGTTTTCATCTTCAGCTCTGCTCCCTCATCACCTTCCCCCACACACGTGCACTGTCCAGTGAAAACTCATCTCACTTCCCAGAAAAAAATAATTCCCAAGACTTCTTCCTAAAGAGCAGTAAGAATAACTAGCTTTTGAATTCAGCACAGCAAGCCTACAATTTCAAAAAATGTTTTGGGTCGACAGGAAATGAAACTGTATTTTCTTGGTAAAACAATAAAACCCCAAAATTCCACTTTGGATCATGCAAAGTGCTTGGTTTGACCTGAAACAAAACACTACATTTTTGCCTTTAAACTTTTCACCCCTTTTTATTTATTGCAGGCAGGAAAACCTCAAAACAAAAACAAATGTTTCGAACTGAAAAGTTGAGCTGTTTCACTTTGAAATCATCACAATGCATTGACTGCAATTTCTCAGAATCACCCTCTTTGTCTTTGGCTTAAACTGCTAGATTTCAGGTTTAATTCCCAAGAAGTTTTGCACAACACAAAACAGCTTTCCAAGGATTTCACCTGGCCTCACATACCTGCTGTTTGAAATTGCATGCTTGAAAAAATTTGAAATAATGACGTTACTTTGCCAATAATATTCTTAACATCAAAGTCCTTTCAAAAGCAGGCACTTCCTGAGAATATATTGTTCTTCTTTTCATAATATCTCATGCAGAGGATGAAGGAGAGAAGAGGTATTGCCTTTGGTTTGGTTCTTCTGTGGCCTGAAGGCAGGACCAGAGAGTAAACGTCAACCTCTAATGCACTGCAGGCTGCAACCAGGATCCCGCAGCTGAGCTGCACGCAGTGCCACTTCACACTGGGCATCTGGCAAGTGGGATCCAGCTGCATGGTGCCGGGAACTGGGTGCATCTGGGAATGATCTCCAGACTGAGGTCCAGGAAATAAGGAGCTACTCACCCAGCACGCTTTTGTCTTCCGCTGCTCATCAGCCAGAGGGAAAGTTTAACTGTATATTGGGTTTATTTGGCTTAAAACTGCCTCTAGGTTTTATCTATTAGAAATAGAGGGAAAACAGGCTCTTGAGACGTTTTATTATTTCCAATTATGATTTCATATGAAAAAGCAGAACAGGGAATAGATTTGGCTTTTGACCCTAAAAGAGTTTGGGGCAAAGATCCCATCTGTTGTGCATTTTAGCTGGACCTATTCACCATTTCTGGTAACATCTGGACACGTTAATGCTTTAAACAGTGGAAACAGCCTTCAACACAGATCTCTGCCTCTAAGCAAAAATGTGACTTCCTTATCCTTACACCTCTGCAGAACACCCAGTTCACAAAACACATTAAACTGCCTGGTCATAAGAAGATATGCAACAGAAGGAGAGGTTAAAAAGGAGAGGCAGAAGAGAAAGAGTTTTAAAAAAATGCTACAGTCTCTCCCAGTGTTTCTATGGGTGGAGTGTGTAAAGGTTAACGATTTCTAAATATTCAGGAGTAATAAATGATCTAAGTAGTTTTCTGGCGGTACCTCATGTTCCCAGAGAAACAAATGCTTCAAGGATATGCACCATTTCAGAAGAATGTGACAGAGAGGAGAGATTTATTTTAAAAACTTGAGATATCTGTCTCATCACTGATAATAAAGGTGCAGGATCTTTCCATCCAGAAATACCACCAGCTAAACAATTAAGAACAGGGTTCCTTAGGATTTGTGTCTCACCATTGAAGGGCTTAAAATTACATTATATGAAGGTTTTCTGTTTCCTCCACATATATCTTCTAAATTCTCCATTCCCCCATCCAACTTTTCTCCTTCAAGTTGTTTTGGCAGCACACTGGGTGTTATTTCCTTCAAACAAAAAGATATCAGCTGAAAGGATCAAACAGGAGCAAAAAATCTTGCACACATCTGAAGTGTGGTCACTCCTGTCCCCAGTTACGGAGCTGGGGTGGGGTGGGGGGCAACTTCTGTGGGAGGTTGACTGTCTTTGCAGCTATCCCACTGCTGAGCCTGGATGAAACTAGTCAATCACTTAAGAAGCTACTGGAGGAGTGAAACACAGAAGATCTCCCCAGACTGAGCTCTAGCAAATATTTTTTTCTTGCTTCCTTGACAAAAGGAAAGAAGACTCTTATCTCTTGTACACCATTTTCTTCAGGAGTAGAGTAAGGAAAGGGCCAAGGAGCATGGGAGGTCAGGTTAAGACCTGGGTCCTTCTTCCCCTGCCTTTGGATGTGGGGCTGAAAAGGGGGAAGGAAAAGGGATGTAGCCGGTGGCCAGGATAAGCCTCAGCAACAAGATTAGTATGTGATGATACAGCAGCAGTAGGAAGCAGAACACAAGGGTAGAGCATCTCCTGGGAGAAAGAGCGGAGTTTACCTCCCACAAAATAGGAGCAGGAGCAATGCAAGGGTGGGTTGTAATAGCAAGCTTAGGACCGGGCTGAGATTATAGAAGAGATGCAAGTAAGCGTATGCATGCATTTATTTCAACCTGGCTGAAACCTGGGCATTTGACCAATGGAAAACCCACAGTCAGAGAACTGATGGTTTGGCATCCTCACAGTACATACCCTTGTCGAGGGAGCAGCAGCTGATGACCCTGTTTGTGTTACTTGCAGGGATGCTATCTGATAACAAGCCCTTCTTAACCATGAGCAGACAAGACTGGTTTCTCTCATGGGATGCGGCTGCAAGGAGGAAAGGCCTTCAGAAGATTCAGAGAAACCTGGGTGAAAGTTACTGTGGTTAGTGATGTAAATAGTGGACAGCCCAAGCTAGATTAGTATCCACAGGGAAGGTCCCATCCTACCCCCTACACATAAAAATCTTAGCTTCTTATCTGCCATTTCCAGGCTTTCACTCACCTCTAACTTCACTTACACTGTATACCACAGTACATGAAGGAATGACCTAGTTGGGCGCTAAGTACTGTGACGCTGATCTCCTTCAGTACATACTGCACCATGGGTGTAACAGCTCCCCTGGTTCTGCAGACATCCGTTTAGGTCAGACTGAGTTCATCCAGCTGCTGCCGTCAAACACTTGGCTGAGGATTCAGTGAAATACGATGGGATCGGCCCCTCTTCTGACCAAACCCTTACCTGTCACTGGTATGACAGCAGGAGCAGCAGCAGATGCCAGCCAGATAGCTCCTGGCTGCAGCTCCAGGGTTGTCTTGTGGCAAAAGAACCAACAAATGCTTTCAGGGGGGTTCTTGGGACAACAAATTTAGCAACAACCTCCCAGACCCCTCAAAAAAACATGACTGAAGACAACCCCTTCTACTGCACAGCCTTTTAGCAGAAACTGGGTGGTTGGCACTGAAATGAGTGTGGTGGGGTGAACCCTTACCTGCGTGATCCATGCAGATTGGGCTGCTAGAACAAGCCCAGAGCCGAGTGCTCTGTGCACACCTCTGTTGGGTAACGGCTGGGCTGAGGTCCAAGGAATCTGTATAAAACATGCTCAGGACTGCTCAGCCAATTAATCTTTTCTAACTTGTGGGGGGAAAAAATGGCATGTGATCATGTAATTAATGGTTGGCTCCTAAGGTGTGTGCACTAATTAAGGTTCAGGCCTATGGTTGCCCAGCAACTATGTTTGCAGCATTTTCTAGCACTGAAATACTTGACTTTACGGCCTGAATAAATGTTCTTTCGGGCCATTTTGTGCGTCATTATTCCCCAACCAAAAAGGAAAGTAGCAGACAGAACAGGCAGGTGGCACCCTAGAGCACCCTCTCTTCACCTTGGCTAGGACAGGTGGGACCTCTTGCTCTCCTGTCCAGACTCCTGCTGCGAGGGCAGATGGAAAGTGATAGAAGGTTGTTGCGTCCTCCAACAACTCATGTTGCTGGAGAGATGATGTCTGTTTGGTGTGTTTTGCAGACTGTACCTGACAGAAGAAGAATGGTAGTACCACCAGTTAGGGAGTCTCTTCCCAACATTGAAGCAGAGCCTGCTCCGGAGCAGAAGCGTTCTGCCTGAGTCTCTCCAGGCTTGGTTCTTTCTTTCCCATCCTCCTCATCCTGTCACGGTCACAGGCTTGCTTCTCTCTCCTGGTTTCTCTCAGCACTCTGCCAACTTGCTCTTTCTCTCCTTTCTCCACCCCAGGTCTCTGTGGTTCTTCCCTCTATACATCCCTCTTCTTCAATGCCCAAGCGTCAGAAAATGGAGAGGAGCATAGTGAGCACCAAAGGAAAGCAGGAAACACACAGGGAAAGCTACGATGACCCCAGCAAGTCCTGTGCCCATGATTGCAGGGGAATGTGTGTTCAGCCCCGGCTTCCATGGGGGGATGTGCTCTGACCAGTCAGAGTCCTTTGCTGCCAGCAGTCTACAAACCATTTTTCAAAGGCTCATAACTTGGCCAAATTTGGGCAGATTTTCCTGGACACAGCAAATGGTATACTCCTGCTTCAGAGGCCTCCTCCTGCCAAATTTTAAACCTTTTGCTTTTCTCTTGGGGGAATGCAAGCACTTCAGAAAGAAAAAGTTCACCAGGGTATAACACAGAGACAGAGTTTTCCCTTAACTCTCAGAAGTGCTTGGAACAGTCTGGCAATGTCTCAGACAGACACTTAGCATGGAAAACATCAACTTAAACCGTAAAAGACCAAGGACATTACAAAATCAAATAAAAATGTGCATTATAATGGGCAAAGTAAAGGTAGCTGGGCATTGATATCAAAGTGCCAACACTCAAGATACTACCAACTCCATTCATATTAAACCAGAAGGCATTACGTGGAATTGAAACTGACAGTTGTAGGCTAAAACCTGGTGGAGCTTGATGGATGAATCTGTTAACATATTGACAAAGAGAGCAGGTGAATTCTCCCCATATTTCACTTTCATTCTCTGTGTACTTTGCTGAAGTTTTAATCAAAAAGAGACACATTTCTCACAAAAAAGCCTGAAGAGCGAGAGCGACCAGTCACCCCAGTCCCTGTGCTGGAGCACAGCCAGGGTCGTACGGCTGCTGTGGCTCCCAGGAACAGGCACTTGCCAGAGGGCGAGTTTCTGGTGTAATTTCTCTAGTGTAATTCGCTGACAGGCCTTAGCAGCCTCCCGAGAAGTTTCCCTAACACCATCCCCCCATGACACTGTGCTACAACAAACTGTCCCGAAAGGACTCACCAGAGAAAGTGCTCGCAGTACCAGTGCCATCCACCTTTATGCACCCCTTCCAGGGTCTGTCTTGAATTTAGGGTTTTTGCTAGGTGAGAGGAACATCCTGAAATCTAGTTCGGATGTGCTGAGTTCTAGGCTACAGTTTAAACTCTCTCCAATTTTTCTTATCCCCAGTTAACACCACAGACCGATAGCCCTCCACTGTATTAAGCCATTCATTGAATACACAACAAAAGGCTATCAAATCCATCTGATTATTTATACTGTGATCATCATTATAGCATACATATGTGAAAGACAATGTGTTTGGTGTGAATTGCCCATGAATTGTGCAGTTAACATTTTACACGTACAGAGACCTATGTGAACTGAATCCCAATGCTTTCCGGGAAAATCATTGCAAACCTTTTAGAGACTTTGAACTGGAAACTCCATGTAAGAAATGAATGTAGGGATTTTTTTCTCCCTTCCTCTATAGTGTTGTTGTTGCTTCCTCAGCTTGAAGAAAGTACAATCTGTACTTATTTCTGTTGCTGAGATGTACTTCTTGAGGTTACCTGTCAGACTGCTCATTTGAAAGAACGTGCCCATGTTTTGTTTTTTTTTAAAAAAGAAACAGATAATTCATAATTATTCCATTTAAATCCAGCCTTCTGCTATTAAATTTGGAATTTTATACAACCTGATTTAATGGAAACACAATATTTTGGATTACAGAATGGAAAATTTTACGTTCAACAAGCTGAATATGTTTTTGCAAAATTTCACTTCATCTGAAGTTATCAGCCTTCACTTCTCCACTAAAGATTCTAGCTGGACTTTACCAATGTTATCAAATGACACAGGATTCACTGCTGGATACAGCCAAGAAATACAACATGATGCCTTTAAAGAAAAATGCCCTTCTATGTGGTCAGAGATTTGGGGGAGGAGATACTAAGATTGAATGGAAGAACTTTAAGAATAGATTTTAAATTTGAAATCTTCTTCACCTTTTCACAAATGTGATGAAAACATGTTTTAGCAGTTCAGGCATGTCTGCATTTTTTACCACCGAGTACACCAGAACACTAAAGAAGTTCTAATATGTATGTTTGAATATGTTGTTGCTGATTGCATACTGAAACATCCTTGTTCACTCAGAGTGGGCGGTCATTAATTTTGAGATCCTTTCATTCCCATAGGGCAGTCTGCTGGAAATACCAGAGATCATCTCTTGCTTATGTTCATACACCTTAGTTAACTCTATTGGCTTCTCAAAAATTGCCATCCTAAAGAATCAGTGAATACAGAAAGGCTGAAATTTGCTGTGTATACAAATCTAAGTCCCCCAAATCTCACCCATAACCATCCAAATCCTAAGCTCTTTCCGCCAGAGTCCCTTAATCATTAATGAAAAGGAAATTCAGTCCCTCCAGAGGAAAATTGCTTCCGGTCATATTTAATACCTATCTTTGGATATGGGAAGTGGTCTCCGCAGTTGCAACTCTCTCTCTCTTTCTCCCTCCACTGATGGTGGAAGAGATGTCTAAGTTTTCAAAGTCCAAAGTCACCTGGAAGAAGCTCCGTTCTTAAACAAGTGCATGCTCTGTCTTCAGTGTTGTTACTCATATGAATGAAACCAGAGTCAAGCTCAAGCATCTGCTTCATCTGGACTAAAATCTATGATGACAAATACGGACATAACATTTATATGAAAGGCACAAATATCTACCTATCCTTTGTGGGAAAAGGTATTAAGGCTCCACTCCTTTATTGCTTCTACCGGCTCCTCTGCCCAAATCTGTTACTCCTGAAAGTGCAGGTCTTGCTGCACAGCAGGAGGAGCAAGTTCCAATCAATATGGGATGCAAAGGGAATGCAAATTGTGCATGAGCCATGCTTAATCAACCTCAAAAACTTTTCCAGAAAAATAAGGCAACACAGACACCCTTGCTGCTGCAGAGTGGTTTGCAGCTCAATGTTCGGTGCAGGTGAGCAGGTACAGAACCGAACTCTTCTGGAATTACTAAGTGATGCTTGTCTCCAAACTTCTCTGAAGAGTATTATACTTTGATCACTTTCCAGCGGTATCTCATATTTTGTGAGCCTATGAGAGATAGTATTCTGAACCTACTTATATAACTTGCTGGATTTTTGTAATTTATCTCCTTTGCCAACGAAGATTACCCTCTCGGTGAGCAAGCAATGGTCAATTGATTTCAAGAGCAAATCCTGTTGGCATTTAAGAGAGAAATGATTAGACCTCTTGTTATCAAAGTCCCAAGGTCAAGTCATCAAATATGACTGATTACGTTTTCTAATGGTTTTTCTATGCTCATTAAAGTGCATTCAAATATTCAGAATCACCTCCGATCATGACATTCAAAACCTGCTCTGATGGCTCCTGACAAGCAGAAATGTATTCTCTAATCTTTAACCACATAAACAATAGATAACTGCTTGTAATTGGGTTCAAATTGATTTCAGGTGTCTTCAGAGAAAAGCAATTTCTACAACAGATTAACCTTTTAATTAATGTTTATTAAGGATATTACCAGGTGCAGGAATCCTCCCAAAGCAGAAAATTACACTTCATTGACATTCATTTATGATAAAATAGCTAATCCATTCCCAGGTCATTATTCATGTATTTATCATCTTTTCTCGCTCTTTATAAAAATGCCGTAAACTCTAATTAACTACTACAACACTGTATGTTTTAAATACATTGTTCTCTATTGAATAGGGGAATGGGCACGTGAAGATCACGATGTCCTTTGGCACAGGTTTTTAGAGAAGGAGCCAGTACTCTTTACCAAAAGTCACCATGGGCAGGATATTCAGCTATAGCATCAGCCTTAACTAAAGGCTTGTGAGATACCTCATTCATGAAGGGAATGCAAATGCATGGAGAACTCTGTCAGAGTTCTCACGCCATAAAGGACTTCATCCACAGAGGAAAGATAGGCTGCTCTCTTGAGAGGAAAGTAACATGGGCTACAGAGAAGTTTATTATGCCGTGTTTGTGGAACATTAATGCCTTAATGATGGAGTCACTGAATCCAGATTGTAAGGAAAATGTGGAAATTCCCAACTCTAACCGAGGTTTGAGGTGATTTACCTGAAGCTGATGGTGATGCCTCCTCTGGATACACCTCTAACACTAAATAAACAAAAAAGGCCAGTTTTTTTCTGGATACATCTGTAATACTAAATTTAAAAAGGGTCAGTTATTGGTCATACTGTTCAGCTGTTAGCTCTTTCCCTGGCTTTGCTTTGGACAGTTTCAGCTAGCTCTCTCCAAGACACATCCACCATGGGGAGGGCTGTCCCTGGCTAATATGGATGTAGACCAGTATGTACCATGTGGCTTTGGGGCCAAGATCAATTCCTGGTGCTCTTTCATGTAACGCTGCAGATACTAACTCCATGGTTATTGCTAATTCACTGCTGCCTAAGAAGGACTTCCCACGGCCTCAGACAATTCTTCTGATGAGCAAATGGACAAACCTTGTGTTCTGAAGGGGTTGCTTTGTTGTACAATTTACTTCCAGAATCCTTTCTTACCCTCCCAGTTCCAAATGAAAGACATCAAAACACTACTTCAACTGGTAAAATAATTTTCCTTAAAAAAAATAAAAGAAGGTTTATACTGGACTGGGGAGAACCCCTGGGCAGACATGGGCAGGAACTCTTGTCCAGAAATGGGAGAAGCTGGTCATTCTATGGCTAGAGCATCTCTTCCAGAAGGTGAGGGCTCTGCCACCAACAAGAGCTGGCTTTGGAACTTCAGCAGTCACACATGATCCTTGCAGCAGATGAGATATTCTCCTCTTCTCTATGTGACTGATAACTACCTGGACACTCTCCCAACCAGTGTTACTTCTTCTCTGTTGTCTCATACAGCGGTACCCCATAAACTTCACTGGAAATGCATTACTGGATGGATATCTAACACAGAGACAGGCTGGTCACAAGTTGGTACAGTCCATAGAACCTTTGAGGAATCTCCTACAAGTGTCTTGAAAGTTCAGGCAGATGAGATCCCATTTAAAAGGTTGCTTGAGATTTATATATACATATATATATTCCTATATGTCAGTACTTGGGTTAATCTATTCACTAGAAAGCTTTCCATAGAGAAAAAATCTGTAAGGGGGTTTGGTAATATTTCTGTACTTACTTGAAATATGTAGGTTTCTTGATGCTACAAAATTCTATCAACTTCCTAAAGAGTCCTACTTTCAGCCAGTTTAAAATTAAATTTCTCCTAATATTTCCATTCAGCTTCTTTGATACCTTAAAGTTTGACAAATTTTTTTTAGACACCTCAGAACTACGGAGTTCATTTTCACCCGGTGAAAGACAAAGGAGAGTTATTTTTCTCTTTGTTAAACTTATCTGAACTACAAAAAGGGAAAAGTGAACAACTCTACAAGACTTACACAAGAGCACTTAAACAGCACAAAGCAAAAAATGTCTATGAAGCTGTGTTACTAGGCTCTGCTTAACAATATGCTGCTTACTGATTAATATCATTCAACTGTAATGCATGAATAAATTGTAATTTAGATGATTGCACATATGCATCATCATATCAAAAACAAAATGAGACACTTGGACAATCATAGTTTTCTCTTTCTTTTTTTTGCTCCACATCTTTCCTCCCTCTTACAAGGGGATTTGTATGTCACACGCTTCTTCTAGGATTGTCTGTAATGGCAGGGCTGGTTACAAGGCAGAACACCGACAAAACAGGGGAAAAGGACTATATAGGCACAGATGCAACCACTTTTGTGGACAACTAAAGGTGTGTTACAACCTGTTAAGCAAAAAGAGAAAGGAAAAGTAAGCTGCTCTTGTTAAGGCACCAACCCTTGGGGGACACACAAGCTGGATTTAAGTTCTTTCTGTGTAAGAAAATTCCTCTGAGTCATCAGACACATGCTTTCTGCAGTGGTTTGTGAGATATCAGCCTGAGGGAGAACTGAAATAACACATCTAGGCTTGGAGGATCTGTGAGTTAGGCTGCACATTTTTGCAGTGTCCAAATACATTGCACAATGTCCTGGAAACAAGCTTGTGGCTCCGTGGTCCATCCTTCACTGCTCTCTTCCCAAAGAATCAGAAGCTGTTGGGAGACCAGGGGCTCACTGTGCTACAGGTACCAGAACAGGGCTCAGTGCGGGGCTGAGCCACGAAGTGGCACCAGAGGTGTAAGTTCATGGACCCTACAGATGATGGGCCAATTTGCTAAAGTGAGGATTTATTAAAGAAAAACAGGACTTCCCATCTGATCAAGCCCAGCTCCTGTGTGTCTGAGGCACCACCTGGAACAGCAGTTAACTGGTTGGTCATCAAATTGTTGGAGAGAACATGGAGATTATGGGTAGGCTACAATGTAGCAGGTAGCATTGGGATTGGCTTGGCCATATCAAAGATATTTCAGCTGAAGAGGTTGTTGACATAGGACATAAGCTTGGGAAAAATTGCTGTAATTTAGTTAAATGTCATTGAAGTTTTTGTGATTGTTATAGCAAATGCACCCGTTGTGTGTATATCATATCTTGTGAGCTGCCAGGCACTCTGCTTTAGACATGGTATCATTATAGGAGAACCACAAAAATGCTTTCGATTCTTTGGAAAACTGAAGGGGGGAAAAAACCTCAAGAGATCCAAGACGGGGAGAAAAAAAGAGAGAGAGAGAATAGAAGATTTGTTATCCATCCTGTTCTTGGAAACCAAACCAACAGGGATAAGACAACAAGGGCACATATTTATAAAGCACAATAAAAGGCCTCTGTGCAGTCATGTCTGCACAGAGCAGATGAGCAGCGGAGTTCTGGGAAGAATTACATAAGGCATCTTGTGTACACGTGCCTGCGAACACAGAAACATGCATTTGCACACATACCCACAGTGCGTGCCCAGATGATGCCCCTCTTCATGTACAAAACCTCTCAGTCTCAGTCAAGAAACTCCATAAACACTTCAGATGCAACACATGAGAAGTCTTGTTTCCTGTAGCGCCAAACCACCCAAGTCATAAGCAGCCTAAGAGCAGGACAGTGACTAACTTTTCTCAGAAACAAGGCTATTTAGCCTGGCTTCAGCTCAACAAAGCCGAGAGCAATTATACACAGACATTTAAGTGGATGTTGTGGACTTGACAGGCTGGAGGAAAAGCAGCTTACATGCACAGTTATTCAAGAGGGGTGTAAATTAAAGAATCTGCTAGCAAGATGCTTTCAGATGCATTTGTTTTGTGTGTCCATAGCAGCTTGCCATGTGTCCCATCTGCAGTTCACACAGCTTCCAAAATCTCAGTGCAGGCCTTGTGTCCCAGTAATAACAAGACTGTTTCTTCTTTGAGAGTTAAATGTCAACACTTAGAACTATCTGGACACTCTAAAGCTCTCTTTCCCTCTCATATGCCTGCTGTCCAGTCTCTAATTATTCTGTTGTTCTGACTACCTAGCATAGTATTTCCTTCATCTGAAACATCAACCTTATATCTTTTCTCAACATAATGGATGCTGTCTGGAGTGATACGGTCCTAAAGGTGCCCTGCTACACATCTATTTTCATCCTCTTCCCTTGTACAAGCTTCCACACCTTTAACTATCTCTTTGCCAAGCATAATGGTCTGTTCTAAAACAGTTCTTGAGTTTCCTGACAGATGTTACAAAATTAACCTCTTTTTTCGCCTGAGTGTTCAGAAAGAGGTGATCAGTGTTATAGGATGAGATGATGCTAAAGAGTATTACTTTTTCTCCCTCTCTGCATCACCCAGAAGTTTTCTACTTGGCCCTCTTGTCTTTAGATGACTTTAACAGCAGACTTCCTCTGCCCTGTTGAATTCAGCTCCATCTCCTCCCTCCGCTAACATCTCCCTGGGAACAGAGGTCAAGTCTCCATCCACACCAAACTCCCTCCACGTGCCTAACATTGTTTCCAGGTTGCAGAAAGAAATGAGAAGGACATGAGCTGCTTCTTGGTTAATCTCTCTTGGCACTCCAGACACTACTGACATCTGCTCTGTCTAATGAGGGAGATACGAGTCTCAGTTCCCTCCAGCTAGCAGCATCCCCCACCATGATTCCTCCTTCCTTCAGGAGTTAATTAATATGTACACTCATTAGCTAGGCTTAGAGTTAGAGAGCTGTTTATATTGCCAGTTGGCTACCATTTCTTAGCTGTATAACACCACTGTACAGTCTTGCAGACCCTACAAGTGTTTCTGTTGCAGCCTTTGGCACCTTTCATAGCCCAGAAATGTACCTTTGGTCCAGAAGTGTGAAGATATTTTTAAAGAGCCTCCTCTGAGCAGCTAGGGCTTATTATGAGAGGCCCATGTCAGATTCTCAGAAAATAAGAGTAAACTTTTGAAGCACTGCCAGACTATAGTTGGAGATTTAAGCTAAGTGTTGAGCTCCTGGAGGTAAATGGGCACTTATGTCTTACCTGGATAGTTTTCCATAAGAACTGCAAATTCTTACCTCAGAGTGTCTCAGCTCCGTCCCAAAGCATAGCCTAGACAGTCAAAACACCTCAGAAACTTTTGCAGAGTAAATCAGTAACATAACAAGGTAGAATTCACCTGGCCAGTAGTCCATCTCTAAAACAAAATAGGTTTTCTTCATAGTCAGTAGAGGACAGTATGCACTTATAGGGTGCAAAATAAGTGGTATTCCACAGCACGAGACAAATTCTGCCTTACAACAACCTATTTCTCTCAGTGACCCACATGAGGAATGACAAAATGACCAACTCAGATCCAAAATATACTCTGGGATTCCTGTAAATTAGGGCAAGGTAAAACCCACCTCAATAACAGGCTGGTCCTTCGAATGTTAACACTTCGGTCAGAGTGCTCAGGTTGCTTTTCCCTGTGTGCATGGCATGATGGGCTGGTGCATGGCATGATGGGCTAATGCATGGGAAGGGATTTGGCTGAGAAAGGACCACAACCCAAGACTGATGCTGGGGAATGTGCCAGCCAAGCTGGGCCCCTCTGAACTCAGAGACCAAGAACCTCACTACTGACCTGTGATCCCACACATTTCTCTAACTCTCAAGGTTCCTCTTTTCTCTATCCCTATGTTCTTCCTCTCTCTATAACTCCACTTTCAGATTCGCTCTGCTATGACAGGTAGCTCAGTGTAGAAACTCTGAGAAGATGGTGTCTGCAAGACATTGAGGGAAGGAGGAGGTAAACAAGATGATGGCGTGGCACAGGAGGGTGCTGGGCAGTAAAGCGTTGCGGTAAAGGAGTTGCAAAGCCCTCCACATACTTACTTATTATACAGACAGGGAGTAATTGCCCTGGCTACATTCCCAGGCTCTTGCTGTGGGAGGTCTTACCCCACGGGGTGGGTGGCAAATCAAGGTGTCCCCCAACCAACAGTGTTGGGTGCATGGGGTCACACGGCAGGAGAGAAAGTCCAGTGCAGCACTATGTAAGGGTGCTGGACTTTGTCCTCCTTGCCTGGGTGCTGAGGCAGGAGCCATTGAGTTTAACATCCCCTCCATGGAAGGCAATTCACATAAATTCTGGTTAATGCCAGATTTTTACTTTGTCTATGAAGCCAAAAAAATCAGACTGCCTGTGCTGCAGACTGCTCCAGGCACTTTCGATCTTCCAGAGTTACCTTCTCTGAAGGATATTCTAAGACAAGAAAATAGATGAAGTATCACCAACCAGGCCATTTCTGCACAAGGAGTGCACTGTGTGCGCCTGACACCCAGATGCTCGGGTCCCATACACTTACCAACTGCTGACTGCAGCCAACACAAATCCCATGTGCTGCTTGGACTTTGTTTTTTTACACACGAGCTGAGGAGAGGATTTCAATCACTCACCCGGGGCTTGACTTTAAGGAGCAGCTGCAGGAAAAATGAAGTGACTGTACCATAAAAAACCCACAGTATTTCCATATTACGCACCCATGAGCTACGGAGCCACAATATACCCGGCTCGGTCGCCTGTGGTTTCGGGTGGCTTACCCAGGCAGTGAAAGGTGGAAGTGAGGATCCATGTCAGGCTCCCCAAGGAAGCTGAGGAGAGCAAGGACCAGCTCTGAGTGTGTGACAGGACTTTAGAAATCACCCCAGCAAACACTCTGGGAGTTCAGGCCTGGATATAAAAATCAATGGTGCTAGCATTGCGTATGTCCAATCTTAACAGGAGTTTGCTAATTGCGGCTGAGTAACCTAAGGAAAAGGTTATTTGCAGACACAGTCCAAGAATGACCAGCCTCAGAAAGCAGCTGCAAGTGGTTTTGCAATACGATTTTATCTGGGCAGACTGAGTTCATAATTGGAAACTGCCCCAGTCTTTCAGTCAGCTGAATCCTTGCTTCTCTTGACAAGATCTCTATCACGTAAGACATTCCTTCAGCCTAGTGGGTGGAAAACCTCCTGTAGGTCTTATCCCTGGCTACAGGGACAGGATTGTGAGAGGGGTGAAGGACAGGTTTTCATCCAAGTCTCAGCTATCCATCCATTTGGAAAACCAAAGCTGGTACTCTCTGGCCCGACCAGCACCTCAGAGTCAGGCTGTATATGTTGATCCATAAACCTCAGTGGCCTATCCTGCGCCAACGGTACAAATCCAACAGCACGAATCCAAACCACAGGATACAGTTATGGCACTTGAGAATGCTTACGCAGCGGAAACTACTCATTGAAAAATCAAACATAGCAACGGACCCTTAGAAATAGCAGCTTTTGCCTTGGTCACTTCTCTAATGTACCTCACAGGTGTTTCAACCAATTGTTTTTTCTGGTATATGTCCTGCACCCCAACAAGTCAAGCAGAGCTGGGACCACTTCATCAGGCAGGAGTGATAAGCCAGGTGACTTCAGCTGCAAGGGCTGACATCTGACAGTAGCAGAAACAGATGTGGAAGAAAGAGCCCAGTGTTCTCCATCTAAAACACAGGCTCTGTTCTTCCTGGGACTAGCAGTTTAAAAAAATCAGAAGCAAAAGTACACATGCTAAAGCTAATTTCATGGCTCAGAAGGATCAGATGGCAGGACCTCAAATCTAGGCAAAGGTCTCTCCTTGAAGATTTCAATTTCCAGCTCCACTGGCTTCCTTTCTCCATCAATTTCCCTGAGACCAAAAGTGTCTGAGGATCCTGCTCGTGTCTGAGTGTACTGAAGGGCTATGAGGCTGATGGTGAACTGAGCAGCTACAAACTTGCGAATTCCTTCCTTTGAGGAAAAGACTAAAGATATTGGGGTAAAATTTTGACTTTCTGAAGGCAAGTAGCCCTATATTTCCTGATCCACGTTCCCAGCTCAGACATTTGCAATACATGCCACACTCTGGTGATAAGAACTTGACAAATGGAACCATTTCTCCGTAATTAAACATTCGTGAACAGGCCAGAACAACAGGCCAGAAAGACTGCTCTTTGTCTATAGGTGATTAAATTTTAGACAACTTTGGCTTCAAGATGAATATGGATGTGCTAACTTCACAGGTTTCCTATAGGCAGTCAAGTTACAGCACAGAATATTTAGATGTGCTTTAAAATTACAATTGAAATCAGGTTTTAGTGTCACATGTATGTTTTGGGACTAGTTAAATATCAGTATTTACAATAAGCAAGGGAATTAGCCTCCAGATTAGAGGAATTACCATTCAGTATTCATTCTCATGCTATAAATCTTACCTAACTAGGAAGAAATAATTTCAAGTGACATAAACAGCAGATGAACATGAAAAGCCAGATCTTTAATTTGCTCAGATCTAATAGGTTCTAATGAACTTTTATTAGTCTTCTCTTAGTTAAACCAAAGCATATCTACTTTTTACTTACTCTTTTCTCTGAACTGTTT
>Ga0181612_103652_pt1 | contig 19118 bp, 18 predicted proteins | sample HoacroProtozoa21_FD_119630 | JGI IMG/M metagenome (GOLD analysis project Ga0181612, IMG submission 119630) | Hoatzin crop microbial communities from Cojedes, Venezuel. Combined Assembly of Gp0051906, Gp0051904, Gp0051908 | reverse complement strand
TTGATGAGGGTTGATACCCAATTTTTGCTAGTTAATTTCATGCCCTGAATCTTACTTTAAAATCAGTACTTCATTGTCTCCGAATGACTCATAACCAGACACAATTACCCTTTCGCCGCTCTGGAGACCTTCTGTGACTTCATAGAATTGAGGATTTTGTCTTCCTATTTTGATTTCTCGCTTAACTGCCTTATTACCATCTTTGGTCAATACATATATCCATTTGCCTCCGGTTTTCTGGTAGAAAGTGCCACGGGGAATGATTATGGCTTCCGAGGGGCTACCAAGCTGAAGATTAAGGTAATAAGTTTGGCCATTGCGAATATTATCGGGAACTTCGCCGGTAAATTTGAAGTCGGCCTTGAATTTACCTTCCCTCACTTCGGGATATACTTTGCGAAGCATAGCCTCGAATGATGATCCTTGACGCTCAATCGTAGCCATAAGGCCAGGAGTTACCTTGTCGATATAGTGCTCATCTATCTGAGCCTCAATTTTATAGCTGCTCATATCGCTAATCTGGCCGATTTTTGTGCCTGCCGCTATATTTTCGCCAAGAACGGCATCCAAAAGACCAAGTTGTCCGTCAATCGGGGCCTTGATGGTGAGATTGTCCTTGCGACGACGTATCATCTGCATATTTAGCTGCATATTCTCCAGGCTCTCACGCATCCTTTCCACCTGAGTGTTGCGGTAGAGACTATCCTGCACCTCTTTTTCGCTAACCAGCGAGAGTTTATCCTTCGCCAATTCGTAGTCTTCTTTCGCCTTTAGATAATCCTCTTTGGCAATCAATTTATCCTCGTAGAGGGCCTTCAGCTGCTCATATGTCCTTTGGTAGCGCTTGACATTCATCTGAAGTTCCGCCCTGCTCTGTTTTACGCTAAGTCTGTCCTGCTCCATCTGAATCTGGGTGTTGCGAAGTATGTTTTCCTTTTCAGCCAATTCCGCTTCGGAATTCAAAATCTGAAGGTCCAGATTATCATTGGAAAGACGGAGGATTTCATCGCCCTTATGCACCTGAGAACCTTCTTCTATCATGATTTCTCGAACAATACCTCCCTCGATGGGGCTGATCTGGATGGTCACAAGGGGCTGCACCTGACCATTTACTCGGATGTAGTCATTGAATTCTCCCTCTTTGACATCCGCTATGGTTAGGGTATCCGCATCCACGTTGAGGGTGCTGGAGTTGTCCCTGAAGATTAGCCAAATTATGAATAAGAGCAATATGGCTCCGCCCCAATATGGCAAAGTTTTCTTTGAAAATGCTCTACGCCAACCTGTTTTTTTCTCAATGATTTTGTCCATATCTTTTCTTATTCTATTGATTTACATATTTTTCTCCATTGTAATAGCGCACCACGCTTCTCTTGATGAGGTATTTGAATAGGGCGTTTAGTCTATCCGCTTTTGCCGCAAGGTAATTATTGGTCGCCGTTTGATATTCGATGCCAGAGATTAGCCCCTGCTCATATTTCTTTTTGTTGAGATTGTAGGCTTCCTCCTGCACGTCATTCTTTTTCTGCGCTTGGCTATATGCTGCCGCCGCTCCGTCTCTATCTTGCACTGCCCTAAGCACTTCCGCCTGCACGTCTCTGAGTTTTTGGTCATATTCCGCAGTGGCTTTGCTGACGGCATTTTTCTTTTTGGCTATGTTGCTTTGCTTGCTAAGCCTATCGTAGATTGGGATGGAAAGTGCCAGTTCCACATATTCGCCTCGGTTGTTGCTGAACTGATCTTTGAATGTTGGCACCTGAGTTTCGCTGCCAGGGTATGAGTAATAAGTCGTGCTCCAACCGGTGTAGAATGAGATTGTGGGGCCGAGTTGCCATTTCGCCGTATTCAATTCCAGTAGAGCGTTATCCATTGTTCCTTTGGCGATTTTTGCCGATGGATTGTTGTTGAGGGCATAGTCCAAGATGCCGTTAGCGTCCATGTTGTCGAGATATACAACTTCGCCTTCGGGCACCTCTGTATCCACCACGAGAACCGAGTCTACTGGCCAAAACATCACGTCTTTGAGGGTAATCAAGGCGTCACGGCTCAGGTTTTCAGTGTTGATTTTCTGGTACTCTCTGTCTGCTAGGTCCGCTTCCATTTGCACCACGTCCGCATGTCCCTTAAGACCTAATTCTTCTTGCTTGCTGGCGAGTTTGAGCGACTCTTGGGCAGTCTCCACTTGCTCTCCGTATGCCCCTGCCAACTGTTCGTAATAGACATAATTGAAATATGCCTCCATGGTGGCGAGACAAATGTCGGCCTCAACTTGTTCCATCTGGTCGAAGCCCATAGCCAATGCGGTTTTGCTGATTTTCAAGTTGTTGACCGCTTCGAATCCGTCGAAAATGGTGATGCCGGCGGAGACGCTATAGCTATTGTGGAATGAGGTCGTGGTGACGTAAGTATTGGTTTCGGGGTCAATGGAACGACCGAAATTGTAGTAGGCGTAAGTGTTAGCGGTAACGGCTGGCGTGAAGGCTTTCAGTATGGCCGATCTGCGGTCTATCTGTGCGTCTCCTACCGCCGCGTTTTGAATGCGAACCTTGGTGGAGTTGGAGATAGCGTACTCCATGCAATCCCTGAGAGACATGGGTTCTTGAGCATTTGCAGCAGTCACTCCGCTAAGTAGTAATATTGCTAGTATGTATTTCTTTGATGACATAATCTTTTGTTTTGGAAGTTTGTTCCGATGAAGATGTATGCCACCAATGTGCCAAAAGAGTTAAATTGTTGATTATTAGGAGTTTGCTCTCAATGACCGTTTCTCAAAGTGTAAGTTTTTTTTACACTTGTATAAAGATTTTTTACACTTTGCCTGACGCTGGCCATAAAAAAAGAGCCGCAATCCGCGGCTCTTTTCATATCGTTATTTATAATTATTTAACATTAACCTTCTTCGTTGAGCTTCTGTACTCTTTGCCATTCACATTAGCATATGCCTGCACATACACTGTGGATCCAATCTCAGTTATATAGCTAAGCAAAGGATTACAAGAGAAAGTATTATCGGAAGCAATTTGTGCGGAGAAAGTTTTTGCATTGCTTACATCGCTATTAGCGGATACATAAAATCCAGCTGTGCTAACTGTACTTAATGCTTCCACTTTACCTTTCATATAAAAGCTGGACAAATCGATTCCCAACTCGGAAGAAGATACCGTTCCAGCATGTGTCAGGGTAACGGTGACAGATGAGCTAGATGATGAACCACCATCTTTGCCGCAAGAACAAATAGCGAACATCATAAGTGCCGCTGCTGCGAAATAGAGTAATTTTTTCATGATAATTTTATTTTTTACCAATTATATTCTAGACGTATATCGATAGGAACCTGCTCCATATGGAGATTGGTGAAATCCTCTTTGAGGTCATCACCCTGCTGACCGTAGTCAGCGATAAGCTTCTCAGCGGCTGCTTTGTCGCCGGTAGCCTGAATATTGAGAATCTCCTCTGCGAGAGCAGCTACTGCTTTCTGCATTTCTTCGTAATTGATGGCATATTTACCATCCTGGCCACGCTGGAAGGCGCCTTTGCTCTTAAGGTAATTGTAGCAAATGGTAGTTGACATACCTACGGGAGTCACATTACCAAAACGACAAGAACGAACAAGATTTACCAGATAGGTAGCAATAGCGGTCTTGTAGGTGGTGAAGGTAGAAAGCTCGTGCTTATTTGCCAACATATCAGCATAATATGCACCCAAAATGCTACCCTTAGCCTCCTCGATAACCTGAGCGTTCTTGCCAAGAGCGGTAGAAACCAAGCCATTACCATTAACGGTCTCTCTTACACCAAGGCCATGGGCAATCTCTCTGAAGGCGATTAGCCAGAAGAATGACTGCTCGTCAATTTCATCCTCTTTATTAAGAAGCACGTTGGAGGCGGGAGCGAGAACTTTATAGAATTTGCTATTGATAATGTTCTCCATGATTACGGTACGAGTACCTTTTTCGGCCTGAACTTTCTCATCGAAAGGAAGATTGACGGCGATAAATTTCTCACCGGCATTTGCCGCACCAGCCAAGTAGAGAGCATCATAAGCATAAATTTCTGAATCCTTACCAGGCTTGAAGCTATTCTTATATTCATCCTTGCAAGGAAGATTTGCCTGAAGTTCGTCGAGAGTTCCGGCAAGTTTGGAAAGTTCCTCAGTCTTGGGCTCATCTTTCAAAAGAACATAAGCCTCATAAGACTTCTTCAAGCCATAAAGTCTATCATCCGTAGCCTCATCAGGACCAAGAATAAGGTCCATCTTGCTATCTGTCATATCTAGCCATGCAAGTTCGCTCTCATAATAATCATCGGTCTGCAAAGCCTCAACTTTCTTATTCAAATAGTTAGCAACGCTTGGCTTGATGGTGATTTCAGCAGCAGTCTTAAGGCAGGTTACGATGGTCTCAATATGATTTGCGTAAGCATCGTGATACCACTCTACACCAAGACTACCATCGTCTTTGCGGTGGATGAGGGTATAAGGGCTATTTTTCAGTGAGTCGCCAAATGCTTGGAATTCCTCATCGGTCATATCCGCGGGGTAGAAATTAGCTCCGGCAGGCATTTCTTTGTAGCCAGAGATGAAGCTTTTGCCGTTTCTACGGTCCCAGGGGCCATAATTTACCTTTGCATAATCTCTCGTAGCTTCGTCTTGAATTCGATTGATGACGTCAGCATCTCCGAAAACTTGCTTCCAATAGATTTTGTCAGCCTCAATTGCCGCGAATTTGTAGAGATTTAAAACTTCTTTGCCATTGTCTGAAATCCCTTCCAGGTCAGGCTTCCCAATTGTGACTACGGCATATCTCTCCAAGGCCGTATCAACGGGAGTTTTCTTGGTTTGTGTGCAGGCTACTAGTGCAAGAGCCGCAACCATTAGAATTGTAAATCTTCTTTTCATATTAAAGATTAATGGAAAAAATACGGACAAAGGTAACTATTTTTCATATATTTCATTTAATTTTGAAGGAAATATCTTTATCTTTGCTCCCTCAAAAGGCCATTTTAATGGGTTGGCAAGATGGCCGCAATAGTTAAATTTGAAGTTTATGGTTGAATTATTTACTGGTTCTGGCATAGCTCATACTATTTTACTGATATCTCTTACTATCGGTATTGGACTTTTCTTGGGAAAGTACAAGATTAAGGGTATCTCAATCGGAGGTACTTGGATTCTTTTTGTCGGTATTATCTTTAGCCACTTTGGTTTGCGCGCGGATCCGGGTCCTTTGGCCTTCGTCAAGGACTTTGGCTTGATATTGTTCGTTTATTCCATTGGTTTGCAGGTTGGTCCCGGCTTCTTCCAGTCTTTCAAGAAGGACGGCTTGGCGATGAATCTCATGTCGGTTATGATGGTATTACTAGCCGTCATTACCACCTATATTATACATTTAGTGTCAGGCGAAGATCTCCAAACAATGGTTGGTGTGATGTCCGGTGCCGTGACAAATACTCCCGGTCTCGGTGCCGCTCAACAGACTATTCAAGATGTGATGGTGTCTGAAGGTGCCGGAGTTGAAGCCGCGGCTGATGCTTCTGCCGAACTTACTTCAGCATATGCAGTGGCTTATCCTATCGGTGTGCTTGGTGTCATTGCTGTTTTGATTCTCTTTAAGTCTTTATTCCATATTGATTTGGATAAGGAGCAGGAGAAAATCTTAAGTCAAATGGGCGTCAAAGAATCCGCTCGAAGAATGCATTGCGAGGTGACTAATCCCGGACTCTTTGGAAAGAAGGTCTCAGAAGTTCTGGATATGTATGAGAATAAATTCGTCATTTCCAGAATTATGCGTGATGGCAAAGAGAGTATTGTAGATACTGACACGGTGCTTGAAGAGGGAGATAAAATTTTGCTTGTGACATCTCCTTCAAATGTAGATAACATAAGAATGATTTTCGGTAAAGAAGTCCCCATGCATCTGGAGGATTGGATTAAAACCGACAATCAGCTTATGACCAAGAAAATGACTGTTACCAAGGCGGAGCTTACAGGCAAAACCCTTTATAAACTGCGTTTGAGGACGATTTATGGTGTCACAGTAACAAGAGTCCATCGTGCGGGTACTGACCTGGTAGCCGTTCCTTCGCTCTCTCTACAGATGGGTGACGATATCATCGCTGTTGGTCCGGAAAAGGGTTTGAAGCAGGTTGCCGAGTTGGTTGGAAATTCCTCATCCGCATTGGCTCATCCTAGTCTAATCCCTATTTTCTTGGGTATTGTGCTAGGTATAATCGTGGGAATGATTCCGTTTAAGTTCCCTGGTATCCCTCAGCCGGTTCGTATCGGTCTGGCAGGTGGTCCGCTTATCGTGGCCATCCTTATCGGTCATTTTGGTCCGAAGATTTACATCAATACCTACACAACGCCTTCAGCCAATATGATGCTGCGAGAAATCGGAATTGACCTATTCTTGGCGGCTGTCGGTTTGGGTGCGGGAGAGAATTTCGTAAGCGCTCTTACCAATGGCGGATTTATGTGGATACTTTATGGTGCGTTGATTACCTTCATCCCGCTGATTATCACCGCCCTGGTTTCTCACTATGCGCTGAAACTCAATTTCTTCCAGATTTGCGGCGTGCTTACAGGTACTTCTACTAACCCTCCGGCTTTGTCATTTGCACAAGGCGCTTACGGTAGCGACTATACCTCCGTTTACTACGCCACGGTTTATCCGCTCTCCATGTTTTTGCGAGTCCTTGTCGCCCAGATTCTGGTCCTCATCGCTTTCGCATAGGGGGATGCGTGAGAAAAGATTAAAAGAGATGGCTTTCGGGCTATCTCTTTTTTTATCCTTTGCTGAGACTATTTAAGATCTAAAGTTTGCCGATATCGGCAAAAATGGCTATATTTGCGACTCAAACTTCTAAAATGTTTGCCGCATGGATTTTATTTCGGTGAAAGAATTTGCTGCTTTAAAGGGATTGCCGGATCGCACGGTGAGAAATTATTGTGCGTCGGGCAAGATTTTAGACGCATTCAAGATGGGCAAAACTTGGGTGCTGCCGGAGGATGCCGTTGTACCCACCAAAGGAAGCAGGACGAAAAAACCTTCACCCCTTCTTCGCGCCTTGAGGGAGCAAAAAGAGATGAAACTCAAGGGCGGAATCTACCATCGGCTCCAAATCGACCTCACCTATAATTCGAATCACATCGAAGGCAGTCGCCTGAGCCATGATCAAACAAGGTTTATATTTGAGACTCACACTATTGCCGCCACATCGGAGGATATCAAGGTGGACGATGTTGTTGAGACCGTCAACCATTTCAGATTGATTGATAAAATCATATATGGGACTCACGATAAGCTAAGCGAAAGTCTTATAAAAGATTATCATAGGATTCTTAAAAATGGCACCTCGGATAGCCTCAAGGATTGGTTCGCGGTGGGAGACTATAAACGCCTTCCTAATGAGGTGGGAGGGCAGATTACCACCAATCCTGAGAACGTTCATGAGGAAATGGCACATCTGCTTTCTCATTATAATTCTTTGAAAAATAAAAGCATTGACGACATTCTGGATTTCCACTATAATTTTGAAAAAATCCATCCTTTTCAAGATGGAAATGGCCGAGTGGGGCGTATAATAATGTTCAAGGAATGTCTTGCTAATGATATCGTGCCTTTTATAATCACGGACGAAATTAAATCTTTCTATTATAGAGGATTGCGAGAGTGGGGATATGAGCGAGGCTATCTGCGCGACACATGCCTCTCGGCTCAAGATTCCTTCAAAGAAATCTTGGATTACTTCAGGATAAAATATTAGTTCATAGTGGCTTGAGGGGGCCTAAATTTGGAAGTTGATGGAATTTTCATTATCTTGCGAGTTGATATTCTAAAGCCTGCATTGCGATATGCGAAAAAGATTGATAATATCAGCGCTTCTGGCAGCCTTCTGTTGGCTTTTTATTAGTTGCGAAGAGGAAGTTAATATCGATGCTCCCCTCGCGATGGTAAAGATAGAAGGCAAATCGGGCTATATCAACGCCAAAGGAAAACAAGTCATCAAATGTATATACGACGAAGCCTCCGATTTTAGCGAAGGGCTCGCATCTGTGCGTTCCGGCAGGAAATGGGGTTTTATCAACAAACTCGGCGAGGTAGTTATACCATTCGAATATGATTTTGCCGGCAAGTTCTCCGAAGGCATGGCAAAGATTGAAGTGGATGGCAAGAGAGGATTTATCAATCAGGCAGGTAAAGTAGTCATACCATGCGTCTACGACTATGTAATGGAATTTCGCGAAGGTCTCGCCCCCGTTGAGATCAAAGACCAGATGGGCTACATCAATGTCATGGGCGACACCATCGTTCCATGCCAATATGAATATGCCTACCAGTTCCACGAGGGCATAGCCAGAGTGAGGACAAAAGAGGGTTGGATGTTCATCACAAAGGAAGGCAATAAGATTTCGGACCAAGTTTTCAGCGCTGCCGGAGACTTCAGCGAAGGTCTAGCCAGAGTGATTGTGGACGGGCAATACGGCTACCTCGACAAAACCGGAAAATTGGCCATTCCAGCAGTCTACGACTATGCTTTGGACTTCAGCGAAGGCTTGGCACCCGTTGAATATGACGGCGAATGTTTCTATATCGACAAGCACAGAAATCAGGTTATTCCGATTTCATTCGACACCGCATATGACTTCAAAGAAGGCATGGCTAGAATCCGCGAGGAAGGCAAATGTGGCTTTATAGACCTTACCGGTCGCCTCGTGACACCATGCATATATACCACCGCAAGCGACTTCCATAATGGAGCCGCCGTAGTGGAAAAAGGTGGTAAAATGGGTTATATCAACTACGATGGTGATGTCGTCATTAAGTTGAAATACGACGACGCGCACCCGTTCTATTAGAGAACACCCTGCTCTCCCAAATAGCTATCTTTGAATCCCAAGAAATACAAAACACCGTCCAGACCGACCGTGTTGATAGACTGCCGTGCATTCGCCACGACTCTTGGTTTTGCATGGAAAGCTATGCCGAGACCGGCCTCTGAAATCATCGGGAGGTCATTTGCGCCATCGCCTACCGCGATTGTTTGAGCCAAATTTATATGCTCCATCTGGGCGATCAGTCTGAGCAAATCCGCCTTGCGGTTGCCGTCCACGACGTCTCCAAGATATCTGCCGGTCAATTTGCCGTCTTCGCCAACCTCCAATTCGTTGGCATAGACATAATCAATTCCATATTTCTTTTGGAGCCTCTCTCCGAAGTAGGTGAAACCTCCGCTAAGAATGGCGATTTTGTATCCGCTGGTTTTGAGAACGGCCATTAGTTTGTCCACTCCCTCGGTTATGGGCAGATTATCGGCGATTTCCTCCATAACGGATGCGTCCAAGCCCTTCAGAAGCGCTACTCTACGGGTGAAACTCTCTTTGAAATCAATCTCTCCCCTCATGGCGCTGGCGGTAATTTCGGCAACCTGTTCGCCTACGCCGGCCTTTTTCGCCAATTCGTCGATACACTCGGTTTGAATCAGGGTAGAATCCATATCGAAGCAGATCAGACGGCGCATCCTTCGGTACATGTCGTCTTTCTGGAAAGAAAAGTCCATGCCCATCTCCGACGATAGCTTCATCAGAGATGCCTGCATCTCGTTTTTATCCTGCGGTGTGCCTCTAAGCGAGAACTGCACGCAAGCGCGTACGACCTTCGGATTGATCAGACTCTGGCGACCTGAAAGCCTCAAAATCGAATCTATATTGAGGCCCTGCTCGGAGACCACTTTGGCGGCAGCCTCGATTTGGCCGGCTGAAAGCTGACGAGCGACTATGGTCAAAATATATCGATTTCGGCCTTGGCGAGACACCCATGCTTCATATTCCTCGTCCGAAACTGGCGAGAATGCAATATGCACTCCGAGGTCGGATGTCTTGAATAGAAGTTCCTTCATGGCATGGCCCGAATATTCTTCCTTGATTCGAATCAAGATGCCGAGGCATAAGGTTGAGTGGATGTCCGATTGGCCGATATCCAGAATCTGTGCGTCATATTTGGCCAAAATGCCCATTATCGAAGCCGTCAAGCCTCGCTGGTCCTTTCCTGTGATACTGATTAGTATCTGCTCCATAGTTTTAATTTGTTAAAAAAAGAAGCCGACTAGACTAGCCGGCTCCTCAACTTTGCAAAAAGATTATTTTCCTGCTTCCTCCTGAGCGGCTGCGATCATGTCCTCGTTGGCGGTGATGTAAATCTCCACGCGACGGTTCTGAGCGCGACCCTCAGCGGTCTCGTTAGAAGCAACGGGGTCAGTGTAAGAAAGGCCCTGAGAAACCATACGGTCGGATTTGATACCGCACTCGTTAAGGTAAGCCTGTACTGACTCGGCTCTCTGACGAGAAATCCTCTCATTAACATCAGCGCTACCGGTGTTGTCGGTATGGCCATAAATGGTGATGTCGGTGTCCTGGAGGTCGCTCATCTTGTTGGCGAACTCTTTAAGCTCCTGCTTTGACTCATTTGAAAGAGCTGTACCATTGAGAGGGAAAAGAATTCCGCTGGCGAAGGTAACCTTGATAGCCTCAAGTCCGTTTGAATCCTTAACGGTCTCAACGGAAGCATTCTCGAGGGCTGCAAGCTCCTCAGCTTTCTTGTCCATCTTCTGGCCGATGATAGCACCTGTTGTGCCACCTACTGCTGTACCGATAGCGGCACCGATAGCGGCACCCTTAGCATCTTTACCGATAATTCCACCGATAGCTGCGCCGAGAGCAGCACCAGCACCGGTACCGATAATGGTATCCTTAGCGGTGTTGGAAAGATTCTGCATAGAACCGCAACCAGGGAGCAGAACTAATGCGATCATCGCGATAGTAATGTACTTTTTCATTTTTTACTTTTTTTAAATATTAAACGCGTTTAAAGTATCCGTAAATGTATCTAAAAAACGACATTTATCCAAATTTTTTGCTCAAAAGGACTAAACAATCCTATTTAAACTTGGCAAATTCAACGTCTTTTTCAGCCCTGCTGGCAAGTTTGCTGCCTGCGGGAAGTTTATTGAGATAAGTCTTGACGGCCTCGGAATCACCCTTGCGAGCGGCAATAATCGCACGAAGATAATTGGACTTAGGGCAGTTGCAGTCATCAAGAGCATCCTCAGCCTCATTCAGATTATTATTCAGCAAATGAGCCAAAGCGGCATCATTACCCTTCTGACCGGACATATCCTTGTCGGCAGCCTCATAATCACCCTGCAGGATGTCCATGATACCCTTATTATATTTAGCGGCATCGGAACCGGACCTCTTGAAATAGCCGGCTGCGGTCTCATAATCGCCATTCTGCATTGCGGCAACGCCAAGAGCATTTTTTACATCGGCATCGTAAGGGTCAAGCTCGGAAAGAAGCTTCTTAGCTGCATCGGCCTTACCCTCGGAAAGATAAGTTGACGCCAGATTGAAGCTAGCTCTTTCGCTACCATATTTATCTATGGCCTTCTGATAGAGACTTTCCTTCTTGGAATTGTCATCAACCAGAGTTGCAGCCCTCAAAAGTGCCTCCTCGTCAAGTACATCGGCATTCTCGTCTACCATTTGTAGAAGCTCCTCGGGAGTGTAATTCTTGTACTCAACGTTTGCGATAAAGCGGGCTCTACGAAGCTCAGGAAGCACCTGAGTCTTAAGAGAGGTATAGACCTGAGAGATATTCTTGATTTCGCTTTCGCGGACGGCAGGGTCGCTATACATATTCAGAACCCTGAGAATAAGGTCTTTGTCTTTGATGTCAGACTTGGCGACCAACTCTTGGAAGCCTTCCCAGTCCTGACCTACGCTCTTGACCTCGGTCTCGCCGACTTCTTTGCCTTTAGTGATTTCGTCAAAGGCTTTCTCTCCGCTCTGGCTTCTGGCGTCAGACAATTTGGCGTTGTATTTCTCGCCGCCTTCAGGAGAAGCGTAAGCCACAACCTCGGTGCCGGTCAATTTCTTTCTATCATTGGCCGCAATCTCATCCAAGGCAGCCTGGAAGTCCTTCACGGAGCTTGATTTGAGTTCTTTTGAATTGACAGTTGATGAGTTTACCTTATATAGAATCTGACCTTCCTCTGTCTGCTTAAGGTATTCCTGATAATCATCGGCTTTGAGAGGCACTACACCATAGGAATTCACAAGGCGTGAAGTCACATTGGCGCCATCGGCAACCTTTCTTGCGGGCAAATCCCATGTTTTGTCTTTGTATTTGACAACTCCGCGGAGAATAAGCTCGCTATCTTCCATACCGTCTACATAGCTCCAGCTTAGTTTTTCGGTGATGTTTTGTCCTGCTTTGGCCACTACCTTGTAGTTGTCAAGAACTTTTTCGCCCTGATAGCCAAGAGGTTTGCCGGCTGATTCACTTCCGTCATAGACAATGACCGGAGTTACTAGAAGTATCGCCTTGGGGTTGAAGTACCCGTTGGGGAATGAGAAGTTGAGGTTGGTGTTGATCTTGTCAGCGACTACCGTGAGCACCTCAGGGTCGCTTGTGACTGTCACATCATTAGCCAATTTAGCCATTTTTGAGGCTGAGGAACAAGAGATTGCCGCCATTAAGACAACTGCAATCGAAGTAAATCTTACTATCTTTTTCATAATATACTATAATATTTAATTCATCCATAAAGGCCAACTTCAGCAAATATAACATTTTTCATGCTATGAAAGGGCATGTTTGACGAAAGTTTCTTAAATTTGCAATCTATGGACACTCAAGATCTTCAAAGATTAAAGAATAAGTTCGATATAATCGGCAATGACGCGGCTCTCAACCTGGCGTTAGAGACCGCTGTAGCCGTGGCTCCCACCAACCTCGCGGTACTCGTGAGCGGCGAAAGCGGAGTCGGAAAGGAGAATATCCCCAAAATCATACATCAGTATAGCCTTCGCAAGACCGGCAAATACTTCGCAGTCAACTGCGGAGCCATTCCGGAGGGCACAATCGAGTCCGAACTCTTCGGCCATGAGAAAGGATCCTTCACCGGAGCCATAGAAGCACGCAAGGGTTATTTCGAGGAGGCCAATGGTGGTACCTTGTTCCTTGATGAAATCGGGGAACTTCCTCTGCCTTTCCAAGCAAAACTTTTGAGAGTGCTCCAGTCCGGCGAATTTACCCGCGTGGGATCTTCAAAGGTCAGCAAAACCGACGTCAGAGTGGTCTGCGCCACAAATGTGGACCTGCGCTATGCGGTCAATCAAGGCAAATTCCGCGAGGATTTGTACTATAGGCTCAACGCCGTGCAGATAAATATGCCCGCCTTGAGAGAACGCAAGGACGACATTTATCTTCTTTTCCGCAAGTTCGTGGCAGACTATTCCGAGCAATTCGGCATGAAACGAATCACTCTGGGCAGAGACGCCATCGAGATGCTTCGCAATTATCGCTGGCCTGGCAACATTCGTCAGCTGAAAAATGTGGCTGAGACGATGCAGACTTTGGAAGCCGGCAAAACAGAAATTTCCGCGGCAACGCTTTCCAAATATATACCCAAAGACGACCCCAATGCCATTCCGGTGCGTGTGGAAAACACGAAATCCGGCATGAGCGAGGACGAAAGACAAGAGATTTTCCGTATTCTTTATAGCCTATCCTCCGAGGTCAACGAGTTGAAAAAGAAGGTTATGGGTGGCAGCAGCTATCCAGTTCATAATGCCGTTCCTCCGGAACCGGAACACTATGTCGCCATCCCTCAAAACGAATGGAGCAAGGAGGATGTAGACATTCAAGACGATCCGGAAAAAGAGGATGTGGACGAACAATATCATGAGGCCGAGCCGAATCTTTCGATAAGAGGCGTCAATGACGAACTCATTCGCAAGGCCCTCGAAAAGCACCATGGCAATAGAAAAAAAGCGGCGGAAGAATTGGGCATCTCCGAAAGGACGCTCTACCGCAAATTGCCACCGGAATATAAAAATAAGAAGTATGAATAAACATTTCCGTAGGGCCTTGATGGCCATAATAATGATCATGCCCTTTTTGGGCGGATGCGGCATATATTCGTTTTCCGGTACTTCGATTCAGCCGGATGTCCATTCCATTACCATAGACCTCTTTGAATATAAGGCACTTAGGGTTAATCCTACTTTGAGCAATGACCTCACCGAGGCGCTCAAAGACAAGTTCCGCAAAATGACGCGTCTGGAGCAGGTGGACATGGATGGCGACCTTGAAATCCAAGGCAGCATCACCGGCTATGACACCAAATCCATAGCCGTGACATCCGATGAGGTAGCGGCCCAGAACCGTCTCACCGTGACCGTGAAAATAGTCTATACCAATAGAAAATATCCGGAGGAAGACTTTGAAAAATCCTTCTCAGCCTATTCAGACTACGATTCCACTCAATCTCTGGATTCGGTTGAGAGCTCACTCTGCGAAGATATTATAGACATACTTTGCGAAGATATTCTTAACGCCACTGTAGCCAACTGGTAATGAATGATTATATCAACATAAAGCGTCTGACCATGGACGAACTCGTCGGGGTAGTCAATCTCTATCCATGGTTCGGTGCGGCCAGAAAGGAATTATGTCTCAGAATGTCCAAGATGGGCGGAAGTTCATGGGGCAAGGCGCAATATGCCGATGCTGCCATGTATGTGGCGTCTCGAAAAGAGATTTCGGGTATATGGAGAGCCGGTTCCAAGGAGGATTATTCCGACAAGGACATGGAAAAGCTCCTGAAGACCTATATCCATGAAGAGGATACGTCCGGAGACAGGTCCGTGCGTGTTGTGGGTGGCGATTATTTCACTCAGGCGCAGTATGACGGAGTCAAAAAAGAGGAGGATAATGTATTTTCCCGTTTTGCCGTCAAAGCCAAACCGGTAGAGACGGAGGAGGAAGAGGATGACGATTTGAGCGACATCTTTTGCACCGAGACTTTGGCCCAAATATATGAAGAACAGGGGTATTACGACCAAGCAAAACGCATTTATTCAAAACTTCTCTTGAATTTTCCAGAAAAAAGTGCTTACTTTGCAGCCCTTATCCAAAAAATGGAGGCAAATATGGCTGCTTCCAAATGATAAACGATAATAATAAAACAATTTGATATGAGTACTTTATTTACCATTCTGACAATATTCGTCGTTATAGCATCCGTGCTTTTGACTATTGTCGTTCTTCTCCAGAACGGTAAAGACGGTGGTTTGGCCAGCAATTTCGTAGCTGCTAACCAGACCTTTGGCGTAAGGCAGACCGCCGATATGCTTGAGAAAGTGACTTGGGGACTCGTTGCTTTTGTGCTTGGCGTATCCATCATCACCGCCTTCACACTCCGCAACCCTGGTACAGTGAATGACTATACGGAGACCATCGAGAACGCTGCTTCCACCGAGAAGCCTGAGTTCGCTGCTCCCGTAGAGCAGGCCGCTCCTGCGACCGAGGCTCCCGCTCAGCCCGCTGAGTAGACTGACAGATTGTCAGTATTTCCCCTATTGGAATATAATTTGGACGATAGTCGGTTGTTCTTCGGAACGATCGGCTATCGCCGTATTACACCGTATCCGAGGGGCAAAAAGGAGATTTATTATGAACAACAACACACAACAATTCACATTTCTACCCAAGTTCGCAACCAACCTGAACGAATTGGCGTCGAAGGGTAAACTGGATCCGGTAATCGGCAGGGACGACGAGATCCGCCGTGTGCTGCAGATACTATCCCGCCGTACTAAAAACAACCCGATTCTCGTGGGAGAACCTGGTGTTGGTAAGACTGCTATTTCCGAGGGTATAGCCCAGAAAATAGTCAATGGCAATGTGCCGGAGAACCTAAAAGACAAGATTATCTATTCGCTTGATATGGGTGCGCTGATTGCTGGTGCCAAGTATCAAGGTGAGTTTGAGGAGAGGCTTAAAGGAGTAGTAAAAGAGGTGGTCGATAGCGAGGGACAGATTATTCTGTTCATCGATGAGATTCATACTCTAGTAGGTGCCGGTAAGACTTCCGGTGCCATGGATGCGTCCAATATTCTTAAACCTGCCCTTGCGAGGGGAGAGCTTAGGACTATTGGTTCCACTACTCTGGATGAGTATCAAAAGTATTTTGAGACCGATAAGGCCCTTGAGAGGCGTTTCCAGATGGTCATGATTGACGAGCCTTCGCCGGCTGAGTCCATTTCCATTCTGCGTGGTCTTAAAGAGAAATATGAGAACCACCATAGGGTTCGTATCGAGGATGATGCGCTTATCGCTGCGGTAAATCTATCGCATCGTTACATCACCAACCGATTCCTTCCCGATAAGGCCATTGACCTTGTGGATGAGGCGGCTTCCAAGCTTCGTCTGGAGATGAATTCCGTGCCGGAGCCTATTGATGATCTCAATAGCAAGATTCGTCAGTTGGAAATCGAGAAAGAGGCTATCAAACGTGAGGGAGTATCTCTCAAGCTTGATAAAATCGAGGAGCAACTGAAGGACCTCACCGCCCAGAGGGAGACTTTGATGACTCGTTGGAATGAGGAAAAAGAGATTTTGTCTTCATTGCAGACGGCTCGTCAGGACCTTGAGAATTACAAAATCGAGGCTCAGGCGGCTGAGAGGGCTGGTGACTATGGCAAGGTTGCCGAGTTGCGCTATGGCCGTATGGCTGATGCCAAGAAGAAGATAGAAGAACTTTCCGCTAAGCAGGCTGCCATCGAGGACCCTCTTGTCACTGAGGCCGTTACCCCTGAGGATATCGCAGAGGTTGTAGCCAAGTGGACAGGTATTCCGGTCAAGAGGATGCTTGAAAGCGAGAAGGAGAAACTTCTTCGCATGGAGAGCGAGCTCCACAAGAGAGTCGTAGGTCAGGACCAGGCCATCCAGGCTGTTTCCGATGCGGTTCGTCGTAATAGAGCCGGCCTTTCCAATGAGAAGAGACCTATCGGTTCATTCTTGTTCATGGGTACGACCGGTGTTGGTAAGACTGAGTTGGCGAAAGCCCTTGCTGAATTCCTCTTCAATGATGAGAATATGATTACTCGTATTGATATGAGTGAATATCAGGAACGTCATACCGTGAGTCGTCTTATCGGTGCGCCTCCTGGATATGTGGGCTATGATGAGGGCGGTCAGCTTACTGAGGCCGTGCGTCGTAAACCTTATTCGGTAGTGCTGCTTGATGAGATTGAAAAGGCCCATCCGGATGTGTTTAATACGCTTTTGCAGGTTCTTGATGATGGTCGTCTTACGGATAATAAGGGACGTACGGTGGACTTCAAAAACACCATCCTTATTATGACATCCAATGTTGGTTCGGATATTATCCAGACTTATATGGATAAGCTTCCGGCTCTGGGTAAGTCTTCGGACACCAGAGTTGAGATGGAAAATATTGCTAAAAGACGTCAGATGTTGGATGAGTGTAAGAATAAGGTGCTGGAAGTTCTGAAAATGACTGTGCGTCCTGAGTTCCTGAATCGTATTGATGAGATCATAATGTTTGATCCGCTTAGCGAGAATGATATTCGTGAGATTCTTCATATTCAGGAGGATAGCTTGCAGAAGAAGCTTTCGGAGGATGGCATCGAGATTACCTTTACCAAGGAGTTCGATGATTTCATGACCGAGAAGGGTTATGATCCGGCTTATGGCGCTCGTCCTATCAAGAGGTTGATGCAGAGGGAACTTATCAATCAGCTTGCCACTGCCATCCTTAACGGCACTGTCCATAAGGATTCAGTCATCGAAGTTTCCGCCATCGGCGATCAGGTGATCTTGCAAAATAAATAAGATTTTGGGATTGGAATGATTTTGTTCCAATCCCTTTTTCTTTTTGAGGATTTTGTGTAAGTTTGTGGTTGCATGACAAGACAAAGTAAAATAGCGCTGATTTCTTTTGTTGTGGCGCTGATGGCGATAGCGGCGGACGGAGCCTTTAAAGTGGCCCTGAATGCCTTTGTGCCCGAACTTGTCTCCATCACCATGGGCGAAGTGCGGAATGACGAAAGCTTCGACTACACCTCCTACAATGCCCCATGCCTGCCGACCGGAATATGCGAGAAAACAAGCACTTATTCCGGTGCCAACCATTCCGAATCACAAGGACGCAGAGGCCCAAGATTGCTGGATTTCCTTGCCAGAACTGCCTCCAATTGCGTTCCATTCAGCATTTTACCAAATAATCCCATCTCCGTAGGCGCTGCGGTTACCGTCCCTTCGGAGGTCGGAGATATCATTCTATCAGTCTGCTGTCTAAGACTATAGACTATCATATTTCATACTAATTTTACCCCTAAGGCGCCGCGACAGAGCGTCAGCGAGATTTTCGAAGAAAATTGAAGCAGCGAGGTCGCCCGCCGAAAGCGAAGCGAAGGCGGCATGCCCCTCGGGGCTGTCTGCGTTAGCAGACTGGGGGTAAGAGAGCAAGCATCAGCGTAGCAGATGCGGGCATGACGTAGCCTATAAGGTAACGTCAAAGGTGCGATTGGCTCAGTTATATTGCGTCGGTTTTGAGAATTGCGCCTGACAATATTAATTTATAAACCTCTGCCCGCAAAAATGGGCAAATATGATTGTAGAGGCCCCTAAAAAGTACCCTCTACAATCAAAAAAGGCCAAAAATGCGTGCAGACTAATCATTAAAAATTTAGAAATATGACAGTCACAAAGAAAAGATCCGTAAAGGATTGGATAATATCACTCGTAGTTTTAGTAGCAGGTATAGCACTAATGTGCTCTGGATCATCAGATCTGCTAGTTTTGGGAGCATTCCTCACCGTAGTTGGTATCATTCTGCTCCTCGTCCTCAAGAGCTCATACCACTTCGAGGGCGCATCAGCCGGCTATAAACGCCACACTTTGGAATATTCAGCAGCCCTCAAACAGGACGTCACAGACTTCCTCAATGGCAAAACCAACAGGCTCCCCAAAGCTGAAGGCACAGGCGGACTCCTCGTATACGTTTATGAGAACCCCTCAGCAGACCCTGCAGGCTTCGCTCAAGTATTCGAATTCTCTCAGTATGAGTACAAACCTGTCGGCGACGTCTACAAGTTGGAACGCCATCAAGTAGATTCTTTACTCCATAGCGCTTCCTAGATTTCCAAATATTCCGTATTTTATCTATCTTTGTAAGCTGGTCGGAAGTTCCGTACCTAATGCGGACTTCCGGCTTTTTTTCGTCATGATGGCGTGCTGGCAACCGAAAAT
>Ga0181612_170912_pt1 | contig 19119 bp, 14 predicted proteins | sample HoacroProtozoa21_FD_119630 | JGI IMG/M metagenome (GOLD analysis project Ga0181612, IMG submission 119630) | Hoatzin crop microbial communities from Cojedes, Venezuel. Combined Assembly of Gp0051906, Gp0051904, Gp0051908 | reverse complement strand
TTTTTTTTTTTTTCTTCACATGTAACAGAATAAAAATTTAGTCAGATTCCTCCTCAGTTTTGCCTTTGGTGGCTCTTAAATAGTGGTGAAGGTTTAATGTGGGACAGAGATGTCAAATTTAGCTCTGCTCCTGAGCAGGAGGTCCTAGTTTCGGTTCCAGTTTCTGTCGTGCTGGGTGATGGCCGAGGGCTCCTGGCTTTGGGCACTGCTCCCGCCTCGGCCCTTCCCCTGCGGGGCGGTCGGCTGCGGCCCGCAGAGAGCTTGCGCTTTCTGCTGCTTCGCAAAGGAAAACGAGATTTGAGAAAGAAGACTAAGACGTGAGATATTCGTACATCATTGGAGGAAAAAATATTTTTACCTTATTGCACTCACTGTGGTTCTCTTTGTCTCTCTCTCTTTTTTCAGTCGTGCCAAGCTGACCTGGTGAAGGACAACGGTCACAAGTATTTCCTTTCGGTTTTGGCAGATCCCTATATGCCAGTAAGGAGCGGTCATCTTTATTCAGACTCTCCTAGCCTTTGCTTAGCCTGCCCTGGCTTTCCTGCTGTGGTTAGTGCCAACGCAGGACGGCAGCCCTGCTCTGCGGGGACGGTCGCTGCTGGGCTGGGGAGTCCCTGCCCGGGGGAATGCAGAGGCCCCTGCCAGAGACAGCCAAACCCAACGGGAATTTGCCAGCTCGTTTGGAGTTACATCAGCGCAGATTACTGTGGGGTAACGAGGGCACAGGGGGCTCCCGGGGGTGGCTGCATGGGCAGCCTAATTGCGCTGCAACTTCCGTAACCCCCTCTGCAGAAGTTTCCTGTGGGTTGCTGTGGTAGGTGTCTGTGTGCCGCCTCCGCGCAGAGCTTGGCTGGGAGGGTCGCACTGGCCGGCTGGTGGAGTGTCTGAGCCGTAGCTGGTGACAGGACTGGATGACAAGAAAATTCTAGCTTGCTTTCCCCTCTCTTGTTCTTTTAATGCGATACAAACCGTGTAGAATAATCTCCTGTTTCAGAAGGTTGTTCTCTGGCCTGTTTCCTAGCTAACAGTTAGTTGTGTGTTGTTTGAAGGCTGAGCACAGGACGATGACTGCTTTTATCCTGGCTGTGATCGTTAACAACTACAACACTGGACAGGTGAGCCCCAGCGTCCTTTCGCCTTGCCTTCTCTCCCACCTCTTCTCTGCATTGTGCCTTCGCTTTGATGAAAGTCTCCTGGCTTGCGTTAAAGCACAACCCTGAACTGGAGAACTGAAATAGAAGATTGCTTTGCGTTATTTTTGTGTGGATTAAAAGCAAAACTGACCTGGAGGTGTGACAAACCCGTGACGCACCTGGCACCTGGACGGGGAGGTTGAGGACACGAGTCGCTCAGCACCTGCCCTCCAGGCAGCACGCCGACGCGCCGTTAGAGAAATAGTGCCTGGTTCCTGTCAAGTGGAGGCTTGATGGCTGTGATAAAGCTCTTGGGAAGGGTATAGGGAATGAGCCATAAACCTTGAGGCTCTGACAGCTGCAAGGAATATTTCCAATGAGGAAAACAGAGGCTTTATGCATTACAGGAAGCATTTCTGATGCTCAGCTGTTTGACTAGCTATAGCAGCGTGTAGTTGACCTTCCCTTCGTGCTGCTTCCAAATGGTGTTTTGTAACAAAATCAGTGTATAACCACTGAATAATTATTTTGTCTTGATTTCCTGTCTGTTTCAGAAATAATCTTCTTTTTTGTCGATGAGGTGGGAAGCTGTCATCCAAAATAAATTACGTTGGTTTGTGTTTTAGGAAGCTTGCCTTCAAGGAAACCTGATTGCCATTTGCCTGGAGCAGTTAAATGATCCGCATCCTCTTCTGCGTCAGTGGGTGGCCATTTGTTTAGGACGTATTTGGCAGAACTTTGACTCAGCCAGGTGGTGCGGTGTGAGAGACAGCGCTCATGAAAAGCTCTACAGTCTCCTCTCGGATCCAATCCCAGAGGTAAGTATCCAACTTTTAAAATAAACACTAGTTGAATTGTCAGAATTCTGGCAGAGGGCTACAGAAATATGTACAAAACCAGGGCCTTCGAGAGCTTTGTGATTGTGTCTGGTTCAAAGAAAGATCTTACTGCTGTTTCTTCGAGGTGGCGCAACTCAAGCCCTGCAAGACAAGTAACCAGAGAGGTGCAGGGGGAGTTCATACAGCCCGAAAGCCCTGGCATCTTGGCACCGGAGCTAGGAAACACCATTTTTTGCTTACTTGGATATCAGAAGCTTGTTAAAAATGTGGTCCCAAAACTCACTGTGTGTTGCAAAAAAACCCTCTAGTCTTTCTGTCCAAGTATGAACAGTGTTCTCCTCCTGGTACGTGTGGAAACCCATCTCTAATTGAATGTGCTTTACCTTTGTGACAAACTCTCCGAAGGGAAGCGGTTCCTGAGCAGAGCTGGCTGTGATTGACAGGGCCTGTCAGACCCCGGGGAAATTGCATCGCGGGTGGGAGAAGTGAGCCTGGAGATAAACGCCGTTGCTAACGTGCAGTGATTCAAGATGAGGTTCCCCTTTACGTTCAGTCTTTATCCTGCATCCTCCACCTCCTTTCTGTTGCCCCGACTTTCCCCCAGGTAACGCGCGGTGCTGGTGCCAAGGTCGGGCCGACTGTCCTGCCGGCACCCGCGCCTCTCGCCGAGACGCCGGAGCGAGCGTTCCTGCGTCACGAAGCACATCCTGCGGCTGCGGATTGTGCCGTATCCCCACCGCCGGCAGTTGCTGCCAAGGCAGGCCGTGAGATCACCAGGCCAGCTGATCCCTCTGTTCGTCGTGTGATCTGGCAGCGTTTGCCCTGATCAGAGCTGCTGTCTTTTCTCCTTTTTTTCCATCGTATTCTGCCTTTCTGTAAGCCCTTGTCTGACGACTCTAGTTCAGCACTGTTGTTATTATCGCTTTAGATTCACATTCCAACAGTAACTCCCTGTGTACCTTACTCCTGTTAATTAATATTCTAGGCAACGTCAACTGGAAAAATCACCCATGGGAAGGTCACCGAGTATTCTGGGAAATTAAATATACTGCTGCGTCTGTGAATACTTAAAACTCAATGCTTTGCTGAGTCTGTTTTGGTTTTTACTCTCCCTGGGCTTCTGTTTAGCCCTTGCTATTCACCTGACACAGTAGTCCAGGTTTCCAGAGATGCCCTTTCTGGGGATAAAAAATTCCCACTGGCAAACTTCAGGCTGGAAACAAGAGGAAAATAATAACGAATGCTTGTATCTCGCAGGTTCGCTGTGCTGCAGTCTTTGCACTGGGAACGTTTGTGGGCAACTCAGCGGAACGGACCGATCACTCCACCACCATCGATCACAACGTAGCCATGATGCTGGCCCAGCTCATCAACGACGGGAGCCCCATGGTTCGAAAGGTGCGGGAGCTTGGTGGAGTCGTGCTGCTGAGCTCTGCGCTGTGCCTTAAGCAGAGCGTGCAGTGTTTGGTAGACTGTTCCATGAACCTGACTCATTTGGGGAGTACCTGTTTCATCGTGAAGCCTTGGAACCGCGGCTCCTGCCGAGGAGCACCACGCGCGTGACGGCACCGGTGGAAGCAGCGTCAGCCTGCTGCTGTGCTGGAAGCTTGGCACCGGGCCCTGCGCTGCACGCTCGGGGTGCTCGCGTGCAGCAGCGTGCTGGGTGCTGGTTCTACCCACTTGTCCTTTCTCAACGCACGTGTTGCAGCGTTTCATTCACTCGGCAACGCAAGGCGCTGACTGACGGGAACAATGCAAGCATAGGCTGTCGTCGTGTCCAGGTGTTGACAAGATTGTTGTTCAGATCAAAATGTTTCTGCTGTTTGAAAGTGGGCCTCTGATTTAGCTCGTGTATTCCACTCAGCAAATGTCAGGAATAGGAGTGGCAAGCTCAGGGTTTTGTGGGAATTTTTATATCCTGGTTTTTTAATTCAAAGAGAATGCGAAGGCCAGGGTAAGGAAGTAGAGCAATTACACTGAAGTCTTTTTCAAGTGCACGAAACGCTGAGAATTCTTGCTGGGCTACTCTTCTACTAATGCTCTTCTGTTGGTTACTGTTGTGGTTGCAAAATTTTACATTACAGGAGCTCAGGTTTTAAGTGAAATAGTAACATGTTGCTAGAAACATGGAATATGTGGCAGTCCCAGGGGAGGAAGAGGAGAGGGAGTAAGAGTGCTGTGGAGACAACATGAGAGCTCTGTTCGGTGAAAAGGTCTTGTTGCCTTTAGAAACCACGAGGACAGACAACAGACAAAATAATTCTTCAGATTTTGGAAAATTACAGTTTCTGATGTGCCGTTGTTCATCAACAGTACATTAAATAGTTTTTGACATTCTGGATTGTTCTTGATGGGTGTACTTAGGTGTCCTAATGCTTGTGTTTACTTAACTGGAACATCAACACCCTGACAGTTGTCACCAGCATTGTGAGGATTAATTTTTGTTGTCTTGTTCCAGCACTTAATCAGTTTAGTTCAAGGGAGAACTGCATGTCACACTATCTGCTCTTTGAGATTCATAAATCTCTCTTTTGGAGATTAGTCCCCTGACCAGAGAACAGCAACCAAAGCCAGCTCTCCACCTCTCCTGTTTGCTGTTTCCAAATGCCAAGCGAGCGATGCCTCACAGAGGGTCTGGACTTCGCCCTCCCTGCCCTCCCCACCCCGGTAATTCAGGTTCCCGAGTTGCAGAGGTGAGAGTGAAGGGGCCGATGGTCCCTTGCAGGTGGGCAGCGCTGCTCTCGTCTCAGCTGCGGACGCTGCAGGTCAGCACGAGGTGTGCGGTGCAGCGCGGGACTCGGACACCAGTGCTCCTGGCGAAGAGCTGAGCCCTGTCCCCAGGGACCTGTGGGCAGACTCGGATTCCTTCAGCTCAACGCAAACACAGGCCGGGCTGCAGGAGGAGAGCTCTGCTCCGCGCATCCGTGTGTGGCGCAGGGAGAGCCTCAGGCTGTGCCGCGGAGGCTGAGGGCACCGACCCTCGGCACGGCTCGTCGCTGCTCCGCAGGAAGCACACACTGCTCATGGGCCCAACTGCGGCGTGCCCGGGAGCAGGGCAAGCCGGGTGCGAGTCGCCGGGTCGGTGCTTTCTGTGGCACTGCGTCCGTTTGGCAGTGCTGGGCGGAATCGGAGAGTGGCGGGAGCCTGTTCGGGTGCGAAGGACTTGTGAAGAGTTAGATTTGAAACAGAGTGCTCCAGCTTTCTTCAGTTCATCCCTATAAAGCAAAGGGAAAGTTATTATTCTGGATGCCCACCCAATAATATCAACAATGATGACCGCTTTGTTCTGCGTTTCCCTTTGACCCGTTGTTTCTGACCTACGTAACCACGAAATACCTGTTTCTTCTGCTCTTTCCATAGGAGCTGGTGGTGGCTTTAAGTCACCTGGTGGTTCAGTACGAGAGCAATTTCTGCACCGTCGCCTTGCAGTTCATGGAAGAAGAAAAGAATTACCCTCTCCCTTCTCCAGCCGCCACAGGTAGGTGGTTTGTGTTTGCGTGGGCAGCAAAAGTATAGCCTGAAGGTGCCTGGGAACTTTGCTTTAAGGAGTTTGCCCAGCACAGTGAAATGCTTGCTGGTGGTGGTTTATCAGACAGCACCGTTGCTGCCAAATTGAGTGACATGGTGGGTAGCTCTGATGTCTGCCCAGCACAGTGATACATTGCACTGGAGAAACGCGTCCTCCGCCGACTCTCCATCTAAAACCCAGCCATAGCTCACCAGCTGGCTGCAGAGACTGAAAACCCTGCCGCATTCCAAGGGATTCCCTGCAGATCGTGACTGAAGTGTGTTTGTCAAGGCAGTACGCAGGCTTACCAGACTTCCCCCCCCTCCAAATTATACCTGAGACTTCGGGGTGATGCTGACCTCATGAGAAGCCTCACCACGCAGCAGTGAACCAGCCATAGTCTGTGCTGCTGTAAAGCACCAGACGAGAAGCAGTAAAGAACTTTGTGCTCGGTGCCTGTGGTCCTGTCCCTCTTGTTGTTACTGTTGCTTTATGTGAGGCATGAAACGCCCTAGTGAAATTGTTGCTAACCTCATGTTTTCTTTAGATGTTAAGTACATTGGAAGTCTTGAAGGATAATGGGACTGTTGCAGTGGAAACTTGAGACAAGAGCATGTGCTGTCTCTGCAATGAGTAGTTTAATCTCCCTATTGTCTGAATAACTAAATCATATTGGAAAGTAATCTTCTCCCATTTGTCCTTCTTGCTGCAGGAAATAAACATTACATGCAGTTTATGTAGTGCTTTTCCTTTTCAAAAAGAGTTCTGAAGTATTTATAAGTAGGATGCACTGGAAGCGTTGGCCCCATCACCATAATGCAGCCACCTCTGCAGTGAAATAAAATAGCTGTTCTGAAGCCTTGGTTCTGTATTCAGGAATGAAAATGAGAAAGTTTGGGTAATTATAAGTATCTAGGTCATGGGTGGAATATGAGTTGAAACCAGGTCTGAAATTTGGTTGGGAAACTAGGATTTTCGTAAGTCTTTATAATGAGAAAATTTACTGGATTTTTAATGAGCAGAAGCACAGAAGCCTGCAAATGCTGCCTACGAAATGGCGTCTGCTGTAGCAGCGTGTCCCAGCACAATGTCTGGGCAGCGGCCCAGCATCGACCTGGAGAGAAGAGTCATCAGGCCTCTCTGGGTAGTCTGCAGGCACTGGCAAGGCTCAGCTCGCTGGGTTTTATTGGATGTAACAAAATCACAGCCGAAGCAGTGGAGACACGTGGGCCGTGCTGATGATGTGCACAGAGGGTCCTTTGCCATAGCTCCTTCTGTTTCAGCCTAACGGGCAGCGACCAAGTTCTGTTCGTATTGGCAGCATTTTAGTTATGTAGTTGCTGGGAAATGACCAAAAGGTTAGTCTGCTTTGGGTACATCTATAATTGGTAAATTTTGCATCTGCAGAGGGTGGGAGTTTGACACCAGTGCGAGATGGTCCGTGTACACCAAGGCTGCGGTCCGTCAGCTCTTACGGGAACATCCGAGCCGTTACCACAGCGAGGAACCTGAACAAGTCCTTGCAGAACCTCAGCCTGAATGAGGAATGTAAGACACATTTCAAAATTATTTTATTTTTCTTTACCTCTTCCTCCCCCCACCCCGTCTCCTGCAAGCTGGGAAATACCATGTGTGAAACAACATGAGCTGAAACGAACGTTTTAGCCGAGATTATGCAGCTGCCAGCTCCAAGGGCTTAGATGAGAAGCCCCCTCATAATTAGTTTCAGTTTTCTGGTCAGGAGTATTGATTTTTCTAAGTGTTTGGGGACTAAAATGGTGCCTTCCAACTTCCTAACATACACAGAATTTTAACTGAATCATTTCTGACCCCTTGATGCTTACTCTGTATTTAAACATTTGGTGTTTAGAAGGGGATGTTGTGGATTTGCCTACACCTTCGTTGAGTGTTGCAGGATTTAGAAAAGGGCTGTTAATCCTGGGTAAAAATTATTCTCTCTCCAGTTCTTGTTTCAGCATCTGCTCTCTTTTTTTTTTTTGGCAGCTGGAAGCTCTGTTGCGTTTTCTCCTGGGAATCTCAGCACCAGCAGCAGCGCCAGCAGCACCTTGGGCAGCCCTGAGAACGAGGAGTATATCCTGTCGTTTGAGACTATCGACAAGATGAGGCGAGTCAGCTCTTACTCTTCTCTGAATTCTCTAATAGGTGAGTAAAGATTCTCCTGTCCTTCCTTTGGGGTCGCCTTGCTTCATATCCTTGCACTAGCTTTTTTGGAAAGTTTAGGGCTTAGCTCCTGCTAGACCTTACTCCAGCAGGATTTCTCCTAACAGTAGAATTGCTGCTCCTGTGTTTGGGTAGGCTACGTGCAGGGCAGAGTCCCTCCTGCTCTTATGGAGGGGCTGGAAATGAAAGCTGTGGGCTCCAACCGCACGCGTCACTGCAGTGGACAGCAGTCCTGTTAGGAATTTGAGCACCAAAATGTGGCGTATCCAGGAATTTCATGTCCACTGCAGTTTCGTTGGCTAGAGAATGAGTGAGGACTGCCCACCCCGTGGAAAGAGCAGCTGAGCACACAGACACTAGCTGCTTCCCCTGGTTATTTCTCGCATGGGTTGTATTTCTGCACAGCACAGCCACTTCATTGTGTTTCTCATCCAAGGAAGCCTTACCTAGCTGATTTCCTATGCAGATTTATATGGGCATTGTTAAAATAGGACTTGAAAAAGAAGAAATCCTAGGCTGTGTCTTAAAAGCAGAAAGACTGAGTATTCCATAGAAATCTGCTTTTGTGTGAAAAGTTCCATGGCTGATCCCACTGCCTCCGCTCCCCTGCCCATCATTCCCTTCCGGACCAACAGCTCTAACGTCAGGAGCAGCACTGAACTTCTTAACACCGCTCAGCAAAGCGTCCGACTCTGAGTAATGTACAGAGCTCTGCAGAGCCAAGTGCTGTAGCACAGAAGGAACAGAAATTCTACTTGTATTTATGCAGTGCATGGCTGATTTGCATGTAAGAATTATTTGCATTTCTTTTCTGGAACAAAACTGGAATGTTTATATTGAGCTGGTTCAACTCAGTTGTTTTTCAAGTAACTTTCTCACTCGTGCCTGATTGCTACAATAGCCTTCTTTTAAACTAGCTGTAGTTTTTCAAACAATCTAAACTGTTTGGGGATGCTAGCGCAGGCATAGAATCACAGAATCATGAAGGCTGGAAAAGACCTCAAAGATCATCAAATCCGACTGTCACCCCAATGCCACCACGCCTGCTAAAGATGGCAGCATGCGGGAGGACCCAGCGTTTGGAACAGGCCCCTGCAGGGAGACAAGTGCTGGAGGAAGTCTCTGTGTTTTCTTTGTAATTAATAAATATGCCCGTAATTTTCTAGCCTTCAAAAATGAGTGAAAAGAGTGGGGTAACAGAGAGGAGTCTGCCCGGGTGATGGACTTGCCTTGACTGAAGAAACATTTTGCTCCACTCTGTATTTTCTGGAAGAAGTGATGATGATTCGGCTCTCCTGAGCTGAAACATCCTGGTATTGTAATTCTTGAGCACCTGTGGCAGTTCAAAATCATGAGTTCGTCAGAAACTTAATAAATTCATTTGCTTTTGATGGTAGGTAATGGAATTGGATCCTCTAAAGCATGACAGGAGTGTTGGGAGATTTCCTCCGTCTTAAGCTAGAACCTGAGTTTTCCTCATTTCCGCTGCTGCAAACGGGTGTCTGCTTGACAGCTCGTGCGTGTCTCACGAGAGCTTTGCAGCACAGTTGGAAAAGAATCTCGGGATGAGCTGGAGATGAGTGAGGGAGACCTAGGAAAACAAAAAGAGCAGTTCTCCGAAGCCTGCCTCATTCCTATTCAGTCGGAAGAGCTCATATCCAGCTGGAAACAACAGAGCTTATAGAAGTGTTTAAAATTCATAACTCACACAGAATCCCATTACCTTCAGCATTTGCCTGCTGAAAGCCAGGCTCTGCTCATTTCTGCTGAAGGATCGCCATCTTCCAGCCCGCTCTCTCCTGCTCCCCAGGGAAAGAGCTTTCAAAATGCCGTCAGCCCCAGCCACCCTCAGTGGTGCTGCGGCTGCTGGGCTCAGATTAACCCTTCTTTAAAGTTTTAGTGCGCAATGAAATACTACTACCCAGCTAGGAAGAGTGGGGTAACTGGGAGAGGAGTCCACCGGGGAGACAGACTTGTCTTGACTGCAGAAATGTTTTGCTCTACTCTCTGTCTTTTGGAAGAAGGAATGGTGGTTTGGCACTGTAGCAATGACTCTGCCGAATATTTCAGACAGGCAGAGCAGTAAACAGGATGCTTTTGGCACACGGGTGGGATCAAACCAAAGCAGAAAACTAGTCTGTAATAAGGAAAGCAGACATTTTCAGCCACAGTTTAATGCTGTGTTCTGTGCTCTGCATCCCCTAGCTTGATTCACTGATGTTCAGGGCTTCCTTCCTCTCTTGTGGTTTTAGGAACATGGTGCTAGAGGGATGATTCTGGATCAGGATGTCCGCTTCACTGACACTGTGGCGTCGTACAATGCACTTCTTCCCGTGAACTTGAGGAAAACCTCTCCATTCCTCCTTGTGCCATTTTACAAGCAGCTTCCTAGCCAACCATGGGCCAAATGCCCCCATGCCGTGCCCCCCCTGCCATTGCAGCACGTACGCTTGGTGGAGGTGTGCTGTTTTCTGGCAGGCTGCTCCTTGGCTGGCCGGTCCTGCGACCAGGAGAGACATTTGGTTCTGGCCTGCATTTTCAAGCTGGCAAGAGGCAGCTTTTGGTTAGTTGACAAAGACATCAGTTTTAATGGGAAGCAAAGCCTTGCTGCTTTTTCCGTGCAACTAGTCATTAATCTTGGTGTCCTGGAAATGTTTAGTTTAGTTTTAAGACAGGAAAAGGGAAGGAATTAAGATGGGGGTTTTGCATATCTTGAGGTTGATTATTCATATCCAAGCTGCATGATTAAAGTCTTTGTCCTACAGAGAGTATCACTGGAAAGATTCTATTAAGGAATGATCAAAGGAGGAGGAAAATAAATCTTGGAGCGATGAAATGCTGGGGAATAGGTCTCTCTTCCAGCAGGAGAGGCCGGGGCAGAAAACTGTTTGCTGTGTCACAGAATCCGTTTGTAAGAGCTACGGTGAAGCAGGACTTACAGTGAGAGGTTACTGCAGTGAGGACGAGGAAAGCGAGAGGTGTAGGTGGACAGTGACAAGCTGCAGCAATGGAGAGAGTGAGCGCTGGGACAGGTAGAACCTCCTTCTCTATCGTTAGGCAATATGTTGAAATGCACGGTCATAATGAGAAGTAACTGGTCAGCCGTCAGTATTTATAAATAGTCACTTGCACAGCAGCAAAATACAGGGCTCCGGGTGGGTTTTGGAAATGGAAGGTTGATGTAGAGGTTTCCTGTCAGTCCACACTATTTACCCAATGTTATGGAAGCGAAGTGGAGGAGCCTGACGCAGCGGCCAGAGACCACACCGCGTAGCTAAGCGAGCCAGAGACCAATTTGTTCGGTATCGCTGAGGTGGTGGGGAAGACAGCACGGGGAGAGAAGTGTCAGTGTGTGATAGCTGGGGACAGAGTAACATGGTTGGGTTTGTTGGATCCATTCTTCCCCCTCTGATGTGCCATTTTTTGTCCTGGCCTCTCTCATGCTCTCCATGGAAAAGATAAGGAAAGGTGGCACAGGCTGGTCGCGGTGGGCTGCTTCCATGCTGTCTGTGACAGCGCTGGTCCCGAGGAAGCACTTGCTCCGAGGGAACACACTTTTTCCTCATGAGCTGCTTCTGGTTTCTGCCGTCTTGAGTCGCCGTTGGGTTGGAGTGTGCGGGAGCCCCTTTGCCTGGCCCCGTGCAAAGCGAGCAGCTTGCAGCCTGCCGGGCTGCGCAGGCAGCGCAGTGTACTGCTCCTCTCGGGACCAGGCTGCCGGCCACACCATCGAAGCAGAGCGAGCAGGGTTGCAGACGTTCTCGTCACCCGAGCAGCTCTGGCAGGCCCATCCGTGTGGCTCGAGGGAGGACAGACCGTGGGATACACGCTTACGGAGCAGGTGGGATCGGCGTTGATGGGAAGCAGACATCCGTGCCCTTCCGTCTGAAACGTTTCAGCTGCGCGTGTCACTGCGTGCCAGTGCGGGAGCTGCCTCCCGCGCCAGCGGGCGCAGGAGCCGTCCCGGGCCGGAGCGAGCAGCAGCGCTGGGTTTTGCTGTGGGGGGGGAAGGACTGCACCTTCTTCTGGAGATGGAGGCTTCAGATCGCTGTGGTGATTTTTACAGGGGATTAGAAAGAAACCCTGTCAAAACCTGGCAAATCAGAAAGAATAACTACAAACATTAGCATTCATTTTTGCACCTGACATGGTTCTACCCTGCGTGTAGTCAGTGACCCAGCTGCAGGACCTCAGGCAGGTCCCTTCCTCAGGGCCGTCGCATGATGCTTGCTGTTAAATTGAACGAAGAGTTACGCATATGCAGAGAAAATCAAAGTCGTCAGTGAAGGCAGGCAATTTATTTTTGACATTCTTAGCAGAGAGGAATCGTTTTGTAAAAGTAAACCGATGCTGCAAGGTCCATTTAACTGGCTTTGAATCAGTCTGACTAATTACAGAGCTGTCTGCTTAGATTAACACCCCGTCCCCCTTGCTCGACTCTTTGTTTGCATCTCATGGATATTTTTTGCGTTTTAGTCCATTACATGAAATCAAGCTGCTGTTCCTCTTGCCACCTCTGCTGCCTTCCATTATCCCACTGACTCGAGGCTCAGGTTTTCACGAGGAGCTTTGTCAGATGTGTCGCTCGATTGAGTCAGCGCAGTGAGCAGCACGACCACGGGCAGGGGGAGGACGACGGAGGGAAGGACCGGTCCTTCGAGCACCAGCTCTGAGCCCAAGAAGCCTTTGTAGAAATCCCCTCTGTTCTTTTCAAAGGCTGCCGAGTGAATGAGGAATTGCGCTGGTGCAGTTCGGTTTTAAAATTTGTTTTTTCATGACGCTTAGATGTATAAAAAATGTCACTGGGTTTTTTCTTCGTGACTGCGTCATGAGTGAGGTGGTTGTTAGAGGCGCTGGAAAATCTGATGGGTACCCTCGCGCTCTCCCTTTCCTTTTACTGTCTTTCAAGGGCTTTAAAAGAAATCGTGCTGTTGAGATTTCCCGTCAGTCCTTACGTAACTTCTAGCACAGGACCAAGTGTAGGAGGCAGAGCTCGGAGCTGACCTCGGACGACGTTACCTGGCTGGCTGCTTCAGTGGCCGGGGCTTTCTTCTTTCACGGCTTGTAGCACTTTGTCACTCTCCCTCTCTTGTTCTTTATCTTTCCCCCTCCCCTTTTTCTTTCCCTGGTAATAGAAGCTTCCAGGATGAACACAGCAATTACAAAAATAAAACCTAGGTGGTCAGAAGCCTGCGGAGACAGACAAGCATTGTATCACCAATCTGACCCTCTTCGAGATAGAGACTTGCTTTACTGTGTATTGACATTTTCTTTATTTAAACACAGACAAAAGAAGTTCTGGAAAAGACGAGTTTTGCCTGTTATGACCAAAGTCAGAACCTGAGCTTGGATCCGCACCGTTCAGTTCTGCTCCACTGGTGCACGCCATACTCATGCGTTCCTTGGTGTCCTACGCCTTGGGCTCCGTCCGTAGCTGGCACAAACCAAACAGGACAGAGCAGTGCCCTTGGACTCTGCTGTATCTTGACAGTCCTGATTGCTTTCTCAGATCAGCAACTTCTTTTTCCTGGGTGGCTTTAGCATTGCTGTAGCTTTGCCAGGCCCTGTATCTGACCTGTGCTGGAAAGGTTGGGACTAGCTGTATGAGTCTGTTGCGTGGGTAGTGCCCAGCGCCTGGGCAACCCTGTCCAAGAGGCGCTGTCACAAATACTCGTGGGGTTTCTGCGTGAAGCTCTGTAAGCAGACACCACTTGGAAAACCCTTTGGATGTCAGCGAAGAGACCCTGGTCAAATGGGAGGATGGAGCTAGGTTCTTGCCTGTGAGTTTTGCAGGATGCTTTGTCGCGTGCTGGGGAGTTCTTCTGGCAGAAGAAAGACTCCCCTGGCGAAGGCAGACAAGCATAGGAAGTGCAGTGTGTGTGCTCCTGAAGTTCTTACCGCACGCCGCTTGCCTGCTTCAGCCAAAGCTCAGAGCTGAGCTGCCCAAGTCTGTGCTGGGTTGGTGCGAGTACCAGGTTTAGCAGCTCTGCAAGGTGAGAAGCTGCTTGTTGACCAAGGAACCCTTTCTTCTTCACTTAACACTTTATATTTAGATGCCTCCAGAAACACGAAAGGAAATGCAGTAACAGCTTGATCTGTCAGTTACCGTTGATTGTGACTCATCTGAAATCCCTATTTTAGTTCCTTTTTTTTGTTAGTGCAACCACTTTAATATTGTCCAAATGGCTCAACTCCCAAGCAGCGGTGTTACAACTATTAGGCGTTGTGAGGGTCAGAAGGAAGAACAACAAATTAAAGAGTCGCTTAAAAGCAGCAAAATAAAATGTTCACAGAATTTTGTCAGTTGTTGCAAATGCTTATTAATGTGATTTGTACTCTGAATCTGTCAGCCCCTTCTGCTGAAATACCAAACAGCAGATACTCGCATTAGGTAACAAATTGGCAATTGAGCAATTGATACAAATGTCAATAGGAAGGAAGGAGTTAGGCTTAGTGCTTCGCAAAGGTACGGGTCCTAAAGCTTCGTTTTTAACATTTAGGTATTTAGTAAACTTGTAGAATATATAAACCCCTCAACGTTTAAGTGGAGTATTAATGCTTAAAGCAGCAATAAAAATAACTGCAAAAATACAAGCCAGTAGCTGTGGTTTCGTCCTGTTCAGTATTTTAGCTCAGAAAATCCGAAGATGTTATCCATGTGGCCTGTCCAGATTGTTTGCTTCAGGAGCCTGGAAAGCCTGCAGTTTGACTGAAGCTTATTTAGGCAGTCTTTAATCTATTTTGCTTTCTCCCGCTTTCATTTTACAAGCCCTTGCAGAGTTCACAAAGAGAAAATGGAGACAAAATGCCCACGCAGGGTGTTTTTGAGGTCTTTCTTCCCTTGATGTTTTCTTAAATGTCATTGTGGTGTTTGGAGTTCTAATGAGTTTTCTCACATAAGATCAAAGAGTTTGAGTTGATGGATTGTCATGTGCTGTGGGGCTTTGTTTTTTGTTTCGTTTTTTATTATTTTAGGTGTGAGTTTCAACAGCGTTTATACCCAGATTTGGAGAGTACTCCTTCACCTGGCTGCCGACCCCTACCCCGATGTCTCCGACTTGGCTATGAAAGTCCTCAACAGTATTGCCTACAAGGTACGCCATTCCCTCTTCCTGGGTGTCTGAGCTTTTGTGTGCTGGATTTTTTTATGCTTAGGCAAAGTGTAGGCAGACTGAACTGAACAGGTCCAGTGGAGGGCTCTGCCTAGTTCAGTCTGGATGTTTTGCAGAAGGAGCTTTTAATGTTTCAAGATGATGAAGACTCATATGAACTCTTGATCAGGTGAAATGAATAAATGGGGGAGGGCCTGGGATTGTTTTGGGATGTAAATTAGGTACAGACCTTAGACAGTAGGTCTTGTTTAGAAGTCTACTTGTCTAGATCAGTCCCTGGGAGAAGCCTTAAATATACTTCATTAAACTATCCGTTTGCAAACTGATTTAGATTATGCAAGTGGGACTGGCCTGCAGACTGAAGCCACAACGGCTCTCCAATCCAGGTGAACTAGTACATGTGAGTCAGCATGCAGACACCCCTGCCACTACTCACCTCTTCAACCCAGGCCTAAACCACCATCCTCATCACATTTCATCCTCCAAGGGTGACAAGATGTCCCTGGAGGCTGCCATCACTGCTGATGCAGAATTGCCAGCTTGGGGAGCTGTCAGAGCACCCTCACCTTCCACCTGAAACGAAGCACCAGGCCACCCCAGAACATCTTCTCACCAACTGCCGTCCCCCTTCTCCGCCCCAGTCAGTGGTGTCGGAAAGCTGTCCGAGCACAGTCCTTCCCACCTGCTTCCTAGTTGCTCTAGCATCAAGACCATGAGCCATTGCAATGCGAGGTGACGTCTCTTACTGATGATTTCCAGTGAATAATCCTGAATCTTCAGACTTAGGCTTCTAAGCTAAAGTTGCAGTAAGAGATGCCAGCATTGTGCACTACCATTTTAATGCTGTAGAGATTTTTTGCTTTTAAATATGATTTTCTTTTGAGAAAATAGTAGTTATTTATTTGAACTCTTTTATTTGTTTTAAGTATACATGTCAGTGAGTGGTGAAGTCTGGGTTTTGGGACAGAGAACTATTTTGACCGTGGGGGCAACAAAGTTGGCCCTTCCCTGGTGATCCAGGTGTGTGACAATATCAGGCTGGAGGTGCCCAGCTAAGGCGAAAGGGAGGTGACAGATTTCCGTCTCTCCGCTCTAGACGCGTGAAACTTTTCAGTTTTGTATTTCGGAAGGCTCTTTGCAGAATGGGACGTTACTCCTACTGTGGGATTAGAAGGGATATAAAGAGGAACCAGATCTACTTTTCATGTCCTAAGTATTTTTTCAGGGCTTCCTCCCTTGCTGGTGGAGAGCGATGTGTCGATGTTAGCGCGGGCGCTGCTACGCCCTGCCGCCCGCTTCCCTCGCGCTGCCGTGGGCCTGCTGAGCCAGCAGGGATTTCACTCGTCGTATTGTGATAGCCGTAGTGAATGTAATGGCTGGCTTGGTAAATTCTGCGCTGATTCTGACAAGTTGGGACCTAAAGGTGTTGGTACGGAATGGAGTCCCAAAGCTCGAGCAGATGGGTGTCGTGCGTCTCCTGCTCTGCTTCTCCGACACTGCGCTGTCCCCAGCATGCTACGGCAATGGCTTTGCGAAACAACAGAAGCAGCATTCCCATTTACAGAGATTTTTATCTGGGGATGCTTCAGTGAACAAAACTTACTTGTTCTTCTTTGCTATACCATAAGATCCGTAAGGAAAGTATTTAAATATGCAATTTCTCCAGCAGGTTGGGCAGCTGCGTGTATAGTGGGCTAACTGCTGTGCGCTTCGTGATACTGTGAGCTTTGCTGCTGCCAGTACCACCTGGCTTAGGTGGCTTCTGAAAAGGCTTGGTTCATTTAAAAAAAAAAAAAGAAGTTAAAAACCCTATTAACAGCCCACCAAAATGGAAGTTAAGGCTTCGGATCCAGGGTTATGATCTGGCCTTTATTCATTTCATTATGGACAAAGCTCCCGCTGTGAGCAGTGCTGCCAGGATTTACAGCCTGAACTCTGTGCTGCTGCTGCTGTGAGCTCAGACAGATTACAGGAGTTGTCTGATGTGTAATGCAAATTAGTAGCAATTAAATTTTTGCTAACTGTATCCTGAGATTTTTCCTTAGTGCTAATCGGGCTTTGTTGGACGTAAAAGGGAACAGCCTGGATGCCGCCCACGGGCCCTTTGGGCCTCCCAAGTATGTGCAAACAACGCTTTTTCCATTTTGTTGTTTGAATTTTATCATGGAACAAAAACAACCTTGGATTTTCTTGCTTAAATAAAAATACTGCTTCAGGTGAAGTGAAGCACTTGAATATTGTAGGGTTTTAATCCTTTTCTAATTAATACAAAATTAAAGGAACTAGAGGCTTTGTTTTGGAACTGGGACAGCTGACGTTTGCTCGTATTAACAGACCGGAGCGAAACCCTGCGATCTGTACGACGTCACCTGCACTGCCGGGCATCGCACGGGGAGGCCTGAGCGGAGCAGCCGCCGGCTGGTGCTGCGGGGCGGGATCGGCGAGCTGCAGCTTCGCTTTGGGTGGGCCGCATGTCCAGCCTCAAAACGCTGCCAAGCTCTGTGCTAGAAGTCTTTATGGTTTTTAAACACGCTTTGCACGAGGCAGATGTCAGTGCCGTAGCTCGGTTGCGCTGCCGGTGTTCAGACAACACGTTGGGAGCAGCTGGTTGGAGGGCGTTAAGAGGAGAAAATATCGCTGTGCTCCTTCGCCCCTGCAGCAGGATGCGGGGCCGGTCCTGTGAGCTTTGTGACTGTGCAGAAGTTCAGACTATGAGTCTGCATTCGTAAGAGTGTCATTTACAAGGCTCTCCGTGAATTTAAAGCTGATTTTTTGTTTTCAAATGAGACCAGTCCTATTCCGGCTTTTAAAAAGAGCCATGACTGTAGATCTTCATCTACGGGGCAGCTCCAGTGGTCTTTAAATAGGGCAACGTCTTGCTGAGCAGCCGGTGAGTGGGTTGCCCAGGCGTGCACGCTTCCTGGATGCGAAACCCGGCGGCTGATTTCCCGGGCTGATCAGGCATCGCCAGTTCTCACACAGATTGCGGCGGCGTTGTGATTTATGTTTATGGTGCAGATTGGAATGGGTACAACTCTCATTCCCAGCCCGAGCTTTTACAAAATCCAGAGCACGCTTTTTGCCTGTACCAAAACAAACAGAAAGGACCCCGTAAGCAATGTTGGCCTGTAAGACTTTTTGAAATCACAATTAATTAAGGAAAGTTTGCTTCCTCCCATGTTGCTCCATCCAGCTATTTTTAATGGGAGGCTGGAGGCTGACTTGTCCCAGGAGTGTTAGTCCTCCCCACTCCTTGGTTCGGGCTTTTTTGTGCATGAGCGAATAATCCTGACAGCGTGCCTTTTTTTTTTTTAACCTGGAGTCAATTTGCAAAATGATGAATTACCGTCTCCCCTCGTGAAAAGGGGATTTGACTGGCAGAGGAGCAAATCCCCGGGAAACAGGGAGCTGCTGCCTCCAGCAAAACACGCTGTCGTATCACTGAGCCGCGGCCCTCGTGCTGCTCGCTGCCTGCAGAAAAGAAATGGCTTTTTTATTTTTCCCAGGAAAAGGAGGACTGTCTGCCACGCTCGTCTCTCTGTGTACCCCTCAGCAAATTATCGTTAGCTGGCCTTGTCCCTCTGCTCTACCATGAGGTGACCTGGCCCAGTTCAGCTGACAGAGACCTGACCGCGAGAGTCTTAAAACTAAGCCTTCTGTGACTAATTAAAATTAGTTATGAATAATAAGATGTCCCTAGCTGCTGGATGGTTCCTGCTTTCTCTGTGTTGTCACAGTGTCTGTCCCAGCCCCGCGCAATGACGTCTGCTCACCAGGGACCCCACTGCCCTCCTGGGTGGTGGAGAGACGAGCGGCTTTGGGAGCCCTCCCACCCCCGGATGAGGAGCAGGAAAATAACTCCTAAAATGCGCTTGGCGTGGCGAGGCAGCGGGCTTGGGCGGCCAGGCCAGCCGGAGGTCGAGGCGCTTGCCCTCCCAGCTGGAGCTTGCTGAGGTGTGGGTGTGCGGCATGGTGATGGCCATCACCGCTCCTGCCCTTGGCAGCCAAACAAACGGGGGTCGGGAGGCCCTGGACCCTGACGAAGCGAGGGAGGTGGAAACCTCGCTGGGTCGTCCGAGGAAGGGAGAAATGGGGGTTGTCTCAGAGGGCTGATAGTGCCTGCAGGGACAGGGCAGGCTGTCTGCCTGGCACCACAGAATCAGAGAATTGTAGGGGTTGGCAGGGACCTCTGTGGGTCACCCAGCCCACCCCCCTGCCCCCAGAGCAGGCTGCACAGCACCGCGTCCAGGTGGGGCTGGAATATCTCCAGAGAAGGAGACTCCACAGCCTCCCTGGGCAGCCTGGGCCAGGGCTCCGTCACCCTCAGAGGGAAGAAGTTCTTCCTCGGG
>Ga0181612_107846_pt1 | contig 19120 bp, 15 predicted proteins | sample HoacroProtozoa21_FD_119630 | JGI IMG/M metagenome (GOLD analysis project Ga0181612, IMG submission 119630) | Hoatzin crop microbial communities from Cojedes, Venezuel. Combined Assembly of Gp0051906, Gp0051904, Gp0051908 | reverse complement strand
ACAGGAAGGGACTTTTGCCAATTAAAATCGGACACACAGAGCTCCAAGTGGTGTTCAGAAAAAAACAAACTCTAATGCAGTTTTTGCCAGATCTCTTCATTTATCTGTTGAAGTGTGGTTTTACTTTCAAATGACCTGAATGAATGGTAGCGAGGGCTACTTTGCCATATCATACAGAGATTTTTGTAATGGAATTTCTATGGATTTTTATATGAAAAGATAGTTTTGCTGTGTGGTAAGCCGTACTGGGAATTCGTGCTTCTTTTGACGTTCCTCTCACTTGCATGCTCCTGTGCGGCTTCTACCTGCTAAGTATCTAGCTGAGTTGTTAAGTAGCTGCTGAATGAATAATGTTTGCATTTTAGCAAAGTTTGGTCTCGTTTTTGCTGTCTGCTCCTATTTCTGTGCATAATAAGTCTTTTAAAAAAAAGTAGATAAAATATTATCCCTGCATAAAACACTTTGAATTCCTTTCAACTTTTTCTTTTGACAGAGGAGATATGGCTTTGGTGAAAAAAAGGTTTGTTTTGCCTTTGTTGGTTTTGCTAGTTTTTGGTGCTTTTTGAAATTTATTTTTCTCAGTCATTGGCTCCCTGGTCCTGTTTGTTACATAGTACAGTGTTGTATATAATACAATATTGTAAAATATGGTAATAAACTGATTTTTAAAGAGAAAATGTGAAAAAACCTACTAAGCATCTTTACTACTTTTTTATTACCAACTAGAATTGTCATTTGCTTGGATCTTCAATGAATATCCATCGTATGTACAAGAGGACAGTCGGCGATTTGTGTCTCAAGAGACCGGTCACCTCTACATCGCCAAAGTCGAGCCGTCGGACGTGGGAAACTACACCTGCGTTGTAACCAGCACTGTGACCAACAGCCAAGTTCTGGGGTCGCCAACTCCTCTAGTGCTGCGCACGGATGGTACGCGCTCCCTGCTGCACCGTCGATAAATCCCGCATCTAGTCGTCAGTGAACGTTTTTGTCTTTTACAGTGTAACCTTTTACGCATTCTCAGAATAGTGATTGTAAGATCTTTGTAAGAAGATAAACTATTTTGTGTTGCATGCTCCTCTTCCTCTCCTGCGTCTGACAGTGATTTCACTGGCAGGTTCCTCTGCTTCTCCTTATAAATGGAGTGCGAGAGAAATAAACTGGATTTTGAATGCAATGTGTAATGCTGAAGAGAGAGAAAAGGCTTTAAAAATAAAAAATTACCTTTTTCAATTGTCTCACACAGGTGTGATGGGAGAATATGAACCCAAAATAGAAGTTCAGTTTCCTGAGACGCTTCCTGCAGCTAAAGGCTCAACTGTGAAGCTGGAATGCTTTGCGCTGGGGAAGTAAGTTTTCGACTTCACCCATACTGGGTGTTGAAGGGCTCATCTGCACAAGAGATGTGGAGTTCTGGCAGGCGTTTGGCGGTTGTTTTCTAAAGACGCTATTTTTATCATCACAGTTACTGCCTTGGAATAAGAAGGCAAGGAGCCTTGGAGTATTTTTTTATTTTGTTTAGAATGAAAATTTATATGTTGGCAACACAGGGGTTTACATTTCAAATTATCTTGAATAAGATCAGTGCAGTTTTGTGTATATCCTTTGGCCTAGCTCTCCTTTCTCTGTGCAGAAGGAACTGTTGTTGAAGTCAGCGAGAATTTTGTCTGAATTTTACTGTTAAATGTGCTTGATGCTTTCATAATATTGTTCTTCCTTTATAGCCAAAATAGAGATTAAAATGCATTCCTCTTCTGAATGATATTTCACACACAATTGATATATTTTCTCCTTCACAAGTGATCTGAGAATGCATTTATGTTTCTGTAAATGTATTTACTTACCACTTTGCGGTTTATTTGCAGGCAGCTTTGTCAGGTGTTCATAATTTTAAGCGTGAGATTGATAACTTAATCGCATGCTATTGCTTTGGTTCCCCGGGGAGGTGAGGGAAAGTTTTAAAATCAGCGAATGGATGCCTGTTGTAGGATGGGAATTTCAAAAGAATCGTCTTCATTCTCCTCCCCTGGAAGTCACTGGTGGTTCTCACCCCTCTTTGAGGGAGGCCAGTGCCCATATACAAGGAGTTTTACAGTTGTTGGGTGTTCACACGGATATTAATGAAAAATTTGGTACGGCAGATAACAGCGTGGGAAACAGAACGGTATGTGCAAATGAGTTGCCATAGTGTCTGACCATCTGTCGAATACAATAGGAATACTACTTTTGACACAAGCTTTTAGTCACTTCTGAGTTTAGTTTAAGGATCTAATTTTGACTATGAAATACTTGAAGCAAAGCGGTTTAAACTCCCATTATTTTCTCTTTAGCCCTGTGCCTCAGATTAACTGGAGAAGAACTGATGGTCTGCCATTTCCAAGTAAAATAAAGCTGAGGAAATCTAATGGCATGATTGAAATACCGAATTTCCAGCAGGAGGATGCAGGATTATATGAATGTATTACTGAAAACTCAAGAGGAAAAAACATTGCAAGAGGACGTCTGACTTACTATGGTAGGGAACTTCCTTTCTCCCTCTCTCCCACCCTTCTTTACACATGAAATATAAACTCCTCTAGGGTACTTTGGCATTTTAACAGCTTCTGCAATACCATCAAGCATTTATGCTTAAAAATCCATGGCATCTTAACTACTCGCAGAGAATGAGAACTTCTGCACCGGGTTTCTGCATAACATTTCTAATCAACACCCAGGCTCAGAAGGGTTGCCACGAGTACTGCAGGAAGTGCATGTACTTATTTTTGTTTGATGGAAAGACTTTTTTTAAACACTTCTTATTGATCTGTTGGTAAAACCTTAGATTTTCCGTTCATTGGGTTTATTTGGGGGATCGTTAGGCCTCACGTTTACAGGAAATACACGTTTTATCTTGCTTTAGGAAAAGGTTAGTGATGGATACCGTCAATCCTTTGCTTTCAAAATGGCCAATTTTATTTTAAAATGAGTAAATAAATGAAAGGGTATAATCCACCGTAGGAAATGAAATAATATGAAATTTAGTAGCTAGAAAAAGGAGAGTCTCCTGTGCATTTAAGGCTATAGAGTAAAATGAGTATCAGCAAAGCACATTGGTGGTGTTTTAAAGCTAGAGTGATTTGCAACAAAGTGGTAATGGCCAATTTTTGTTAAAGCCACATCTCAGCAAATATAATTTTATTTAGGTAAATGGCAATTTAAAGAGCGTTTCAGAGTGTGCTTTGGAATGTTTTCCTCATGTAGTAATACTAGAGCAAAGGGATGCTTTTTTAAGTTGTATAAAAAATCATAGAGCATAGCTCCTCTGCAACCTCAAGCAAATACTCTTTACGGCTTCTGTATGGGAAGCTGCTGTTTGCCAAGGCACACAGAGCGCTGCAATGTAGATTTTAGCCAGTTAAGATCTTAGCTTAAGGTACAACAGATTTTGTAAGGAGGAAGGAAGAGAGACTTCTACCCCCGCCAGCTTCCAAATTAATAGTTACAGTGAATCAATGCCCCATCAGTTCAAGATTAGGTTGGACGGGGGACTTTGAGCAGCCTGAATTTTCCGTATACTAGTTATGACTCTTTGAGAAATGCTGTGAATAACATAGGGCAAAAGATCTAAGATGCTTCATCTGCCAGTGTCATCTGTCATTCTGATCTTGGCACTATGCATTTGGTTTCATAACATGACTTCTATTAGCTGCTTGAAAAGTTTCAAACAGGTGGTGGTTTGTATATCAGTTTGGCTCACCGTTCCTACTCCAGTTTTAAATCAGGGCACTTGTAAGACACGTCAGTGTAAGCTACATGCAAAATAGAGTAGATTTGTTTGTTAGTCCTTGTGGTGTCATTACGACAGTGGGCAATCTTGAGATAACTTGACCTTCTTCCCAAGTTTTGTTTCGCTCATTAGAGGACACAGAGCTGAAATAAGGGATGCTGTGGATCAATAAAAGCAAGCGAGTTGCGGTTTGGTGACTAGTAAATTAGCATGAACATTTTCATTACAAATCCAGAAAGGGATTTGAACTCTCAAATAAAGTTCATATTCCAACATAAATGTCTGCCCATATTGGATTCCTCCCTAATATGGGTGTTTATCCTAAAAAGATTAATGAGACCTTTAATGGCATTAATGGCACTCCAACTGTTTCATTTCATTTGTTCTGCTTAATGAAACCCATTCTGCAGAATTAAGTAGATTTAAGTAATCTTTCTTATTCTGTTACTTGCCTTACTGTTGCAGATAGAATGCCAAGAAGTCGTATTCAGGATAGGATCATTTTAACACTTTTTGATAATTTGGTGGATTTTAATTCAGTTTGTAGATTCAGAATGTTCTATAACTGAAGATAATATCTTCTGATGGCTTGCCACTGTGCCTGAGACTAAAGCTCAGAAATCTGTCTGGTAAAGAAATCTAACCATATGCCGCTTAGTCTTCCAATAAAAGATCAATATTTAAGGAAATTGGTCTAAAAGCAGATGAGGATTTGGGGGAAACTAATGCAATGTACTGAAAACTTAGAGTAAAAAATATCCATCTGCCAGAAAGTACCAGCTCTGGCAGAGGTGACACAAATCTGTGTGGCAATGTTGGTGGATGTTGGCTGCTGTTAAAGCACTTTATTGGTAGGAGCGCAAGAGGTGTCTGCTACTCGTATACAGAAAAATGTAAGCATTACAAATGGACAAATGCTTTTGTATTTCAACAGTGACAACATTTATTTTCCTCTCCTCAGCAGAACAAAGCAAGTTTCTGGCTTACCCAAAAACGAGTACAAGAAGAATTGAGGTTAACATTTTCCAAGCTGTCCTGGTGAAATAATACAAAAAATGAATCTTTGGGGTAGGGGGGGGAATTGATAAATAATTTTCCATTTGACTGAAAAAAAAGAATTTTCCTTTCTTTGCAGATTTTGAAGATTGTTTGTAAATGAAACATAAAGCTAGTCCTAAACAAGAACTTGAAACGTTTCTTTGCTCTGCTGTGAAACAAAACACTTGTATGCTCCCGATTTGTTTTACGAGCTGAAACTGTAAAACTTGCATAAATTGTTCAATTAAAAAAAAAAAATCACTTTTGTTTTCTGTGCTATCCTGCCTCTTCTTCCACTAATGAATTATGGTCTTGAAAGCACAGAGCATTTCAACAGAGGCTCAGCTTTAATCATGTCCATAGTCATTTTCTCAAGAATGCTTATAAATATGTTTGGTTTAGAAATTCTATGCACATCTGTAACTCTCTTCATGAAAAATAAAATGGGTCTGTTTTTTTCATTTATTGTGGGTTTTAAATATAAGCCATAGTTGAAGTCAGTAATTGAAATAGATAGTCTAAAACAGATATTCTGGGTTCTTTCATAACGTTACTAACAGAGTATTAATCTTCCTTTCTTCTCGTAAAAGATTTATCAAGAAAAACCCAACATCAAATGTTCAGTTTATTGTGATTTGTACAGTTCCAACATTTGTTTAATGCCAGTTTTCTCCTCGGGGAAGTTCAGAAGGTGCTAAAAATAGGACAAGATTATCTAACTTTGATTTAGTATAAAAGCTGACTGTATAAATAATTTGCTTTCACGTTGTTAGTTTATTCGTTTGTCATCGCTGTTAGCCCTTTCCATAGAGATAATAGAAGAAGAAAGAATCTATGGAGACTGTTCATGGTATAGAAAAATGAGAAGAAATTAAACAATTACATTTCTGTATTTTAAGATGCAATTAAACCTGTAACATGGTAGAGGTATGTGAAGAAATTAATTTAAAGTATAATTGACGAATATATATTCTTAATTAGCACATGCTGATTGAACGGAACTCGTGCTTGAGAGTACCAAGGTAAAGTGTTTAACGGGGAGAAAAAATTCTGCTGCTGCTCTCCTTTTGCTCTGCAGTGGTGGCCTGTGATAGCAAAGGTGAGCCCCTCAGTAATACACAAACTCTGCATAATTTTTTAGTATATCAAAAAAGACTTGTTTATTTTGTTAATTATTTTGGTAATAATGTACCACTAAACTTATACTGAAACTACATTATTCGCGTATGTGGAAAAGCCTCACTGTTTAAAGCTTTTGTCTGATAGCCAGACTCTGTCTGGTTCATGAAGATGTCTTCAAAATATTAACTACAAAACTAATGACTAAATAATATCAAGAAGTTGCTGAGTTTGATCAACCTAGAGTTTAATTGTCGATGCAGTTTAATATTAAATTTAATTGCCTTGCTACAGAGATAAATCGTTCATCTTTTTTACATGCTAAAACTCTCCCCAGTGATGTAGCAATTACCTGTTGCTTTTATTTTTCAATGGAAGTCAAATAACGGACATGTTCAGGGATGTGTTAGATGCTTCTCTAGGCCCAGTTTGTTTTATCAAAAAAAGTTATTCGTGCTTAAAGTCACTTGGAGTTTTGAGATAAAATAAGGTTCATCACTTCGGTAGGTATCAGTATGAGTGTCATAGCCTGACTTTCAGATCTACTACCTAGAAAAACAAAGATTACTTTTTCTGGTTGTTTTTTTTGTTTCACCAGTATGCTTCATAGCTGCTTTCTCTTGAACTATGGAAAGTTCCTTTTGACGTTGATTTATTTCCCAACTGCTGAGCTCTCCAAAGATATTTTCAAAGGAGATTTCCAGCCCAGCTTTCAGGCTGTGTATTTCAAAGTAATGGTATGTGTATAAGCAGACTGTGTCTTCTGTGCAAGCCCCAATTAGGGACTGTTCTGGAAGAGCTTCCCATCGTCTTCTGCCTCCAAGCAGAGGCATGGCAGACCTCGCTACTCTCTGGGAGAGCGCAGTGTCTCGACAAAACCCGTGGGCCTGAAGCTCTGCCTTTCCTTCATGCCATTCCTGTGGCTTACAGAATTAGAAGATTTCTACTGAAGTCTCCTAGTCTGAAGGAAATTCAATATCAAAATACGTGTTGACATGCATCGTGCATGGTACCCCACAAATTATTTACAAATTAGATTTCAGCACAACTTCTGAAAAGTATCAACTTCATCAGCCATTGCTTCCAAGAGCTTCGTTGCAGTCACTCATTGCAGTTGGTCTTCATTCTCGTCAAACCCCAGAACAGTCATTGCAAAGGGTTTCTTAAAAATCTAGAAAAATGGTTCTTGCTTTCCTTATGCCTGCAGAGATGCTGTAGAGTGTAATGAAGCAGCAGTTATTTTCTTCAGGAAGACATGCCTGGACTAATTAGGTGGAAGAAAAGGGTGATCATAGCCACCGAAAAAAAGATGACCGAGTCTTCTCACTGGCATCAATTTTATGAAGTTACACACTTGTATCACTTCTTGCCTGTGGGACCGTGAGTATTGCAAGGAATATTTTAAGCAAAAACAACTGAAGCAAAATAGAGTCTGATGCTTTTCCAAGTGACTAACCATGAGGCTGATGGCTAACCTTCTTTAGAAAATCAGTTACCTACAAGTATCTTGTCCTAGGGGAACTTTATATGAATGTTCCATGAAGATTGCACAGCAAGTTCCTAAGAATTTTTAGTATTACCACAGAATACAGATTCCTGTCACAGTCTCAAACCTTGCACTACAAACTGCATTAAAATTAACTTCCAAGCTCTCAACTTACAGGACATCATATTTTTTTTTTCATTTGAAGAGAAGTGTGTTGCCTGTTTGTCTGTTCCTTGCTTAAGAAGGAAGGAGTGGTGTCTCCTCAGGAAGATCTAAGTTACGCACCAAGCCAATGCAGTAGCTCCATGAGAGAATGAGGCTTTGTTACCAAGTCATTAGTTTTCCTTCAGGAGCACAGATGTGATGGTGGTAGAGGAACCAGATGTTCTAAACTGGTATCATTTGTCTAACCTTGACTAGACCTCAAGAGGAATAAAGCCGTACGTACAGAATCATTTAGGTACAGTTAGGCAGAGCTCAGGAATAAGGGCAGTGCTGGGCTTGGAAAGTCACGCTTATGTTTTGAGAGGGTGTGTGGATCTACTGCTACGTGACCTTCTGTCTGCACTTTTCTCAGCGGCTGCAACGTGGACCATCTTTACCTTGGCCAAGGTTCAGAGTATTCAGTGGAGTATTCCCAGCTGGAATTGCCCATGTTTAGCGGCCTTTTCAGTTTTGAACTGGTTAGTTGAATTGTTCTTTTTCAAAGAGTTTCTAAGACTTCTACGGCCTTTTTTGAGGCCGTGAGATGTGGCAGATTGAAAGGGGTATTTTTCTTTCTGCTGAATTCCTTCATCAGTAATTTGAAGAGAAAAAGCCTTCCTCAAGACAATCACCAAAATCTACATCAACACTCTCTTTCAAATGATCAAGGACCATAAATTTCTCGTATTTTGGCTTAGGAAGCTCTGTTCTGTTCATTTCTGTTTTAAGGGGTTGTATTGCTCTCTCATGCATTCCAAAAAGACCCTGTTTATCATATCTACCGTGAAGACTTGGGAAACCCTCCTGTGGACACTGTCTGGCATGAGGAGTCCCAAAATGAAGATTTATGGCGTAGACAATGTTTTTCTTATTAATGGAATTGAATCCAAGATCTTGAACTTGAAAATAGACTGTATTTGACCTACTTTCAAGTGGAGATAGGCAGCAGATGTGAAATATTACACATGTGTGGCTCCGTGAATAATTGAAGCACTGTTGCTTGTTGCATAAATATTTCGGTATGGAAAGTGCAGGAAGCACGCTGACATGGAGTCCTGAGCTTTCATCCCCTTGACGCGTGGGGCAAAGATGCCAGACGACAATGTGAGGTAAAGCAATGGCTCTTGCTTGAACTCCAGTGTTGTAACATTAATTTTCAAGATTTAACCAAAATTAGTATCAGTAAGGTGGTACATTTGCCTGACACAAAGATCAGATTATCCTGTCTTTTAGAGCTGACCTTGATAAAGAGAGTGTGAAAAATATATCATCCCCAAATCAGTGAAAGGCATTAATCCTCATGGGGTATAAGGGATGTGCAAAACAAGAGAAATAACAAAGGTTTCACTGCCGGCAAATGCTGGTTGAATTCCAAAACCTGCTAAGTTAATATCTTGATGAATGCGTTTTAGTAAGTTCTTTTGTGAGAAGTTAATCCTAATATGTATATCATAAATAGTGTTAATGCTTGTTTGCATAAAATTATGGTACCATACATGATCATGTTGAGATCTTCTTGCTGTATTGTAGAATATATGATAGAAAGAAAATTTGTATGCTAGAAAAGAATGAATCTTTTAAAATAAAATTAGTACCAACCCTCATCCAAACAATGGTGTGCTGGTCTTGTGCCTATGGCGATGGAAGGGGTTCAGCTCTCGGCTGTGCTGCAGGCTTCCCTCGTGGCCATAGGTGTGTCATTACTTTCCCTGGTCTGAATTAATTGCTGGTGTAACTCCATTGTAGTAGGAAGTTCAATGGGAATTAATCTGACCTTCTGTGCTTCCAAAACTCATCTATTAAATAATAATATTTTCTTCTGTCACTAGGGACTTTTTTCCCCCCCCTAGTTGTTTTGGTATGAGAGTGTTAGCAGTTTTAGAAATTATCAGTTTAGGAAAATCTTTAAGACAATCACATTGACTCCAGAAAATTCTTTTGTCCTTAGCTATATACCTGCAACCAAGTTTCGTCCTACTTTTAATCTTTTTTCTCCATATGCAATGTCCAGAATTTTTTTTTCCTTGGAGAAGTAGCATATATTGAGCTTATAAACTTTCTAGTATATTGAACAAATTCAAAGCAAATTCACACAAATTAGCTATAAAACAATGGTCATGCTGTTGTGTAAAATAGCACAAAAGGAATAAACTACTGTTGTCTTTCATGCAGTGATGTTTATTTGCCAAGTGAGCTTTTTTTACCCTATGAGAGCTGTGATAGATGTTTTAAACTCTATGGTGTTAATTCTATTTTAGGTAATTCTAAATGATGTATGGTGTTAAGACATCAAAATTTTGTCTAAAAATTAGTGATTTTTATCGACTTTCTTAAGGCCATATTCTGGTTTGCATCACCTAAATGCTGTGCTAATATTAATGCTTTCAAAAACAGACTCAGACGTCCATGTACTTATCCAGTTAAGTACTGACTAGCATTAGAAAACAATTGAAATGGTATTTACAATAAAGGCTGGCGTATCATTACAGTTTTTTTAGGACTTAAAGGATTCTCTTCAGTATTAATTTGATGATTTAGCTACATCAATTATGTAATTCCAGTATCACCACTAATTTCTTTATCATACATTTACCTCAATTTCAATTTTGTGTTGTTTAATCAGTGATTTTAATATTCGTTTCACTAGTTCAGCTTTAGTGATCTGTAATCTCAATTTTCTTTTGGTTTACTGCTTGTAATAAAAATGTGTAAAAGGAAGAGTGAGTAATTTCTTTCATTAGGTGACTTGAAGCAGAACCAGTGAGAATGTCTGGTGATTCAAACCAGTCCATGCAGAAAACTGATGAGCGCTGTGCAAATTAACCCTTTCTCATATGGAACAGCAACTTATTAGAGCCTTCGTTGCTGATGTCTGTTTCATCTACAGCAAAACCTCACTGGATCCAGACAATAAAAGATACTGAAGTTGCTGTGGAGGACACGCTATACTGGGATTGCAGAGCAAGTGGGAAGCCCAAACCATCGTATAGGTGGCTGAAGAATGGAGACCAACTGTCAGTAGAGGTAACATTCTGTTTTGAAAAATATGATGCCATGTAAAATTACTGGTACACCTGTGACAGTTTGAAGAAGTCCACGTAATTAGTCATGAGAAATATTTGATAACTGTTTTTCATGTGTTTGTCAAGAGCATCCAGATGGAAACTTCAGAAGCTGCAGTACCAGAAACACAAAGACCAATTATGTTGTACAAGAGTATCCCAGCTAAACAGAGATCTAAAAGCAATAATACAACTATGCGACTAAGTATATAAGGAAAGATGAGAAGGATGCTAATTAACGTTATACATTAACAACCATAAATGAGGGATAGAGAACTTAAAGTGATTTTGGTTTACTTGCTGTTGGCACTTCATTAAAGGTAATAAGAAAACATTTTCAAACTTCTTAAGGAAGACAAAAAACCTAAGAATTCATAGGACACATTACTTGATACAAAGAGTGAAATATAAACAGCAATGTTAACATAGGTATTTGCTTTAATACAATTGTTAAATTAATGGAAGGTAATGCATTTGGTGACAGGGAAGAGAAGTGGTACTTGGAAGGTGAGATATTTGGTCTCCCAGATGATAAATGTGGAAAAGCATTTTATACCTATATTGATTTTATTTCTCACTGCTTCATTGGGAAAACTGCCCAGTTCAGGTAATCAGGGATATAAATACAAACTATGGGCACTATCCCATTGCAGGGAGGTGTTTTGCCCTTGGCCAGTGTGTTGTGCTTGACGTTGGCACTGGCAGTTGAAGAAGAAAGAGCAACAGCTGAAGTGAATTCAGTGAATGGCTGTGAAAAATGATCTAAGCACTGAAAAACATTCCTTACAATTCAGAGTGCTGTAGCTATATGCTCACTAAAAGGAATGGCAGTGTTTAGTGGACAGGTTAAGTGAGGGAGTGCAAAATCTCATCTTGGTGATTTAAGAGCATTGTTACCATATCACACAATGTCAGGAAGGTAATGCACTTTTTTTACCTCAAAAATACCTTCTCTCATTCAATCAAAACCCATTTCTCTGCTTTTAAGCATTGGTGTCTTGCCTTTTGGTATGGTGTGAGCGTGGCTTATGCTTGAAATATTTAAGGGCTGTAAACCATAGGACTAACTCCTTGAAAGCTGGCGCTGAGGAGATACCATAAGAGTTCTCTGTGTGTCGTGATCAGTTGTCTTCAGCTCCTTTATTGCAATAATCCTTAGTCATTGCGGGTCTCCTCCACAAAGATCTCTTCCTGGGGTTGTTCCCCTTGGCTCCCCTTCTCCAGGAACAAATCTTTTGTAAGGAAGAGGAAGAAGAGGAGCTTGGGATGCTAGAGGTAGGATCAAGACATGGAGACTCAGGCTTTTGTCCTTTGTCTAACTGGCTGAGCACCTTGCAGTTAACTGGAGGGGACCTGTCAAGGAGGGAGCGGAGCTGAGCTGTCCTGGCTGCCTGCAGATAGCCAGAGTCACCCTGTGGTGGGGCCAGCTCCAAGTACATGCCCTTAAGAAAAGGCAGAGAGTGAGTGCCATTGCCTAAGGCCTGGAGAGCCATGTCCAGATCTGAAAAAAAAAAAAAAAAATCAGAAAATGTTTTTGAGTGTATAGTTTGTTCTGTTGCTCGTTGTTGTTTCTCTGGTTTTCCCTGAAGGAGAATCTCCTTGGGTTTTGTCTTTGTCACTAGTTCCTTTTCTCAGCAGTTCCTGTCACTCCATCCTTCAAATTAGTCACTTCTTACGGTAATTCGTATAGCTTTCCAAGAATAAGCAAGGTGAGAAGATCCCTATGCTTCCTTCCCTGTGCTTCTAAGGCACTTAAATATGTATCTTCTGTTTAATGAGTGTTGGAATTTTTTCTGCATGGTATTACAGAGAGCTCATTAGCAAATGGCATGTGTGAAATCTCTAAATAGTACGAAATGCCAGTGCCATCTGTATAGTTTGGATACTCTGGTCTGTTGTGAGGAGCCTAATATGATTTTGTCCATATTTCTGGGGAAATACAAGGGTATTTGAGATCGCAAAGCCTCTGTGAAACTGAGCAAGGTTGAAGAATCGATTTCATACACTGTGTTGCCATATCACGATGTGGTCTTGTCACTTATTTTAGAACTGTTCTCATGATTATGCTGTTACTTTTATCCCATTTATTGTATTTATGCTGTCCTGTTTATTTTTCTTATTTTAAATTTTTCACAGGAAATATAAATAAAGCTATTTTTCTTAATCTTCAGGGAAGGATCCAAATTGAAAATGGTGCACTTACAATATCAAATCTAAATCTGACAGATTCTGGCAGATACCAGTGCATAGCTGAAAATAAGCATGGTGTCATCTACTCGAGTGCAGAGCTCAGAGTTGTAGGTAAGATTTCCTTTTGTCACTAAAGCACAAACCTCATTCTTTCTTTCCACAGCCCCTCCACCTGCCTCGTATTCCACCTTGTCATTCTCTCAAATTTAACTCACTTGGATGCTATCACTGAAATAAACATTTATGTTGACGTAGCATCTTTATCTGCAGCACTGAGGGGTTGACTCATCTGTTTCCAGAGGATTTGCAGTCCAACCATTCATTGCTTTAAAACAGAACACAGCTAAATTATTCATTAGGGGAAGAGCAGAGATGGGGGCTTGGACACAGGCCCAAAGATTAAAGCGGCTCTTGCGGTTCAGAGGCGGCAGTGACAGGGGCACATCGGTCAGTGACACGGACACATCAGTCAGTGACACAGGCACATCATCAGTGAGCTGTGCTCACCTCTGGCACCACAGCTCCCGGCTCTCAGGGGAGCCAGGTCCTGCGAAAGCAGCGGGCTGCTCTGGTCAGGGGGACAAGGGGCTGTCACCCAAATGGTGTGTGCGTGGGTCTAAATCAGTGACAGCCATCTGTTTGAGGGAAACACTGGACTTGGGACTGCTAGATGCGCTCATACGCTTGTGCGATTTCTACCTCCGATGTAGACCGATGTCAAAACTAATCCTGTAGAGGCGGCGTGTGTTGGGGACACGGGTTATTTCCTTGCTGTTGTTAAGATTGCAGTCAGTCGGCAGTCTGTTCCCTCAGCATTGGTCTCCTGAAATACTGAATTTCCTTTCAGAGTTCATTGTTAGCACAGACAGAAGCCGTGTGCCCGTTCTTAATCGTTGGTTAATACAAACTCTACCCATTCAGAATGAGCCGTGCTGTAATTTCATGTCATCTAATGTATCTGATCTGACACTGCACTCTCACACAGAACTAGCAGCCAACCAGTTCCCTCGGTTTTAACGGGACTGCTGGTGATGACTGCCCTTCCTGGGCTTGGAGAAGTCAGCTATGCTCGCATGCAGCAAAGCGTAAAGTTAGGCATCTGCTTAACGCTCGCTGGGTTCAGTGAGCTTCAGCTCGGATGAAGTTGGTGTGGTCTTCTGGGCATGCTTCGTTAGGTGACGTGCGCTGCGCAGTGGAGACCTCTACTTTTGTACTAGTATAAGGAGGAGAAATGCAGAATTGTCCAATAGAAGATCCGTTTGAACTAACTAATTCATTTTTTAAATTGTATTTGGAATCTGAGAAGTGTCATGTAAGTGCTAAATAACAATATCATTAATATAATTACAGGTACTTTATTTCATTATTACTATCCCTTCTGTTTTAGCTTCCGCTCCAGATTTTTCCAAGAATCCAATGAAGAAGCTGATCCAGGTTCAGATAGGCAGCACAGTTGATTTTGAATGCAAACCCAAAGCTTCCCCTAAGGCTAAATGCTCCTGGAAGAAGGGAGGTGAGCAGCTACACGAAAATGAAAGGTACCAAGTTATATTGGTTTATTTGTTTTACTGTTACAAAAAAGCTTGTTTATGCCTTTTTATGCAGTAGTGGCGTCTGTAGGTCAGAATAGTTATAAAGTCTCTCTGGTTGAGGGGTGGCTTTGTTGCTTTTTAATTGTCACTGTAGCTGAGCTCTGAGAGTGAAGGTCAAGAGCCTTTTATTTTCAGTTCAATGTAGAGTTTGGCCTGATTTAGAGCGAGCCAGGTACTGATAGAAAACTGGAAATGCATGGCTAATAAAACAGTACTAAAAGCCTTCAACAAAATACTCTGAAAATGCTGGCAAGGAGGCAGATGAGGCGAATTACAGCCATGGTGATAATGTGGCTGAGAGAAAGGAGATTTGAAAAAAAAATCCAGTTGGCGAAAGTTAATAATTGGGAGGTTGAGAATAGCGCTCTTACCATTCTAATATTTTGGTTTTTACCTTTTTGTTACTATGTTTATTTATATGGGAAAAGTTATTACAAAGTTGACTCAAAATTGTAGGTGCCCCCCCCCCAAAAAAAAAAATCACAGGGTTTTCCAGGTGATTGCAAGATGGACCTCGTAAACCCAAACACGTGAGCTGAACAGTGACAGGTGAAAATCAGTATTTACAGATGTATAATACACTTTAGAAAGGAAAACAGTAAAACTGATTGTATCTAAGTGTTACAAATTAACTGCATACAATTAGGAAAGTGATACAAGCATCACTGTGCATAGGTGAGTGTAAACATCTGCTCCGTGTGCATTATTAGTTAAGTAATAGAGTGGTGGTGTGTATGGCACAGAACAGAAAAGAACTTAAAATTTTGTTACTGCATTGTGAAAGTTCATTGCCTTAGATACAGTGTTAAGTGCTGGGCGTCTGCTCTCAGAAATACATAGTAGAGTAGATGGTTGATGAAAATATTTAGAAGGATGACTAATGGATCTCTGGTCAGTTCAGCGAAAAGATCGAGATCGTGTGACTGCAGGAAGAACGAGGAAGTGTGTGGAAGAAAGGAGATGTGTACTCATTATGAACGTACTTGTTCATACATATGCTTAATTGCATGTTGCTCAGATGAAAACATAAAAAGGGAACGAAAATACACTTTCAGGTTCTTTTCAAGCAACCATGAACTTTATATACTAAGGGGGACGTAGGTTGCCATTTCTTCAGTGTTTACGTGATAGTGAATGGGTTTTGGTGTTAGTAATTCTCGGTGGAGAGTTTGTGACTCACATATATCCTCAGCTGTTGACTTCCAGCAACATGTAAACACTTTTTCCAGCAGTAACCATTAAAGCATTATTGAATTAGTCGTAAACTAAAATTGCACAAGCCTGCTGATGAGATTGTATAATCAAACTATACAGAAGTGTACCTCTCTGTGCTCTGGAGCCGTTTGCTTTGCATCTCTCCAGTATTAGGGATGAAAACCATTTCAAGCTTTCTGTTTTATGTTTCAATATTTGCATAGAGTGGGAGCTTCAGGTAGAGAACTGGGACAGGAGGAAAAACCCTTGGATGAAGAGTGTAATTAAGGTAGTTACGTATCTGATTTAGCATGAAACTAGGTGGTTTGGTACTTGGGACGTTCCAGCTGCAGCACTTCAGCACTCAGTACAGGCTGTAAAAACTCTGAGGAGCAGAGTAGCTCTTTGGGAGTTTGGTTTGCCCTGAGGTCAGCCTTTCTGCACCTGGTTGCTGGAGTATCTGAGGTGGGTGCAGGCTGTAGTCACAGCAGCGGCCGCAGACAGTTGTAGGATTTGCCTGGGAGCAGCGAGGACAGGATGACTGTGGGTGTTCCTCTTGCAGCACTGTATCACCCTGTCTCACAAGGGTAATTCAAGGACAGTGGTACGGCTGACGTGTTCGAAAGTCCAAACGTGAGGCTGAGCAAATGGAATGCCTTGTTTTTCAGAGGAGGATTGTCATGGCAGCGTGTTGTGATTTCATGAATGTATCCCTGCTCCTCCAGGACATTGTGTTAGGCTGTACAAAGCTTAGCCTATGACTGAGAAGCTATTTCTGAACCAGGTGAAATTCTTCTGGCCCTATTCCTGTAAAACACCACATCATGGTTTTGTTTTGAAATTTCTAAATGCAGAAGGTGGTACCAGATGAGTCAAAACCTTCAGAGGCTGTGATTGAGACCATCACTTGCTCCATCATAAGGCTACAGCTCTCTTCTTGTACCCAAAAGGTCTGGACACTTGCTGTCATCTGGATCTGTGCAGCTCTGGCTCTTTTTTCACAGGGAACACAATAGGTTTCATGCGTTCAAGTGTTAAGTGTTGTCAGATGTGGCAATCTGGCAGAGGATGAGGCATCTGTCGTTACAGAGCTGGACATGGTACCACAGACTTACTGGCTGGCTGCATGCCGGTGAGCAAGCAAGCACAATCTCATTCCAAATAAGCCCAGTTTTTTTTTTTTTTCCTATGTGAAACTTCCCATCGGCTTGTAATGACATAATATCACATTCATAAATAAGTTTGTAACACAGGGCCGCAACAATATCTAAAATTCCTGTGGAACCTGTTGCTCTTTGATGATCTTCATTGGTTCTTATTTTTATGGTCCTTTTTGTAATATAATGGCTGCAAGTTGTGTCAGGGGAGATTTAGACTGGATATTAGGACTGAAATCCACACTGAAAGAGTGGTCAGGCATTGGAACAGGCTGCCCAGGGCAGTGGTGGAGTCCCCATCCCTGGAGGGGTTCAAAGAACATGTAGCTATGGCACTTCAGAACATGGTTTAGCAGGCATGGGGGCGTTGAGTTGACAGTTGGACTTGATGATCTTAGAGGTCTTTTCCAACCTTTATGATTCTATGAAATGCATAGCACTTGATAGTCTTCCTAGTTTTTATCCCCATACCATTTCCATAAAAAGACAGGCAAGAAGCATGACATCCTTGCCATTCCTGCTTGTCTGGTGTTGGACCTGCCTGCCATCAGCCTTCAGCTAAGCTGTGTAGGTTCAATTTGTGATATCCAGAGCTGCCAGGCATGCCTGGACCGTGCAGGGCTCCACACATGTCCAAGAGAAGAGCGTTCCAGCCACCACTTCTGCACTGCTTTGGGAGCTTTCTGTCTGTACAGGTATTAGATCTGGTTTTAGTGGTTGCTTTGGATTGTCCTTCAAAAGCAGTACCCACCAGTTTCATCTGGGGGGATGGTACCAGGCTAAAGAAAGTAATGTTCAGTTTCTGAAAATGCATTGAGCATACGTGATGCTACTTGCTTGGATTTATGAACATAAATTATGGCTTTTAGTTCTGCAAAGTGCAGGTATTTCCAAAATATGGCCCAAAGAGTCTCCTGCTATATTTTTGGCAGCACACTCTAAATGGTTTACAGAGGAAACATAATAGCAAGGCAATAATCCTGAATTAATCTACATGAAGTACACTCGCCGTCAGAGAAAAGCAGAAATGTGATTCTGTGCAGAAAGCACTGGAGTTCATTACTGTCTGCTATGAATAATTGCAATTCATGAATTTCTTGCAGTTCTACAATTGTTGCAATTTAGGAAGGGGTTTCCAATTAGTGGTACATTTTTCAACCTTTAACTACGTTGCTAATGGAGAAGTCTGGGGGGGTGGTGTCTTTTTTAATCGCTGAAAAAGGGAGGCAGGAGTTCCTAAAAGGGGTAATGCTGGCCACAGGGGTCCGGCCTGTGCTTTATCCAGGAGAAGTAGGGGAGGCAGAATGAGCGTAATTACATTTGGAGCTGAGACCTGCGGGAGGGTTCAGGCTCACGGAGCGCTCCGTGGGACGGAGCCGGAGACCCCCCTCCCTCACTATTGCCCTTTGCTTGTAAAGAGCAAGCAGGGTCTCCAAAGAGCGCAGCGAGTTATGTTGTCTCCATAGCTCAGCTCCTGCAAGGGAACAGCTCTTGCGCTACGTCCCACGTGGATAGATACATGTATAGTTTCCCAAATTCATTTGCCCTTGAGTAGTTAAAACCCTGTTCTTGTTGGTTTTGGTAGGTTTGCTTGTGGTGTAATGGCGTTCTTCAGCGCTGTTAGAGGATCAGGGCAGTGAAACGTTTTGGTTTGCATATAAACATACACAAATGTTGGAGCATGTCCTCTTCTGAGGATGTGCCAGCATGTTCCTCCAGCACCCTGGTGTAGATCCTGTGGTTAGACCATGCTAGTTTGGGCTGGACCTGAACTGGGAAGGCTTTCTGGATGGACAAGAGGCTGGGCATGGCTCAGCACAAATGTGGAACCAAGTCCTGAATGTTAGCCATAAAAGTGAAAATGTCACATCAGATGCAGCAACATGGATAGAATAACTATGTTTTAAGAAAACTCCCATTTGAATAATAAAATAAAGCACAAATAGTCCATTGCTTCAATGTATACTTAGTATTTTGTCATAAAAGAGCTTAACGTTTCGCTCGAGGTACTGACCACATTACTTTAGTAAAGCCTGAAAGATTTTCGTTTTGATGGCACTGTTGCTTGTATTCTTAATTTATTTTTAAATGGTGCTGCGTTTTCAGTACGTAGGAGATTTGGATAATGACTTAGTAAATTTTAATTAAATGAGCTGAATATGGTATGTCTTGTGGAGGGAAGAAAATATAATTCAAAATGGATTCATGAGCTCTGGGCTGAGAAATCGCTCAACGTTGAAGAACACAGCCTTGCTTCTTGTTAGTTTTGCAAACTATGTGATTTTTTTTTTTTTTTTTTTTTAAAAATTTTT
>Ga0181612_105677_pt1 | contig 19120 bp, 10 predicted proteins | sample HoacroProtozoa21_FD_119630 | JGI IMG/M metagenome (GOLD analysis project Ga0181612, IMG submission 119630) | Hoatzin crop microbial communities from Cojedes, Venezuel. Combined Assembly of Gp0051906, Gp0051904, Gp0051908 | reverse complement strand
TTCCCATTTTGCATTCTGACACTTCATTGGGCCAACCTACTGACAGATTTTACTTACTCTGATGTAGAGCAGGGAATGAAATGTATTTATTGATATCATATTTCATGTCACATCTTCCAACAATGAGCAAATGTGCCTTTGACCGGTATTTGATATTTTCCTGTAAATTTTTCACTTCCATAAGTAGAGATCTGTTCATTTCCAAGGTGATCATCTGTGATTGGAAGGCACAATTGTCTTGTCAATAGATGGTTAATACGTATACCTTCAGAAGCCTTGCATAGCATAGATACTAGCCTGATTTACCAATTTTACATTTAAGCTTTCATATTTAGGGTAGCCGGAAAACAGCTGAGTGAGGATTTCTTAAGTTTTTGGTTGCTTCCATCACCACTGAGAACTTTTGAAATGAGCATCACACATTGCTGTCAGATTTCTGTTTTTTTTTTTTTTTCTGTGCCCTGTCAGCTAGTGAGCATCAAGAAACAGGAAGAATGGAGCATATGGAAACTCTTTGCACATTTCTTCCTGTGAAATCTATTTGGCATTAATATTATCACACGAAGATTTCGACTACTGGCTGATGAAATGAAAAGTGAGGTGATAAATCACGTTTTCAATGAGCTCATGTAGGAAGAGTAGGTGTGTTTTAAAGGAGGCATTAAATTATGACAAAATTTACAACAGTACAAGAGTTTCTGGTCCATATTGGTGGTAAAGGGGAAATCTTTAGAAAGGAAGGATGCTGGAAGAGGGAGGGTAACACCCCAAGAAAATAAATTAAGCTATTGAGTGGGATTGCGTTTAGCGAGAGCTATTGGTTACATCTTGTTTTGTATTGCACATATAGATATTTTCTTGAATTCTTTATTTCACTTGCTCCTTGGTGGATGTGGCAGTGGAGAGGTATGTACTGCAACATGGCTCAGTGGTTTTAAAATATTCCAAAAACCAGGTAAGAAATACATTGTCAAAATAAGCACGCTTGAAAAATCACAAGTGAACTCCGAGCAACAGCAGTGCTTTCCTGAAAGCACCACCACAGTTTTCAGTAAAGGACAGGAGGGGGAGAAGAGGGAAATCGGATGTTTTAGATGTTTTTAGATTACACTCGAGACAAAAAATAGATGTGATCAGAGAATCAGTGTAGATTTTGTTCGCGTAAGTTGTAGCTGCTCCACATACTTAACCCTGAAGTTAAGTATGTAGAAAATGTTGAAGAAATATCATTTTGTTAAAGAAGTATCAAGTCTCACACTCTGCAATATTTCATTACACTAGAATACCTTGCATTCCCGGGCAGCCAGCAGGCGCTCTGAACACTGGTGTCTGCTACTTGTCCATTGGAAAAGCAATGTCCAATTTGTTTATCCGAACAAAACAAATGGTGTTTGTGGACAATTCACATGAATTCTGAGCAAAAGTCCTTATTGCAAATTAATATGTGGGCTAACTGACTAATTGTGTGTTCAGACTACAGTATAATTTAAAGAAATATATATGAGTTTTAAAAAAATGAGCTTTTCCTGCGGCATATGTTAATTTACATGCCAATAACCTGATGGATGCATAGTAATTATAGGCAACATGTACAATACCAGTTCAGAAGGATTCCATGAAATTTGAAGAGGAAGGAGGCCTCTGAGTAGGAGCAGTCACAAGATTTATTGCCAGCAATGCTCCTCATCTTTGTATTCTCCGCAGAAGAAACTTGTAGCTTTCAGAAGGTCTGGGGTGACACAAAAGTGGAGACCTCGCTATTCTGAGCTTTATTTCAAAACATTAGTGCTTAGTAGCTGCTGTCTGTCCCCTCCATGGGTATAGGAAAAAAGACCAGAGCATCCTATATCCACGATTCCCAGTTCATGCTGCATTGCCCTGGGAGATGCGTTCCCAGCAGCCTTTTTCTCCTTGAAATATTTTTGCGTCTAATCTCTTCTTTCTCGGTTGCAAGAGCTACACTAATAATGTTTCCTTCTGCCTCTGTGGTGGATATTTACCCACAGATGTGTACAGAACATGAGGTCCAACTGTTATATTCTCTAGTCTGAGCTTTTACTTCTTCCAGACCACTGGATGCTATTCATTTATGCCTGTGCTGGAATGATTGGCCGAGTTAGCTACCTGGGGGGACGCTTTTTAGTTGGCTGCGCAATGCAGACCTCCCTCGGCTGCCGAAGAGCTCCCTGGCATGCCCAGGCAGCCAACTCAGACCTTCCAGACACTCCTAGTACAAATCACAAGAATTTTCTTTTTTTTTTTTACACTTTATGAAGCCCTCAAAGCTGTTAAGCTGTGTCTCTCTTCTTTGCTGTATTCTTAAAGGTCCTGTAATTATAGTTTGAACTACTCACCAAATTGTCTCAATTTTCTGCTACTTGGGGCACTTTTCCTAATTCTGTCAATTTTGGGTGATTCTTTCACTTGGCCACTTATCCTCGTGTCCAGAGACTTGGATGGCTGAAGATATGTACAACCCTGTATTCTTCTACAGTCAGTGCGTTCTCCTTTCTTTCTCACTGCTCTGTAGGTATATGCTGCATTCGTACTTCTTTAAGAAAAGGAAACCCACCACTGATATGGAGATATTTCTAATGGATCAATGTCTTTGTATTTCGCTGCACTAATAGACATCTTCCTTGAAGTGGCCCAGTGAACAGCATAATCCTTTCTTTCTCACCATACAAAATTCCTTCCAAGTTTGAATAAGCTGCATATTTTATGTTTACTTCAGAGTTGTTGATTGCAGTGCAGAATAACACAGTGCCTGCTTCAAAAGCCTGTGGAATCCCACCAGGAACTGAACAAGAGCGTTCTTTGCTGACACTCGTTTTTCTGAATTTTCCTGGTTCACTAATCCCTGGTTCATTCAGCATGTCTTGTAAGCAGATCTTTAGCCAGTATGCTAGGTGAAATGCTTTACAACAGTTTAAACCATGTAATCATCTTTATAAAAACAAACATGTAATCATATCAATGAATGAAATCAGATTTGCTTGACATGACCTATTTTCCTCCAGCAACGCTGACAAAGATTCAGTCACACAACTTCCTTTTGCTTATAACTCTTTTATGGGTCTCATCCTTTTTAAAATGCTAGTTCAGTGGCTTTTGTCCTGAATCCAGGTTAAGCTCTTACATTCCTGATAGGGAGAGCAGCTCACAGTGAAAACCCTGCAGGCATAATGTTATGATATTGCTCCATAAAGTGGGGTGGGAGAGCTGGAAGTCACTCTCAGTTTAGTGTCTTCTGCAGCCATCTGATGATGGGGGAAGAAAAGGAAAGGAGATTAGAGGTATGAAATACACCCTGATATGAAAATAAAGCACATGGAAGCCTCTGTGATGCTGCTTTATGAAATGTTCTTAAATTAATGAAGGCTGGGATATTATAAGTCCTGGATTCAGTACAGCCCCATTTCAAATTCTCTTGCTTGTTGGATTAGACCCATTAATGTTTTCTTGTTTTGATTTGAAAATACAATAGTATTATTATCATTAATATTTAACTTCTAGTCTGCTGAACAGTGCCTGACTGGCTCCATGTAGGGTTTGAAGTTGTACTTAGCAGTTGGTCAAACTCTGAGCCTTTTGGTATCAGTGACAGAACTTCCACCACCTATTCCCTTTTAAAATCTCAGTTTCCTAAAATGTGAAGCGAATGGGTACCGTTCAGGTAGACACAATAGTGAATATGTGGGTGGAAGAAAGGCTGGAATACACCTGAGGAGAGTAAAACGCTGCTGTTACGAGACAGAGAGTACAATAGGAAGCTGAAGAGGTCCCTTCAGCAACGTGCAGCCAAAACGATCAGATCAGAGTCCGTAAGTGCAAGAACAGGCAAAGTCACTCTCTGTAGAATCACTGCGAAATTCAGAGCTGGAGAAATAGCCATTAAAAAGATGTCAGAATCCAGGTCTGGCTGCTTTGTATTGCCTTTGTATTGCACGTCTGCACCTTACAAAGTGCATGAAAGCCTTGTCCTCCTGAAGAACAGGGTATGATTTTAAACATGTAGTAAACATGTGCATTGAAATGTTAAGATAGGAAAACTGAGTTATAATTTTGATGTATTTTAGCTGGTAATGCTGAGTTCCTCTCTAGGTTCTCCTTCAACCAACTGATGTTCAAACTAACAGTTTGGGGATCATGCCTTTGAAAAATAAATGACTTTGCAAGATCTCTCCCTTTTTTTCTTAGTACTTCATGTAAGAATACTGTTAACACACTTGAAAGAAGTGGTTGTTGTTATTTAGCTGTAAGTCATCACGCGAACCTGAGCTTTGCCTTTCAATGAAATGGATGATGAAGTGTGTGACTGTTAGAAGCTCTTTCGATGAGTGTTTGGAAACTTACTGTGTCTGAGAACAGAACAGAGGCCATTTGCTGCCAGATCTTCATCTGTGCTCACACTGTTCCTCATTGTCTCTTACTGGCTAAATAACTTTTATAAAAGGTAATGAATACTAAGTATTTTAATAGAATATCATGGCTATTGGAGGTAGTTTAAAAAAATATGAACACCCGACAGCAGAACACAACAACATACATTGTTTGAAGACACATGTCTAGCAAGGTTACAGTAGAGTTTTTTTGGAAAGGTAAAGAGAGGTATTGATGTCAAAGTTTTTCTCTAGTGATGATGTGATAATGTGTTTTCTGTTGGAAATTAATAGTAATTAGGCTAACCATGTGGCTAGAATTTTCAATCATCAATGTGTAGTTGGTTCTAATTTGCCTGTGGCTGTAGCTAGGGCACATGGATAAATACCAGTGTCCGTCTCCTCCCCTGACTGGAGCGTTCCATCATCATACCCATGATGCTGCTGTCTGCACCAGCCCATTGCCCTCTGCTCCTCTTCGACCATCTTTGTGATGAGCAGGCTTCCTCGTCTGAGCATGGAAGTTCCTCGCTTCCGTGACTGTCCCTTAACACTGCTACATCTTTAGTATTATTTTCATTATTCCTCTCTTGAAGTTAAGAGTCTGAATAATGTTTCAGTTTTAATTAGGAATTTTATTTCTCTTTAAGGTCTTGCATTAGAAGTCTGATGAAACTAGATATGGAGCTCTTCACATTATGTAACTGTGGAGCTATGTATGTTTCCTAGCACCAGCCTCCATAGGGCTGTGTAATATAAGTGGTGCAGTTCTGCAGGTAACACTGTCTGGTCTGCAGTGCTGGGGCATGACCGCATTTCACTAATGAGGGAACTAAGGAATCGAACAAATGAAGAGAGTTCATGAAGGTGCTTCAGCAGAGGAGTTTGGAGTAGATCCAAGGGGTTCTTGCTGCTCATTTTTCTCTTGTCTCCCTCATTACTGTCTACTCTCAAGTATTATTTCAGATGTTTCTCTTTTAGTCAGCCTTGAAGTATCGGATGTTCTTTTTTTCCTCTTTTCTTGTTCTTCAGCATATTAAGTAAGCTTCAGTGTGTGTTGCAGGGATGATGGATAGTTTTTCTTGTAAGGGATAGAAGGGTTAAGTCTGTCCTGGTGCTTCCCAGTATAACCAAACCTCAGCAGGGACTGATAGTTATGCCAAAAGACATAGTCTTCAATTTTTTTAGCAGTCTTCGTGTAAAACAGCAAAACTCATTCACCTTCACACTGTGAGATACAATCATAGTGCAGTTCCATAAATGAAAGTCTGTCAGTACCTCTTTATACTTTAACCCTTTGACTTATTTCGTTTTGTGATGATGAATCAATACCTTCACACAAGCGTTTACCTAGGATGAACGCGCTCCTCAGTCTGTAGCAGCTAGAGTAATGACCTTGCCTGCCACTTTGATTCTTCTTCTACCTTTTCTCCAGCTTACATTGGAAATCCTGTTCTGTTATCAGTTGATGGTTTAAATTCATTTATAGTGACTCAGCATTTTACAAACTCCCAAAGAAGTCCAACACTGTGTCACAGTATTATTGAAGCCTGATGTACTAACGTTAGAATGCAAAGTAGTGAGAAACAATGAAAAAGCTGCAGTCATGTGTTTGACAAGTTATAGTTGTTGGCTTGAACTGGTTATGAACATTTTGGAGGCTACATGGAAAAGATGCTTTTGTTCTGGAAATTGTGTAACCACTGACACCTCAGAGTACCATTTGGACAACTTGTATGAGATAATGATCCTCCCTTGTGCTGTACCACAGTTCCTACTGTTGTTCTGCACTGCTTGGCTTAAGATGCTGGAGAGCCTGAATGTTGTGGAGCTGACTGTTACTGGAGACTGCCGGGTTAGGGAGCACCTGGTGTGGGCCTGGAGAAGACAGGCAAGTGAGGAGCTGTGGAAGCAACCCATCAGTTTCTGTGGTGCAGTCTCCAGATACTTTTAAATTGCTATAAATAACTTGAGAAGATTGTAAATTGTGCTCTATCTGTAAGGCTTCTGCAGTCTTCTGATTTTTCAAAGCCATGTTCCCAGTCTCTTCTGTTTTTTCTAAATATACTGAAATTTCTCTGAATTTTATCGGCTTTCATTCTGCCTGGAGTACAGAAGTTGCGGGTGTTGGAACTGTAAATACAGCGGTAGTTTCAAAATACTCTTTTCTATAGTTATCCCTTTGTTTGTTTAATGAAGATTTTTATAGTGTTTTCCAGACTCTTATGGGAGTTAATCACATACAAGGCAGAAAACTTTTGATGCTGGTGGATGACCATGAGTACGTGGGGGAAGCAGAAGCTGGCCTTGCCTTGTGCGCTGCACAGATCCTGCAACAGCACAAAGGCCATGGAAAGCAAACGGTGCTGGTCGCCCAGCAGCCCGGCATTCAGCGGCCCAGGGCCTGCCTGGTGTCTGGGAGGCAGGAGCCAAGCAGTCAGAGGACACTGATTCCTTGGCCCCCTAGGCCAGATGCCCAAGGACAGCTGTAGAGAGGGAACAGGTGAAGCAGCAAGAACAGAGAGGCCAGGTTATGATTCTCTTTTAAATGTGTGTGGGGGGGAGGTGTTTGTTTATGAAAACACTTTTTTTCTTGCCTGTACCTGCTGAATGACTTTGCTAACTCATCCATGTTCCTGCATGAGAGGCGATAGGGTGGCACTTGCCATGCTCTCTTCTCTTGGTGGTTGAGTTGCTTTCATGCTCAGAAGAGCCAGTGTTTTCCTGTCTACTCCTGGATATAAGAGCTGGGGAAGTCCAAATCATGCTCTCACGTTTCAGAGATACGCTGAGCGCTGGTACTCGTCGCTCTGTGTCTTAGGGATGATTTCTTTGTTTGCTAAATGGGTCACAGTTAAGAGTCATACTTCTGTCTGGATGTTTTCAACAGTTACTGTGCACAAAGGAGATGAAGTACAATTCTTTTTTTTTCCCTTCCTGTTTGCTGCATGTTGGTTTTCTAGATATAGAAACAACTTGCCAGAAAGTGCCCTGAGCAAACCTAGGCTTATATGCTGTACAAGACCCAGATGAGACCTGCACACTTGAGTGCTGCTTCTCTCCTTCTGAAGGGCTTGGTTACTTAACATTTACTTTTATCAAATGGTTTCGAAAACAGCACTTAAAAAGCTTCAGCTATGTGCTTAAAGACTTCTCTGAAGAGAGCTGGAAATAAGTATGTGTTTTTACTTAAATGGGTGCTGAAATCTCAGCTGGATCCTAGCCACAATTCTGCAGTTTCCTATTTAGTTTTTGTAAGCTTTACCCATTGGGAAGAGGAGGAGATGCTTTTCAAAACAGGAAAATGAAATTTACCCCCCCACGCACATTTGGCAGGCGAATAAAGGGAAAGGAGAAAACTTGAAAATACTCTTCACTGGAATTTAAATTGACTAGACTTCATTTTCTTGGCTGCAGTTCACTGTTGCGATACTTGATGCATGTCTACCTCTGCACAGACACAATTTAGCTCTCCTGTGTATTATCTGATATGTTTCTGGATGTCTGTCTTCAATTGAGTGCTGTCTGTGGGCTTTCTCCTTTCTTCTTCTACCTACAGATAAACCATATTTGCTGTAACGATTTGAGTGAAATACTGACCCTGATGAAGACAGCTTGGGTTTTGACTCCAGTAGACAGGATTTTATCTTGTGTGTCAGAAAGCGACTGCATGGCCTGTGGCGTCATCTACACCAACCAAGTGTGAAATCAGCTGTGCTGAGCAGCTAGCACACTATAAAGAGAAAATAATTTCTCTGTGGAAATAAAATAATCATGCTATGGCGCACCTGCTTTTTTAATATAGATACATACAGCGAGAAAGAGGATTTGTCAGCCTTTCTTCTTCATTGTTACCCACAGCTGACACCTTACAAGAAGTACACGGTAGGTTCAAGGCTGTGCTACAGCACAAGATGTGTCTCCATGCAAGAAGAGGATTCCTAAACACTGATGTTTGCATAGGGGAAAAAAAAGGTCTGAACAGTCAATCGAGAGCTGCAGCAGAGAATGCAGGCTGACCTGTAACGTGTTTATTACGTGTGGCAGCTTTTTCTGAATTTGCAGCCCTTAGAAAGGCAGTTGCCCTTCCTCCCCCATCTTGAATGTTTTTTTGTAGGCATTTTTACATCTGTACTACAGGAAAGGTGTTGTTTCCTTGAGGATTTCTCTGTAAACTGCTATGTTCTTGACATCTGTGAAGCAGATAATTATTAGGAAGGAGCAAAGCTTAAAAGAAGCATTACGAGTTCCTCATTTTGCTGGTGGGCAAAAGCCTGGGGGTGGTCGGTTGGTCTGGACTGCAGAGCGCATCTTTCTGTTACCTTGACATTGATGCCATAAGCAAAAGGTTTTCTTCCTTTAGCTGGGAATTTTTCCATAGCAGCTCAGCACATTAAGTACTGTGATTTAGCCATTTTACATGAATTTGTCTTTTGGATTAATCTTTGACATCTAGAATTTGGTAGTTTTCTGGAAAAGATATGCTGATACAGGGTGAATTAGTTCTACTATTGCACTGACTGCAGTTGAGAAAATAGATTCATGCCTTTGAGAGGCCAGAAGAGGAATATTCTGGGAAGTAATTTGAACTGATATTGTTGGGAGGGTAATATTGCTTGACATATCTGTTGTGACAGCTGAAGATATGCTGAAGCACAAAATAGAAAAGGAAAAGACAGTTGTTAGGCCAACGACAAGATGAAACGGTACTACTTGTGACAGCTGTTGGCAGCATGATATCACTGTCCTGAAGCTTTCTACTGATCTGGAGTATGGCAGACTTCAAGATCTTGTTCGTTGTGTGTTTCTAGAGAGCTTGTTAGGGGTAATGCTCTCTGACAGTAGCCAACTGTAATTGGCAATGGGGATTCTTCAAACACAAACAAACATACAAAACGTCAGCGTGCTCTTGCTGATCCTTTCCTAGGGTGGTTGGTCATTGCCTTTGTACTGGAGCCAGTTGCATTTCAAAAAGTTAGACTTTCTTGCTTCTAGACCATCAAAACGAAAAAATGTATGAGGACACAGTAACAAAAATAAGCTCAGTGAGATGTGGAGGGGCATTTTGGGAAGCGGGGGAAGCTTTGCCTGCTGTTTGAGGTGTAGAGTCACAAGCCAAGCTGGTATGTTGTGCTATCTTTAGAAAAGCTTTCACATGAACAATATCTTTAAAACTCTGTGTAGATATCAGCACACTGTCCAGCGGTGAAACCTCACTGAAAACGATGTTCCTCTGTCCTCCCCCTTCCAGATGCACTGCTGGCTATTTTTCTGCCACCTAGGCTTTCCAGGTATTTTGCTGAGGTTCTGCTACCTTCCCAGCTTTTAACCATCAGGAAGCTAAGACAAGCCAAATAGTCTCTGGTCAGGTCTTGTTAAAGTTTAAAATGCCTTTTTGGCAGGGCGCTCTGTATCTTGGCAGATTTGGGTCTCTGTAGCTGCAGTTCCTTTCGTGTTTCAGTGACATCGTACTTTGAGCCTCTCATCCATCAGAAAGGATAAGAAAAATTTCTTCTTAGGAGAGCAGATTTCTGGAATTCCAGTGCTGTGATGGTTTTTTCCCTACTTTCATGAGATACAGTTGCTGTCTTGCACTGACTTCAAAACTCAACCTCATTTGTTTGCTGCCCGATTTTAAGCGAAGGACCCAGACTCTTTTGAATTCTATTTTTTGTTGTCCTGTCTCTTTCAGCTGATATGAATCACCATAGCTCAGCGGGAGATAATGAGGTTCTGATGATTTGCATTAATATTTATGAAAAGCTACTTCCTGTGCACTTTCAGGGTGTGTCCAAAATATGCCTATGAAACCAAGTATGTACATTCATCAGTTGAAGTTCTCTTAAAGAGCAGATATTTCTGCCAGATCAAGGTAAAGAAATTAACTGCTGCGCTAAGGACCCTCTTCCAAAGAAAACTTCCTCATAGTTTTCAGTGCTGAAAAAATCCAGTATCCTGGGCAGGCCAAAGCTCCTGTCTCCTGGCCTGTTACAGTATGGGGAAACAGCATGTCTCAGAAGGTCATGTGAAATGCACGCCATTGCACTTCCCGAAGTACAGCTGAAGTATCAGTCCTCCCCGGAGCATGGTAAATTGGAGCAGACCAAGGGGAAATCCAGGACCAAGCAGTTCGACCTTAAAGGGCAAAATCAGTTAGAGGTATTTCATTAATGGCATCTAAATGTGTTAGGGCTATGATAAGTGGTTATCATAAAATCTTCTACCCTACTGAAAGCTGTGGCAGGCTGCACGTGGTTTATTTCTGAAATGAAGGGCCTGACTCCTATGTGGAAAATTAGGCCAAAATGTGAATGAAATGAAGGTGCAGCGAAAATGGAATTAAGAAAAAACAACCACTTCCCATGAAAAAAAATAGTAGGGAAGTGGGGAAGCAAAGCATTCAGAGTAGTAGAAGGATGTCCTAAAGCGTTACTGACACCTGGAAAATACCTACAAATATGAAGGAAAAATTCTACCTGCTTCTTTGGTGGTTGTTGCTGTGATTTTCTAGGTGTTTATCTTGATTTCTGTTTTCCTTTTGTTCTTTTTATTGCATTAGTTAGCTGTCTGAGATGCTGCACTAACATCGCTGGGGTTGATGAGCTTTGCATGCAGAACATGTAAGCCAGTTTTACTGCACCCTTCTACACCCTGCCCGCTTCATCTACCTCAGTGGTGCTCTGCCTCCTATCTCCTTACAGCAAGAGGATAGTTGGGAGTTTATATGGTATCTCCTTCCTGCTCAGCCTGATAACAAAAGAGACAGTTGGCTGAATTGAGAGGGGAAAGGGGAATGTGGCTAGACGGAGTGTATTGTGCTATGATATCACTGTCTAATCTCAGAGCAGCTCATTTTTTGCAATCTACACATCAGCCATCAGTTGCTAAAAACCTTTCCATTATTCTGGACAAGGATCTAATTAAAACCAGAAGTCTGGAGGGGAAAGGCTTGGTATCCCATTACACGTATCCCAAATTGTTGAATTCTCTGCTATATTGTTAGTAGCTCTGATTGTGTCTTCTGTTCCCTCACCTAACTGAGCTGGGCTAGAGCTTTTTTTTGTTCGATATTATCTAGATCTCCCTGACAACCTGGCATCTCTTCTGTACCGTGTGCTTTCTCGCTCACCTTTGTCGGCAACACTGTTGTAGGCTTGTCTGGCTTTGGGTAGCAGACAGACACACGAGTGGTAGAAAGTCTCTGTGCACCTTCAGTGTGTGCTGCGTTGTTTGGGCAGCTGACAGGGTGCTGATAAAATTTTATCTTCTGCTTTTTGCTATGGAAGTGTTGTAGCTAATTCCTACAGTGTAGCACAGTGTAACATCTCCCATCACGTAAAACAGCCTCGAGATTTCCCTGTTAGTATTGACCTCATGGCAGAGTCCAGCTCAAATAAAAAAACACACTCTTAGGTAGGACAATCAACAATAAAATATTTAAAGAGTTAAAATTCAGCGATGTAAGAAAGCAAATGGATTTTTTTTTGTTTGCAGTGCAGTGGACAATTGTACATTGATTACCTGAAGCCTCTTGTAGTGTCTCAACAGCTCTCCTTTGGAGAACGCTTTTGGAGGGGCTTACTCTGGGGGGTTTGTCATTTTACCTCTCTGTCACTAAAAACAATTTCTTGCCTTATCTGATGCTACCTGACACTGAAACATGGAGGAGTATGTCCTGGCTTGAGAGTAACTCAAGGTAATTCTGAGTTGTCTGGAAATAACACGGAGATAAAGCAAAAAAATTTGTATACTTTCGTGTAATGAATTAACCTTTCTTCTGATGTTCCAGATGTGAAGGTGGCAAAATTTTCCTTTCAGGTGTTGACCGGCATTAGCACCTGTCTGCACGTTCTCCGGGTTTGGGTTTCTCCAGTTTGCAGTGTGCTGTTCTGGGCAGAGGCTTCTGTACTGTTTGCACAGCCTGGTCCAAGGCACTGCCTTCTCCTCCTGCTGTCAGGAGGAGGCAAATTTAAGGGATAGAATAATATAATCTCATCTTTTCCATGTCACAGTCGAGTCTTAAGCCTGTTGGCAAAACTTTTACCCTTATGAATTCCTTGGTGATGAGTGCTGTTTCTTTGACTGATATGCATAGGCAGGGGAGTGTTTCTACATCACTGCCCAAACTTTCTAAAACATACTTAAATAATTTACATAAAATCCAAATCTGCATGTGAAATATTCTCATGAGTCAAGGGTTTATTCACTAGGAATTCATTCTGTGAGTGGGAGGAAACCTAAACTGTCTTGTATAAAATGGCCTTTATAAAATATAGATCTATTTCCTAATATTTATGTCAGTTTCTACTCATTATAATTTTTTTCTCTTTCTTACCTCAGTCTGAAACTACCTTACCAACCCCTTGCTAGCACTTCTTCACATGGATGTTAATACTAAATCATCAGTTTTTTCTGTGCCCATGTCATTAAATAGTCTCTCTCTGATTTAGGAGAGTGTGGATTATAATAGAGGCATTAAAAAGGCATGTATCTGTAATTGCTTTTTAATGCCATTGCTATTCATGGGTAATTTTAGTTTCAAAGTAACCTGGAAAGTCATGTAAAAACATAAAGCATTTGATGATAGAGGTGCGCCAAGGAAAATTCATCATACGTGATGTTATTTAATTGAAGTACTGTTAAGGTTTCTAGGTGCAGTGTATTACACCTGTGTAAGTCAATCTCAGCGCGGTACCAATTACTGCAAACTCATAAACAGTGAAAAATTTTCATATGTGTCTTTTATATGAACATTATTAACAATGTCATAACAGTAGCAGGTAGGACAGACATAGCCTGATCTGTGAATAGTAGAAAAAAAATTTTAAACTGATGTTAATTCAGTGCTGTGTGGAAACACATGCCCTATATTTATACAGCTATCCAGCTTTTTATATGCGAATGACGTAGTTCCCAGTGCAGAGGGAGCTGAGTTAGTTCAGAAGTCTCCTAACGGGTTTTACATCACTAGACAACTTTCAATACATCACTTCAATCTCAGCTCAGGAAGAATGGATCTCCAGAATCCAGTTGAACAGTTTCTCAAAAGATTTGTTTCTTCATTCGGGGCGTCTTCTAAGTTAGTAACAGCTACACAAAATAAAGCCATATGCTGCTGAGATTTCTCCACTGAACCCGCGGTAGTAGCAGACATATGCTTTACTGAAGTGTGAATAATTCTGTGCGGTGCAAAGCTATGGGGCATCAGATGTATACATTTCATATAGGTAATATATAAATGTAAATATGGCAAATATTTTCTAAGGGGTTTTTTTCTGTCTAAATTGACCAAATGCCTCTGAGAAGACTGGTTTTAGAGGATGGTGACCCAAGTATCTCAAACTGTGTATCTGAAATAACCATTCACTTTGAAGACTATTTTATGTTTTAAAACGTATATAGGGCTCCAAAGTGTGTGTGTGTGTGCACATATTTCTGCAGGTGTGACTCGTGTCTGTATATATGAACAGTTTGTATGCCATCCTGTGGAACTTTATTTGCTGGCAGATGAGTCTACATTAATTCCTAAAACCCTGAGCAACAACAGAATTACTTTGCAGTGTTCGAAGGGAAAACATTACAATAAAAATGAAGCATACTTTTAATTATCTGTAGTCATTTGGATGAAATCTGTAATGAGCTGGATAAATGCTGATGCTCTAGGCATCAACTTTTCAAATGACAGTAGAACTGAAAATATCTGGAAAGGCATTGTTAGCTTAAACTACACAATATTTTTGAGGTCTTGGTTAGTAGGAATAATTAAAATGACTTATGTAAGATAAGTGTCATATCTCTGTCAGCAACTAAATGTTAAATGTTATTATAAACTAATTACTTCACTGAATTGAAAAGAAAATTATAATTTTGTGACTTAACTGCTAGAAGAGAGTGTCTGATCCTTCTCTCGCCCAGGCTCTTTACCAGCCTCTTTTCAGTGACTTCAGTGCAGTGAGATGCCCTCCAAGTGGGTGAGAAGAGGGTTTGGACCCCAGGGCCAACAAAAAAACCTTACTGTAGCAAGACGTCAGAATCCCTTCCTGACATCAGTTGCTTCCTAAATAAGTAAAAGCAGAAGGAGCTGATGCTGCGGGGTTTTTGCTTGTGTTTCTAACCCGCTGCCTGCCCATCTTTGCCACATCAATCTGGTGCAGCTCTGCCACCCGCATAGTCTGCAGCCAGCCAGCCCACCTAGCTAAAGCTGCAGGTGCCGATCTGAGGGTTTCCTGCAGTCATTTGCTGTTGAGTTAATGTGTTTAATTGGTTCATAAAGGGTTCTGACACATGGCGGAGTCAAGGAATTAGATGCAGTGGAAGCGTGCAGCAGGGAGAGTGGTGAAAAATCAAAGAAAAAAGGTAAAAACTTGGTTTACCCTTACCCCAGTGTCCTGATTTTGCTGCCCATGATTGCTTTCCTGTCTGAAAAACAAGAACATGGAGTCTGACCTGAGAAACAGGGATGGTGATCTGTGTTATCTCCATTAGAGGTCCCATTGAAGTCACATTTTGTCAAGTTGGCTGCTTGGTGCTCTGGCAACTGCCAGCCTCGTAGACCGTGTGGTGGTACCCCCAGATTTGAAGTTTAAGAAAAGCACTGATGTGGTTGTGTTGCTTGTTTGTGTCTTGCTTGCTAAGAAAAATGTCTCCCCTGTTTAACAGTGTAATGATAAACATAGGTACGTAAGTGGGGATGAAAGGAGCTCTGTGGAGGCATAATGTGGGGAAAAGGAGAGGGAATGGAGAGATGATGAAGAATGGCTAAGAAAAAAGTGCAGGGAATGTAGGAAAGTAATTAATGGGTAAAAACGAGGAAAGGAAGGAGAAATCTGTCAGCTTCCATCCTTTCTCTCGTATGCCTCCATCCTGTAAACTTGCTTATTGCTTGGTACCTCAGGCCCATGCTTCTGTTCTGCAAACACCCGAATCACCTCATCGCAATTTCAAGTCATATGTTGAAGCAGAGTTAGTTGGAAATGAGCCACCATCCTCTGAGACTACAGCCTAGTGTTACTTGAAAAATCACCCTAGGCTTTCCCAAGTCACCTGAAGTGCCATATGCTGACAGCTGATGCCATGTTTGGGATGCGCTCCCTTGTTGCAGGGGCTGAGGCAGTCGGTACGCGGCAGGAGCAGCCCAACGCCGTCTTCGAGCTTGAACGATGGAAGATGTACTCATTTCAGAAGTGGTTTAGAAAATGTGCAGTTACACCTTTGTGCAAGAAGTGATGCTGCTAGCAATGCCAGAGAATGATTGTATTTTTATTGGATCGGAGGGCTGTTAACAGGAGTCCATGTTCTCATGCAGCTTTTCTGGCTCCGGTAAGAATAACCCTTACACGCATGAAAACCACACGAGCACTCAGCCTCCAGAGAAAAGCCTACAGGTTACTGAGACAGTGGGTATCTTCCGGGGTGCTTTTCTGTCCCAGTATAATTGTGCTTGGCACTGCAATCAAAGCCTTATCCATCGAATTCCACGGGAGCAGACTTCCGAGCACACCATGCTGTAACTGCTGCCGTTAGCCTTAACACATTGCCTGAGATCTGCAGCTGCAGGCTTGCATTGCCAAATTAATTGATCCTCATGGAAGTCAGTGCTTTAATTGGAAAGGAAGAGTGTCAGGGGAGAGTGAGAACACCCTCATGAGCTCCTATTGAAGAGTCTCCACCCCACAAACGTTTTCCATTTGTCCTTGGCTTATAAAGGATCTGGAGGCAGAGCAGGAGCAGTATTTCAGGGAAATGTAGCATGCTTGCCCTCTTCATGCGTTGTTTCCCTAGTATTGACCACTGTTGGAGACAGAGTATAGGACTAGGTGGACCTTTGGTCTGACAGCCTGCAGCTAATCTTATGGCTTTTGCACCTACTTAGATTTTAAATGAGGATCTATACCACACTGTAGGCGATATTGCACAAAAATATCCTGACACATCTCTGCCCTCTTTGTGCAGAATTTTAAAAGGTTGGTGAGAGATACGGTGAGGCAAGGGCAGAATGAAGGCGTATCTGTAAAAGCCAGTGCTGTTCTGTGAAATAGGAGTACAACCTACTTTGAGGAAATGGCTCATTCTTGTGGCCAGGAAAAAATTATGAGTTTAGTAAAACAAAAATGCTTTTTTAGGTTTCAATAAATTGGCAAGAAATGGCAAGACACCTTCGTTTAAATTGAAAATGCAAATGTAAACCTAGAGACACGCATTCAAAAGCAAGAATAAGGTATGGAGAGGATGTGGTTGTTGGTTATACTCTAAGAATAAACCTAGGCTCAGTGACTTTTCATTACTGTAAGACCCTGGCATTCTAAAAGTATTGCAGATGCTTGCATATGACCTTTTGTAATCCAGCAGTACATTTTGTTAGTTGTATTTTAATAAGTTCTGATTTTTCATTGGAACTGCTTAGATTTCTGTGTTTATAAATTTTCCATGTTAGGCCTAGTTTTCTTGGATGTTTTAAACAGAATTCTGTACTAGTCTGAAAGCATTCAGATGAAAGTACAGTTAGACAAGTTGCCCAATGACATCTGTTCAGCGGCATAATTTTATTCAGCTACAAATGACATATTGAATTGAATGAAACATTTCAAATAGACTTTGACAGCTTTCCAGCCCAGCATCTCCAAACTTACTATTTAATGAAAATATGTCATCCGAGAAGTGTTACAGGGACTATAAAGAACTTGTTTTATGAAAGGCCATACTGTGATGTTAGAAGAGAATGCATTAAAATATTATGTCTGCCACTCGTGACATGTGTACTTCTTAGCTTCTGAAACATCCCAATGTTTTCTAGTGAATCTTTTGAGCCACGATTTTACGGTACTGTCTGTGTTGCCTACATCTGTAACTCTAATGCTGTGTTCCGCATCCAAGATCAAAACGTTAAAAAAACGCACCTAGCTTGTCTTGTATAAGTTTTAGTAGGAAGTATGCATTTTGTAAGAAACCACAGTATTGTCATCTGAGGAACAGATCTGTGGAAGGGCAGCTAGAAGTTTGAACCGTGTTAGTCTTTAGCCACAGCCAATCCGGAATACTGAGTTGCGTAAATTTGTCCGGGTTCAGCCCGCAGCGTAGCAGTGCACATGAAGTTTGATCTTTGCCATAGTTACTCCAGAGGTGTAGTAGTTCAGTGGTTATTTCCAGCATGATGCTTTACTTTTGGCATGTTGCTTCAGGGTTTCGCAGCCACTTCCATTACTCTAAGTTTAAACTACTTGATGTAGCTCACACAGTGAAGTATCTCTAAAGTAGTCAGCCTACATAGTTTACCTAAATGTAGAGAATTGTATTTTTCCTTCAAAAATCAGTTAGCCAATAAGCGCTGCCATCTCTCCATAGCTGACAATTTGTGGCCAGTTATTCTGGAGCCTTTACTGGAGGTGTTTGCTTTTCATGGCGTGTTGCCCAGCTGAACTGACATTTCTATTATTCCGCTACGAAGGGAAGCTCAAGGAGCTAATACAAAATATTGCTCACAGGGAGCTCTGCTAGGACAATTCTGTGAGAGAGATGCTGAAAGCTGTCAAATGCCGCTCTGGTATATTGGAGTGGGCCCGTGAAAAACAAAGTCAGAGCATCTTTGAGGTTAACGTGAGCAAGATGCTGGGAAACCAGTTCTGACTTTGGCTTTCTGTCTATGCGAGATGAGCAGTTTTGGTCAAAGCTCACAAAAGTGGTGCCATTCCCTCTTCTGCTGGAGAAGTTTTGCTGAGTCTTCAAGCTCTGTTGCGAAGATAGTGACCCTTGCTGGTATTCCTTTCTTTCCCCCACATGTGCCATGTGGGTTTCTTCTTCCCTTCACGACCACCTGAGGTGCAGGGTACCGAACGCTGTCCCATTGTGACTACCCTGAGGGTTTTGGCCAAGCTTAAGCCATTTTAGGGAGAGAACTTGTTTTTACCCATCTGCTTTGTTGGAAAACATGTTGCTTAGCTTCTTCCAAGGGAGAACATGCTTTCACTGCAACACTGGTCAGCAGCAGTCTCTTCATTAACGTTTTGGAATTAGAATGATAAAATAAATGCTACAGTTTTGGCAAGGAAACCTTCGCCTTCAACACTACAATGAGTGATGGAAGCAGGATGTGCATCGAGAGCCTGGAACAGCATGGGAGGCCGCTGAGGTGCTGAATTTCATTTCAATCTTTTTCTGTCGAAGCTTGGGGAGGTAAGGTTTACGGTTTATTTTCCAAGCTGTCAGGAAACAAGAAAGCTCTCAATCACTCGGTGATTGCCAGCTAGGGAAGTGGTTTTCTCCCTTAGTTGTTCAGATCTGTTTGCTTAGACTGTTCTTTGGTTTTCTGTACGCGGCAACCTCAGGTAGTGGCTAGTTCTGAAGACAGGACGCTGGTAGGCTTTAAAAACTGTGCTTTTGCCTCTTGTCTCACTATCCTCAGCACACCAAAGAGCAGCTACGGATGAGAGTACCTGTGTTTAAACACTGTCTGGGGACAGCTCAGAGCGTGGCTCTCGCTTTTGACATTGTAGCACGTGTTGATGAAAATTTGTTCTCTTTGTGCCAGATGCTGTTCACTCATGCAAGGTGATGGAAGTGGGATTTTAACATGGACTCCAGTAGGCTCAGGATTGTATGAATTTCCACATCAACAAAATTGGGTAGAAGTAGAGAGATCTATTTTTCAAATGCAGTGTATGATCAACTCAAATTGTCTATCTACAGACCATATGAAATAGGCCGGAGGCTACTACTGTAGAGTTAATATTGAAATTTCAGAT
>Ga0181612_103865_pt1 | contig 19120 bp, 12 predicted proteins | sample HoacroProtozoa21_FD_119630 | JGI IMG/M metagenome (GOLD analysis project Ga0181612, IMG submission 119630) | Hoatzin crop microbial communities from Cojedes, Venezuel. Combined Assembly of Gp0051906, Gp0051904, Gp0051908 | reverse complement strand
GATATCTTCTGTTGTTAAATGAGTAATATGTCGTGCCCTACAACGGCACGGCTGTTAACTAACAATCGGGCAAAATTACTCCATTCCCCTCACATCTGCAAATTTTCGTTCAATTTTTCCTGCGAGGTGAGCCACTTGGGTTAAAATTAAGGGGATAGGTCTTGCAAGTTACATTAAATGATTGTACCTTTGTTCATTAGTGGAAACGCGCTCGCTTTTAAGACGAAGTTATGATAGACGAACCGATATTTGACCGATATATCAACCCGCAGACCGACTTTGGGTTCAAGCGCTTGTTTGGTAGCACGTTCAATAAGGATTTGCTCATTGGGTTTCTCAATGCGCTGTTTGATGGGCATCAAGTGGTGAAGGATGTTACTTACTTGAAACCTGAGCAGTTGGGCCGCGTGGAGGTGCGTTATGACATTTTTGATGTTTATTGCGAGAATGAGCGTGGCGAGAAATTTATCGTTGAGATGCAAAATGCAGCGCAGGATTTCTTCATCGAGCGTAGCATCTATTATGCATCGTTTCCCATTCAGGAGCAGGCGCAGTGCGGTAAGTGGTGCTGTGACCTGAAGGGCGTGTATGCGATTGGTATTCTGGATTTTGTGTTCCCCGACGATGAGTACGACGACAACTGTTTTCACCACGAGGTGAAGCTGATGGACACAGCCGACCATCACGTTTTCTACGACAAACTTACGTTCATCTACATCGAGTTGCCCAAGTTCAATAAGACCGTCGACCAGCTCGAGACGATGATGGACAAGTGGCTGTATGTACTGCGCAACTTGAGCCGCCTCAACGAGCGGCCGCAAGAATTGAGCGACCGCGTGTTTACACAACTATTCCGTCAAGCTGAAATTGCAGCCTTCTCGCCCGACGACCGCGCCCGCTATCAAGAAAGTGTGCGCACCTTCCGCGACATCGACAATACCGTTTACTCGGCCCATCGCCGCGGTGTCGCCGAGGGCGTGCAACAAGGCATCCAGCAAGGGTTGCAGCAAGGTCTGGAACAAGTTGCAACGACGCTGTTGCGCAATGGTTTCTCGCCCGAAATGGTGGTCGAGAACACTGGGCTCACGCTCGAGCAAGTTCAAGAGATAGCCAAGAATCTCGAGGGGAAGGGGTGATTCCCGGTTGCTTTGTGGGAGCAAAAAAAAGGGAGCCGAGCTGTGAGGGCAGGGCTCCCGAGTAGGGGTGTGATTATGGGGAATCACTTGTAGTTAGAAAGGGTATAGAGTGTGTAGTTTTTACCTTTGCCATTCATTTTGATGCTCTTGAGACGGTGGCGTTGCTTGTCGACGGTGAGTACAAACGAGGTGAAAAGCAGCTGGTTAGCCTTGACGCCATCCTTGGGAACGATGGTGATGGTGTTGCCGTTATAGAGGACCTTTCCGCCTGTGGTAGCGCTCTTGGCAATGACGCCATCGCCGCCACCGAGCAGGTCATCGACCACGCGCTGCATCACGCCGAAAAGTTCGGCTGTGGGACCGCTGGCCACGCTTTTGCGCTTACCGCTGACGATGGTGTAGGTCGTGCCTTCCATCATCAGTTTGTCGGTGGGACTGAAGGTGATGGCCATGTTACCGCCCTTGTGGTAGGTGAATTTACCGGTGGTAACCACGTCTTTTTTCACGGCTGCGCGATGCACGGCGCGTGTGACGTCGGCAGTGAGCGATTCGGCGGCTTGCGCCAGGCCACAGGTGCACAAGAGTGCAAGGAATAATGTGACGATTTTTTTCATTTTGGGGTTGCTATTGTTTCGTTGTTGATTTTGCTATTTGACTCGGGTTTTGCCGATTGGTTTAATGGCTGGGCTGCAATGTTGCGAGGTACTTGAGGCTCTCGTCGAGGGTCATCGTTGCGGTCATGGTGACCCCGTGGATGCCGTGCAGCATGAGGCTTTGTCCCGTGAGCATCAGGTTCTTAAGGGGCGTGCGGGACGAGAGGAACGTGGTGAGGGGACTGCGGTAGTCCTTGCGGATGCCGAAGGCCGACCCATCGGGCGTGAGCGTGTAGTCGTGCCATGTGAGAGGCGTGCTCACCACTTGCTTGTCGATGCAATCGCGCAGCGTGGGGATGAATTGCGCAGCCGTGTCGATGCACCAGTCGGCTTGCGCGGCTTTCTCGGTGCGGTATTGCTCGTCGCGGGTCATGCGCGGGTTGCTGACGGGGGTGAGCAAGTCGACTTGCGTGGCCCAGGGACTGTCGTCTTGCGGGACGCGGCAGCTGAGTAGCAGCGTGCGCCCACCCACGACGATGTATTGATTCCAATTGAAATAGCGCACCATGCCGGGCTTGAGCACGAGTTGCACGGTGAGCATGCCGCCCGTGTTATCGAGAGAGGCGATGCGACGCGGGAACATGCCCATGCGCGCCTCGATGAGTTGCATGGTCACCTGCGGGTGTGCATCGCTGATGAACAGGCGGCCGTCGAAGGTGCGCCCATCGGCAGTGCGGGCTGTGGTGACGAGGCCATCGGTGACGTCGAGGTGCTCGACGCGGGCGCCCGTGATGACCTGACCGCCCATGCGCTCGATGTCGCTCACGAGCGAGTCGACGATGAGCCGTCCGGGACCGCGCAGTCGCCATGAACTCTCGATGAAGGTGCTATTGACGTGTGCAAACGAGAACAGCGGCAGCGTCTCGCGATTCATCTCGCCCTTGATGCTCGCGGGCGTGCACAGCACGTCGACCAGCGTTGGGTCGCTGATGCGCTCGTGCAGGTATTGCAGCGCCGACTGCTGCGTCTGTTGCTCAAATAGTTTCGGGTCGGCGCCACGCTCGGCGGTGAGGCGCATCAATGCTGCCAACTCCTGCAGGCCCTCGCGCTCGGCGGGGAAATCGGCTGCCAGCGCGTCGACAAACGCATCGAAGCCTTGGGCAAAGCAATAGGTCTTGCCGCCCAGCGTGATGCGCTCGTGCAGGGCGTCCATGCGGTGCCACGGCAAGTGCAGCAGATTCAGCTTCTTGAACGTGTCGTAGCTCGACTGCCCCGGCTCGATGCCGCCCAAGCAGTGAAAACCCGTGTCGTGCTCGACGCCCCCTCGTCGATAGCTCTGCAGGCAGCCACCCGCAGTGCGTGCTTGCTCGAGCACCACGACGCGCAAGCCGCGTTGTGCCAGCAAGTGACCGCACGCCAGTCCGCCCAGTCCGCTACCGATGATGACGATGTCGTTACACATTATTTATTAGTAGTCGATTTCTTATTCATCCAGCGATAAAGGGCGGGTTGAACCACGTAGGACAGCACCACTGCCGACACGAGGCCTACCAGCGTCGAGAAGCCCACCGAACGGATGGCGGGGTGCTTGGCAATGAGCATCGAGCCCACGGTGATGATGAGGATGAGCGCGCTGAGCACGATTGCCGTCTTGTGGTACTGCAATTTGTTGCCCTCGGGGTTCACCAAGCCGTTCATCACAAAGATGCTGTAGTCCACGCCGATACCGAAGATAAAGGTCGAGATGATGATGCTGATGAGGTTGAACGACATCCCGAAGATGACCATCGCGCCCAGCACAATGAGCCAGCTCACCACGATGGGCATGAAGCCCAGCAACGAGTGCTTGAGGTTGAAGCGGAAGCTGATGAGCAGCACGATGAGCACAAACAGCAGCGAAACCCATTGCAGGACGTTGAAATCGTCGTTGAGTTGGCGCAGCGTGTCGCGCGTATAATAATAGGTGTCGAGCACCATCATGTTTGGCTCGTTGGCCACAGCGTGGCAGATGCGGTAGTAGTCGCTCGAGTCGCTGTGTACCGAGTCGAGGGCGCAACGCACTTGCGTAAAGCACAGGTAGTCACCGCCGTAGGTGTGCTCCATCATGGTCGACAGGTAGCCGGCGGGAATCAAGTCGGCGTCGTAGATGGCGCTGGGCTCGTAGTCGGCTGTCGCCATTTCAAAGAAGCTGTCAAAGGCGTCGGCATTCAGGTCGGCGCTGCCAGCAGTGGCGTTGATGAGGCGATGTGCGGTAGCGAGTCGCTCGGGCGTCCAGAAGCGTTTCCACGCGTCGATGCGGGCCTGTTGCGTAGCCAGTGGGACGAAGATGTCGCCCGTGTGGGTGTAACTCTTCACCAGGCCAGCGCGTTGCAGCGAGTCGAGTTTGGCATCGAGCGCGGCAAAGTTGGTGATGGCTTCCTCCATCGTCTTGCCCGAGCTGGCGAAGTAGGTGTTGCGGTCGCCAGTAAACGTTTTAGAGCGGAGCAATTCCTCGCTTTGGCTCACCATCTTGGACGTGTAGCCCAGGTTGTGCATGTCGGCATCAAATTTCACGCCGCCCGCAAAGAAAGCACCAACGCACAAGCCTGCGATGAGGCAAATGGCGAGGAGCAGCACGCTGCTGCGGTCCAGTGCCACGCGGCTCACGCGTTCGACCAGCGCGGGCATCCCCGTTGCCTTGCCCGTGAGCATCATGGGCAACAGCAACAGCGAAAACAGCGTCGTGCCCAGAATGGCAAACGCAGCAAACAGACCGAAGTCGCGCAGCAAGTCGGTGTGAATGAAGATGATACCCACAAACGAGCCAATCGTGGTGATGCAACCCAGCATCACGGGCACCGTCTCGTCGCGCAGCACGCGCTCGACGTCGCCCACATAGGCATAATGCGTGATGACGTGCAGCGCATAGCTCAGCGCCACGCCCAGCACCACGGCTCCGATGCCCAGCGCCAGCAGCGACAGTTCACCCTTGATGAAATACATGATTGCCAGACCGAAGATGGTACCAAAAGCCACAGGCAGCACCATCAGCGGAATCACCTTCCAGCTCCTGAAACACAGCAAGATAACCAGTAGCACGAGCAACAGCGAGCCACCCACGGTCCACTTGAGGTCGTGCTTGATGGTGGTAGAGTTATAGAAGCCACTGGCGGGCGTGCCGTGGTAGTAGATGTTGACGTCGCCCTTGTGGGCATCAATCATCTCGTTGAGCACTTGGAACAGGGCTGAGCCTTGCCCCGTGTTGGTGGCCGAGAAGGCGGGCGTAATGAAGGCGAGGCACACGGTCGAGTCGTGCACCATGATGTGTTCGTCGACGATGCTATAGCTGCCCGTGCCGCCGCCGCTGCCCATCACGGTGCTCATTTGGTCCTTGAGCAGGTTGCGCAGGCACAGCGGGTCCATCTCGATGAGTTCGGGATACATCGACCCAAACTCGCCCATCAGGTCGTCGCGGTTTTGCGCCATGGCTTTGCGGGCGTGCTCCAGCGTGAGCATCGAGTCGATGGCTGCGTAGGCGCTCGTGTCGATGTAGCAGGGCAGGTGGCTGCGCAGGTACTCGATGGCATCGGGCAGCATCTCGCTGGGGATGCGGTAGAACACGTCGGTAATCATGGCGTGGCTACTGTCGCGGGCCTCGAGCTCCTCGATAAAGGCGTCGCAGGTAGCGATTACGCTATCCACGTCATCGCCCTGGAAGAGCAGGTAGGTTTTGTCCTTGATGCGCAGGTCGGCAAAGGCGAGTTTGGTGGTGCCGTCGGGGTTACGCGACGATGGCATCAACTTGTTGAGGTCCTCCTCGAGGTGAATTTGGCTAGCGAAATAGCCAAAAAAAGCCACCAGGGCCACCAGCACGGCTGCATAGACGCCGCGGTGTGCCCTGAAGTAGCGATAAATCTTTATGCAAAACTGGGTCACGGGACTATTGAAGGGTCTTGTTGTAAGTTTCTTTGCAGGATTGAGAGAGACGGGGAGAGGCTGGGAGAGGGTAGGGGAAAGGCGAGGCGAGTGGGGCTACTGCGGCTAGTTGTCTCGTGCCGCGGCCCGTTATCGTCTTACTGGGGGATGTAAATTTTCATGTTGATTTGAGCAATAAGCTCGTCGCCCACGCGTGTTTCGCCAGTGACGATGGCCACGCCAGCGACTTCAACCCCCTTGGTGACTTGCGTGCTCAGCGTCTCGCCTGCGCGAGGCTGCCGGTGGCACAGGAAGTGCTTCACCTCGGCGAGGATGCCTTGCGGGGGCTCTTGTGCGCCCGCTTGCAGCGCCTTGTGGCCTGCCATTGCCGAGGCCGATTGCGCGATGTGCTCGATTAAGCCGCAGGTCGACATCACGCCGCCCTCCACAAAATAGTTGTCGTTGCCGATGGCGAGCGACGTGTAAGCCGTTTCGCCATCGACACCGACAAGCTGGTCGACCATCCTGAACGGCTTCCGCTGTGGAATGAGCCGCAGGATGTAGTCATTATCATTCGGGCAGATGCTCGTTGATGTAGTCATACAAGTCGTTGAAAGTCTTAATCTTGGGGATGTCGGACATGGGGATGGTGACCTTGTAGTTGAATTGAATGAGTGCTACGAGGTCCACGATGCTCAGGCTATCGATGGGGAGGACGTCGCGGATGTTGGCATCGGCCACGATGTCGGCCAGTTCTACCTCATACTCTTCTACCAGGATGTCGTTAACTTTAGCTACAATTTCTTCGCGATTCATTTCTTATAAATTTTTAATGATTAATGTCGAGTTGGTTCCGCCGAAGCCGAAGGAGTTCGACAGGAACGTATTGATTTTAGCTTCGCGGGTCTCGGGGATGATGTTGAGTGCTGCCGAGGCCTCGTCGGGATTTTCAAAGTTGATGTTGCCGGCGATGAAGTTGTTTTTCATCATCAGCATGGAGTAGATGATTTCGCTGGTGCCAGCCATCCACATTTCGTGGCCAGTTTGGCTCTTAGTGCTGGTAACGGGCACCTTGTAGTCGCCAAAGACGTTGGCAATCGCCTGAGCCTCACGGGCGTCGCCGATGCGTGTCGAGGTGGCGTGAGCGTTCACATAGTCGATTTCGCGCGGGTCGATGCCGGCGTCCTTGATGCAGTGCACGAGCGACTGGGTGGGACCCTCGACGTTGGGGGTGCTGATGTGGTCGCCGTTGCCCGAGAATCCCCATCCGATGACCTCGGCGAGGATGTTGGCGCCACGAGCCACAGCGTGCTCATAGCTCTCGAGAATCACCGTTGCACCACCGCCGCTGGGTACCAAGCCGTCGCGGTCGCGGTCGAACGGACGCGAGGCGCGTGTGGGCTCGTCCTCGCGAACCGAGAACGACTGGATGCCGTCGAACGAGGCGATGCCATACATGTTGTTTTCCTCGGCGCCACCGCACACGATGCAGTCTTGCAGGCCGTTGCGGATGAGCAGCGTGCCCAGGCCGATGGCTTGCGACCCGCTGGCGCAGGCAGCCGACGCCGTCAGGTTGATGCCACGCAGGTGGAACAGGCAGGCAAGGTTCATCGTGATGTTAGAGTTCATCGACTGGAAGATGGCGCCGCTGCCGCAGGCTACGGTGCTCTTCATCATGCGGAACTTGTCGAGGGCAACCATGGTGGCTTGTGCTACCGAGTCGTTGCCATAGATGATGCCCACGTCGTGCTTTGCCAGGTAATCGGCATCGAGGCCAGCGTGCTCGAGGGCTTGTGCAGTGGCCAGATAGCCATACTGTGCCTCCTCGGGCATGAACTGGCGCTCGTTGCGAGAGAGCACGCCCTTGAGATTGGCAACGGGAACGTTGCCCACGAGGGCTGAGCGGAAGCCAGCATCCTTGCGCTCTTGGCTGAAGACGATGCCGCTTTTGCCGTCATATAGTGATTGTTTTACTTCGTCGAGTGAGGTTCCAAGGCAGGACCAAATGCCCATGCCAGTGATTACTACTCTATTCATAATTGATTATAAGATGGTTATTGATTCGATTTGTTGGATTCTTGAGGGTTAGTTAGTTGCTTTTGGTAACAACGGCGAACTTTGACAACCTCGGGGTGCAATGGACGCCACTGACCCAGTTCCTTGAAGTTGTCCTCGAGCTGTGGACCGGTCTCGGCCCACTTAAAGCCCAATTCGTTATAGATGGGGATGAGGTCCTCGAAAAACAGTGCGTTCACGCCGTAGCCCTGGAATTGCGGCTTGACGGCGATGAGCAGTAACTCCACGGTGTCGTCGTGCTTGCCACGCAGGGCACGCAGCAGGTGCCACCACCCCGTGGGCCACAGTTTGCCGTTAGCCTTGCGCAAGGCGTGACTCAGCGAGCCCATGGTGATGCATGCGCCCACGATGTTGTCGTCGCTGTCCTCGACGACGGTGAGTAACCGCTTGTCGATGAGGCGGATGTAACGATTAATGTAGTCGTCGACCTTCTCGGGTGGCATGGCTACGAAACCAAACAGCGGGCTGTAGGCCTCGTTGAGCAAGTCAAAGATGCGATGTCCGTAGCCGCCCTCGATGATGTCCTCGTTGGTGACTTTCTTGACCTTGAGACCCAGCGTGGTGCGGGCGTACTCGGCGATGCGGGCATATTGCTTGGGGACCTCGGTGGGGATGGCCATGCGGGTTTGCACCCAATCGACTGCCTTGGTGTAGCCCAGCGCTTCGAGGTGACGGGGGTAGTAGGGATGGTTGTAGTATTCAATCATCGAGCCCAGTCGGTCGAAGCCCTCGATGAGCATGCCTTCCTTGTCGAAGTCGTAGAGGCCCAGCGGTCCCAGCACCATGTCCATGCCTTGACTGGCGCCCCACTGCTCAACCTGCTGCAACAGCGCGCGAGCCACGTCCACGTCGTCGATAAAGTCGATGAGCGAGAAACGCACGGCACGGCGGTTCCATTTCTCGTTAGCTTTCTGGTTGATGATGGTAGCGACGCGTCCCACAGCGTTGCCCTCGCTATCGTATGCAACAAAACCATGGGCTCCTTTCAAACTATCACGAACGTCGGAGTCCAGGTCAGGCACGTAGCAGTCGTTGTGGGCATAAATCCGTTTGGGCAGCTGGACGAAGTCCTTGATAACGGCCCGATTGCATGCCTCTTTAATGGTTATATCTTTCATTGCATCGTTACAGCCCGCAAAATTACAACTTTTTTTTCACCTCGCAATCGTTAATATGGTGGTAAAAGTGTTCAAAAAAGGAAATTAGGGGTTAGGCTTTAGGCTTTAGGCTTTAGGTGTTAGGCTTTAGGCTTTAGTAATGTTCCCTAATACCTACCTATCACCTAGGCCTATAGCGCCTAATCGCCTAATCACCGCCCATTTGGTCGTTGTTTTCGATGGTGGTGGCGGTGCGCTTAACGCGGGTGCGCGACTTGCCGAAGCGGTAGCTGAGGTTGAGTGAAATGTTGCGGTAATGCGTGTATCGGTAGTCGTGACCGAGCAGGTCGCCCTGGGTGTAGACGGTTTCCCAGCAGATGCGGCGATGGGTGAAGTCATTGGCGCGCAGGCTCACGGAGAGACGGTCGTCGAGGAACGAGCGGCGCAGGGATATGTCGAACTCGGGTCGCGAGCCATGGAAGTAGCCATAAAGGTAATCGGGGTAGTGGCCAATTCCAATCCACAATAGGCCGATGCTCCCCTTGATTTTCCAGAACAATTCCTGCGTGAGTTGAGCGTAGGCGAATCCGCCCCAGCCGCCACGTCGCATGTCCATGCTTATGCTCTTTCGGTAAATGTAGGTCGCGCGGCCGTTAAGCACGAGGGTGGTTTTGGCGGTGGGCATCCATTGCATGAAGCCCTCGAGGCTGGAGTGGACATAGCGGTTGTCGTTGCTATAGGTGTTGACGATGAAACCCTCGTCATCAACAAAGTTATACCTATCAATCCAGTTGCGACAAACCGATATCGAGGGCATAAAGTTGAATGTCAACTTGTTGCTGAGGAATGAGTAGGTGAGTCCCACGGTTCGGCTGTGGGTTGACGGCAGGTCGGGGTTGCCATAGCTGCGGGTGGTGAGCGTTTCCTTCATCGTGGGGTTCAGGTAGTAGATGTTAGGACGGCGGATGCGGGTGGAGTAGCTCAACCGCAAGGAGTTACTGGGGTTGATATGCCAGTTGAACGTGAACGAGGGCACCAAGTCGTTGAGGCTACTATGGAAGTCGCGGCTGGGGTTGTAGGGGAAATGAGCGCTCAGGTAGCTGAATTCATAGCGCAGGCCGCCACGCAGCGACACGGCTCTCACCTTGTAGAGCCACGAGAGGTAGGCCGCCGCCACTTGAGTGGTGTGTTCGAATTTCTCATCGAGGTTCATCGACTCGGCATCGGTATAGCTTGTGGTGGTGTGGCTGCTGTTGCGGCGGTGGATGTACTTGAGGCCCGTTTCCATGAGGTGCGAGGTCCACAGGGGTCGCTGGTAGTCGAGTTGCAGGGTATGCTCGTTGATATAGTCTTTGGAATGTGAGTCGTAGGCGCTATAAGGAACGTGGGAGTTGAAGATTTCGTTGATGCTATTGTGACTGATTTCCTTATCATAGCGGTGGCTAAACATGTAGCTTGCCGTGATGACTTCGTCTTTAAGATGCGTGCGGTGCTCGTAGTCGAGGCGTGCCGAAAGGGACCTTCCCGTTATGCTGTTTTTGATGCCATCGCCCACGTCCTTGCCACTGAGTAGCTGGGATTGCGAGAGCAGTGTACCCGTGCTGTCGTAATACTCGATGGCAGTGGTGGAGCGGGGGTAGGCGAACCACCGATTTTGTGAATAGGCAACAGTGAACAGGTTGAGCGAGTCGATTTCGTAGCTGGCGTCGATTTGTCCACGCAAGGTGCTGTAGGCCGAGTGAATTTTACTTTTGGAAAGCTGTCGCATGCCGCTGGTGGCGTAGGTGTAGTCGATGTCTTCCTCGGAGGTAGCTGACATTGTAGGCGCGAGTTTGCCGCCCGCACTGCCGCTCAGTACCAACTTGCCTATTGCGCCAGCGAGTTGCAGTCCGAAATCAGTAACACCGCGTGTGTTGACCCCCGCGGTGACTGTGCCGTTGAGGGTCGAGTTGCGGCTGGTGCGCGAGGTGACGATGTTGAGAATGACGCTTGCCCCCTCGGCGTCATATTTTGCGCCAGGCTCGGTGATGACCTCGATGCGCTCGACCGAGCTGGCAGGCATCGATTGCAGTATCTCGCTGGCCGCTGAGGCGTTGTTCAGGGCGGGGTCGGGGTGACCGTTTCGGTAGAACGTAAACGACTTTTCGCCGCGCACGCGCACGTTGTTTTGAGCATCGACGCTCACCATGGGCACCTTGCGTAGCATATCGAGGACCGACGAGGTGCGTGATTCGGGGTCGGCGCTTAGGTTGTAGGACAAGCGGTCGTCTTCGTGCTTGACGAGATGGCGCATCGTCACGACCTCGACGGCTTGCAGCGCGACGGCATCCTCGGGCATGGTGATGGTCATGGGGCTGGCCATGATGGGCACTACCGTGGTGCGGTAACCGATGCACGAGGCCCGCAGCGAGGTGGCTTGCGAGCTGTGGGGGAGGTTAAACCGGCCCATCTCGTCGGTGGTCGTCCCGATGACGTAAGCGCTATCGTTATCGAGCAACGTGACACTGACAAAGGGCACTGGCTCGCCCTTCTCATCGATGATGGTGCCAGCCAAGTCTTGTGCCACAGCCACTGCGGCCATGCTCACAAAGAGCATCACCAGCAGCATGCTATGTCTTATCGTCTCTTTCATAAACTAAATCCTAAAACCTAACGCCTAAAGCCTAACGCCTAAAGCCTACTCCCCACCGCCCGAGGCGCCACCGACCTGGTCGTTGTTTTCGATGGTGGTGGCGGTGCGCTTAACGCTGGTGCGCGACTTGCCAAAGCGGTAACTGAGGTTGAGCATAATGCTGCGGCGACGATACTGTCGGATATTGTGGCCGAGCATATCGCCCTTCGTGTTGACGTCTTCATATTTTATGTGGCAGTGCGTGGGGTCATTGCAGCGCAGGCTCACGGTGAGACGGTCGTCGAGGAACGAGCGGCGCAGGGTTATGTCGAACACGGGCGGAGTGCTTGTGCTGTAGCCGTAGAGACCTACGGGTGAATGACCTATTGACCACGACGCGCCCAAACTACCCTTGATTTTCCAGAACAATTCCTGCGAGAGTTGGGCGCTGATGTAGTTACCCCATCCGGTGTTGCGCAACTGCAGACTTGGGTTCTTTTGGTAAACGTATGCCAAGAAGGCATTGAGTGTGAACGAGGTTTTGGCGGCTGGCATCCATTGCATCATGCCACTGAGTTCGGCATAAACCATGCGGTTGCCATTTCTATAGGTGTTAACCTCGAAACCCTCGTCATCAACAAAGTTATAACTGTCAATCCAGTTGCGTGAGAACATTAGCGACGGCGACAGATTGAAGGTCAACTTGTTGCTCATAAATGAATAGGTGAGGCTCAAGCTATTATAGAACGTCGACGATAGGTTGGGATTACCATAGGTGCGCTTGGTGAGGGTTTGCACCACCGTGGGGTTGAGGTAGTAGATACTCGGGCGGTTGATGTTGGTGGAGTAGCTCATGCGTAGCGAGTTACTGGGGTTGATTTGCCAGTTAACCATGAACGAGGGAACCACATCGTTGAGGCTGTTGTGGAAGTCGCGGGCGCTGTTGTCGGGGAAGCGAGCACTCATGTAGGTGAACTCGTAGCGCACGCCAGCACGCATCGACAGGGCCCCCGTGTTATAGAGCCACGATAGGTAGGCCGCAGCCACTTGCGTGCGGTGGTTGAACTTGTCGTCGAGGTTCATCGACTCGGCATCGACATAGTCGGTGATGGTGTGGCTGTGGTTGAAGCGGTGGATGTACTTGAGGCCCACCTCCAGGCGGTGCTTGGCCCATAGGGGACGCTGGTAGTCGAGCTGCAGGGTGTGCTCGTTTATGTAGCCCTGATTGTCGGCGCTGAAGGCGCTATAGGGCACTTGTGGGTTGAGGATATTGTTGAGGCGGTTGTAGTTTTTTCGGTGATTGTTGTAGTAGTTAAACATGAAGCTGGCGGTGAGAATCTCGTCCTTGAGATGCGTGCGATGCTCGTAGTCGACACGGGCCGTGATGTCATTAAAAATGGACTTGTTCTTGAAGCCATCACCCGCTTTCTTGCCATTTAATTGTTCAATTTGCGAGTATAGTGTGCCGGTGTTGTCGTAGTATTCGGTGGTGGATGTGCCGTAGGGGTGACTTGTCGATCGATATTGTGAATAGGCGAAAGCGAGTAGATTGAGGGTGTCGATTTCGTAGCTGGCATTCAGCTGGCCCGACAAGGTGATGCCGTGACTATTCATTACGCCTCTCGTGAGTCGGCGGCTACCATCGGTTGCGTAAGTGTAGTCGGTTTCGGTTTCGGTGTTGTATCGGGAATTTGAGGTCGTGGCTCTGGCGTTGGCGTTCCCGCTTATCGAGAACTTGCCCGTTCCCCCAGCGAGTTGCAGACCCATCCTGAAGACGCCTCGGGAGGTTACTTGCGAGGTGACCGTGCCGTTGAGGCTCGAGTTGCGACTACCGCGCATGGTGACGATGTTGAGGATGACGCTTGCCCCCTCGGCGTCATATTTTGCGCCAGGCTCGGTGATGACCTCGATGCGCTCGATGCTGCTGGCGGGGATGGTGTTTAGCACCTCGCTGGCGGTGGTCGCATCGGCCAGTGAGGGGTCGGGGTGGCCATTGCGGTAGAACTTAAACGATTTGGTGCCGCGCACGAGCACGTTGTCCTCGGCATCGACGCTCACCATGGGCACCTTGCGCAGCATCTCGAGCAGGGTCGAGGTGCTAGCATCGGGGTCGGCGCTCATGTTGTAGGACAAGCGGTCGGCCTCGTTTTTCACGAGTTTACGCATCGTCACGACCTCGACGGCTTGCAGCATGACGGCATCCTCGGGCATGGTGACGGTCATGGGGCTGGGCATGATGGGAACTGTAGTGGTGCGGTAACCGATGCACGATGCCCGCAGCAAGGCGGCACGACGGCCCTGGGTGAGTTCAAAATGCCCCATCTCGTCGGTGGTCGTCCCGATGACGTAAGTGCTATCGATATTGAGCAATGTGACGCTGACAAAGGGCACCGGCTCGCCCTTCTCATCGATGATGGTGCCAGCCAGCTCCTGTGCCACAGCCACTGCGGCCATGCTCACCAGGAGCATCACCAGCAGCAAGAACCGTCTTATTGTAGTACTCATATAGGTTCGCATGGATACACGCGAGCTAAGAAGGCGCTTAAGCTTTATTGATGTAACCAACTATGGTGTATAGTCACCCAGTAGATGCATCTTTGTGGAAAAAGGAAAGTTATCTGTCTCTTAAAGTTCAACGCACTTTAACTCGCTTTCAAATCGCTGCAAATATAATATAAATTCCAATAATCCCCAAAAAAAGTAGCCACCCTCATCGTTTTTTCTCAACGACAAGTCAACTAAAACCTAAAAGCTAACACCTAACTTGCTTAATTGCGGGAAAAGTGTTATCTTTGTGGCATCGATTAATTTACCCACACTATGAGCCGTAAATATCCTATAGGAATTAAGTCTTTCCCTACTATTATTAAGGAGGGTTATGAGTATGTCGACAAGACAGCACTTGTCTATCAACTCGCGACCTATAAATACACGTTTCTGAGTCGTCCGCGGCGCTTCGGAAAATCGCTGCTTGTGTCGACTCTTGAGACATATTTTAAGGGCGAGAAAGACTTGTTCAAAGGGCTCGCCATGGAAAAACTCGAGACCGAGTGGAAACAGCACCCCGTCCTCCACTTCGACTTGAGCACAAAGGTTTATACAAGTAGTGAGGCCCTTCATCGAGCACTGAACTTCAAACTCGTGTTCTATGAGCGGATTTACGGCCGCGACCCCGAAGCTGTCGATGAAGCCGAACGTTTCGAGGCACTCATTATGAGAGCTTACGAGCAGACGGGCATGCCTGTGGTCGTCCTTATCGACGAATACGACAAGCCCATGCTCGATGCGCTTGATAATGAGGAAATTGCTAAGGATGTGCGCAATATTATGACGAATTTCTATGCGCCCCTCAAGGGTTGTGAAGATTACCTGCGCTTCGTTTTCCTCACGGGTATCACCAAGTTTGCGCAGATGAACATCTTCTCGCAACTCAATAACCTCACCGACATCAGTATGGACGATGAATATGCCGCCATCTGCGGTATCACCGAGGAAGAGTTGCTCACACGCTTTAGCGATGGCATCGATGAAATGGCCTCCGTGCTGAAGATAACACGCGATGAGTGCTTCAATAAATTGAAGAATCAATACGATGGCTACCATTTCTCGGCCAATTCGCCAGACATTTACAATCCCTTTAGCCTAACTCAAGCCTTAGGTAGAAAAATTATCAATAATTACTGGTTTGCCTCGGGGACACCCTCGTTCTTGCTACATGAGTTAAAGCAACTTAACTTTACTGCACTCGACTTGAAAAAGATTGATGTTCCAGCTTCCCGTTTTAATGTGCCCATTCAGTCACAATCGTCAGCCATTCCACTACTCTATCAAAGTGGATACCTTACAATCAAAGGCTATGACCCAGAGACAGATCTTTACACGCTCGATATTCCCAATGTGGAGGTGCGCTATGGGTTGATGGAAAGCCTATTGCCAACGGTGCTAGGACCTATCGACATTACTCCTGCCAGTGCGCTGGTTAACAAGATGTGCAAGGCGTTTCGCAAGGATGAGTTTGAGACGGTGATGCAACTGTTGAAGACTTATCTTGCGACTGTGCCTTATACGAGCCATGTCAAGAAGGATTTTGAGGGGAGGTATCAAGCAATACTGTATGTGCTCTTTAGCATGATGTGTAATTATGTGCAGGTGGAGGTGCACACGCCGGCGGGACGCGTCGACATGGTGCTGGAGTCGCCTAAAAACATCTATGCGATTGAGATGAAGCTCAATGCATCGGCTCAAAAGGCTGCCGACCAAATCGACCTCAAGGACTATAGTTCCCGCTTTGCCCTCACGGGGAAGCCCATCGTGCGCGTCGGCGTCAACTTCTCCTCCCGCACCCGCAACATCACCTCATGGGAGGTTAGGTCTTAGGCATTAGGCATTAGGCATTAGGCATTAGGCTTTAGTTCCTAAGGCTCTAGTACACCTCTCCTCTCTAAAAGAAAGTCCGCGCTGGTCCGCGCTGGTCCGCGCGAGGAAAATAGAAGGTCTGCGTCGTCTGCGTAAGTCTGCGCGAATTCCCTAACGCCTAACGCCTATTTATTACTACCACTGCCCTGGATGCCACCGATTTGGTCGTTGTTTTCGATGGTGGTGGCGGTTTGTTTGACGTTCGTTTGCGACTTGCCGAAGCGGAAGCTCAGGTTGAGTGAGAAGGTGCGGCGGAGGTTCCAGTTGTTGCTGTAGCCGAGTATGTCGCCCTTGGTGCTCTCGACCACAAAGCGTAAGCGGCTGTGGGTGATGTCTTCGGCGCGCAAGCTCACGGTGAGGCGGTCGTCGAGGAACGAGCGGCGCAGGCTAAAGCTGAGGGTGGGGCGGTCGACATGATAGTAGCCATAAAGGCCCGTGGGCACGTGCCCAATTCCCCACCACACTAAAGAAACGTTACCCCTGATTTTCCAGAACAATTCCTGCGTGAGTTGAGCAAAGATGAAGCCCTCCCAACCGCTGTTGCGCAGGTTCAGACTCGGATTCTTGAGGTAGGTGTGCCCCGCGCTGCCGTTGAGCATGACGGTGGTTTTGCGCGTGGGCATCCATTGCATGAAGGCGTTGAAGTCGAAATTGACCCTGCGGTTGCCGTTGCCGTAGGTGTAGACCTGGAAACCCTCGTCGTCGACAAAGGTTAACATGTCAATCATGTTGCGCGTAATCTCTACCGAGGGCGACAGGTTGAATGTGAACTTGTTGCTCAGGAACGAGTAGGTGAGACCCAGGCTGTGGTTGCGTGCCGACGACAAGTTGGGATTGCCATAGTTGCGGTGGGTGAGCGTTTGCACCACCGTGGGGTTGAGGTAGGTGATACCTGGACGGTTGATGCTGGTGGAGTAACTCAAGCGCAGGGAGTTGCTGGGGTTGATTTGCCAGTTGGCAGTAAACGAGGGCACCAGGTCGTTGAGGCTACTGTGGAAGTCCTGAGATGGGTTCTGGGTGAAGTGGGCGCTCAAGCGGCTGAACTCATAGCGTGCGCCAGCACGCAGCGACACGGGTCCCGTGGTGTAGAGCCACGAGAGGTAGGCTGCTGCCACTTGGGTGGTGTGGGTGAACTCGTCGTCGAGGTCCATCCACTCGGCGCCAGCATAGCTGGTGGTGGTGTGGCTGTGGTTGCGGCGGTGGATATACTTGAGACCCGTCTCCATGCGGTGCTTGGTCCACAGGGGTAGCTGGTAGTCGAGCTGCAGGGTGTGCTCGTTGGTGTACCCCTTGGTGTGCGAGTCAAATGCCGTGTAAGGCACCTGTGGATTGATGCTGCTGCCGATGGCGTTGTGGGTGTCGGAGTTGTCGTAGTCGCGGCTAAACATGTAGCTGGCGGTGATGACCTCGTCCTTGCGGTGGGTGCGGTGCTCATAGTCGAGGCGCGCGGAAATGGCGCCACCGGTGCGGGTGTCGTCCTTGCCGTCGCCCACCTTCTTGCCGGTGAGCACCTCGGCTTGCGAGTAGAGCGTGCCCGTGCTGTCGTAGTACTCGGTAACGGAGACACCGCTGGGCCGGGCGTGCCACAGGAATTGTGAATAGGAGGCAGTGAGCAGGTTGAGCGTGTCGATTTCGTAGCTGGCGTTCAGTTGGCCGTAGATGGTGGCGGTGCCCACGTGGTGGCTGCTTTCGGTGTACTGCCGCGTGTTATTAGTTAAATAGGTGTGGTCGACCTCGCTCTCGGTGGGGTAGGCGTGCGAGGATGCAACGTAGCCGCCCAGGTTGCCGCTTATCGACAGTTTGCCCGTCGAGCCTGCGAGTTGCAAGCTACCATTGACGGCACCATGGTTGTTAACGCCCGCCGAGACGGTACCATTGAGACCCGTGGTACTGGAACCGCGCACGGTGACGATGTTGAGGATAACGGTCGCCCCCTCGGCGTCATATTTTGCACCCGGCTCGGTGATGACCTCGACGCGCTCGATGGTGTTGGCAGGGATGGAGCGCAGCACATCGCGTGCTGTGGTGGCATCGGCGAGGGTGGGGTCGGGGTGACCATTTTTATAGAACTTAAACGACTTGCTGCCGCGCACGAGCACGTTGTCCTCGGCATCGACGCTCACCATGGGCACCTTGCGCAGCATCTCGAGCAAGGTTGTGGTGCGAGCCTCGGGGTCGGCGTTCATGTTGTAGGACAAGCGGTCGGCCTCGTTTTTCACGAGTTTGCGCATCGACACGACCTCGACGGCTTGCAGCGTGACGCCATCCTCGGGCAGGGTGACGGTCATGGGGCTGGCTGTCACGGGGATGGTGGTGGTGCGGTAACCCACGCACGAGGCACGCAGCAGGGCGGCGCGACGGCTGTGGGGGAGGTCAAACTTTCCCGCTTCGTCGGTGGTTGTTCCGGCAACGTAAGCGCTGTCGGCATCGAGCAGCGTTACGCCAGCAAACGGCACCGCCTCGCCCTTGTCGTCGATGACGTTACCCGTGAGATTCTGTGCCACAGCCACCGCGGTCATGCCCACCATGAACATCACCAGCAGCGAGATTTGTTTTATCGTTGAGTTCATGTAAGTTTCTAAATGATATTGAGTTAAGTAAACGTTCCAGTTCTCTCTTGTGAAAACCCACCCCAGGGTGAATTTTCGCTCATTAGATGCACGCTGCGCAACACAAGGTTGCAAGGCTCCAGAAATTTAACGCACCTTAACTCGTGTCAAATTCGCTGCAAATGTACTACTAAATCCATAGATGCCAAAAAAACTCACAGGAAAACCTCACGCTGACTACGCAGACCTTCTATCAGAGTGTAGTATGGAGAGAAGAGGCGGCGAGTGTTCGTCGGAGACGAAAACATGAATTAACCCCAGGTAACCGAAGTGAGCGAAGCGAGCGGAGGGACCTGGGGTACAGATAGTTATAGGGCAGCTCCTCGAAGAGGCGCACCTGCACACGCGATGCACCTTGAACACTGGCAAGAAGAATGGTGGTGAGGGTGTGTCATAAGTCGGAAATAAGCATCGAGCGAGGCGGGCAACCCCGCAGGGGTTGACTTAACCTACCCCCAGGCTGAGCGGTGAGCGCCAGCGAACCGCGAAACCTGGGGCAAAGGCTACTATCTAAATCGTTCCCCGAAGGGGCACACATTCACGTTCAAATGACTAATTTACAGGAAAGTGAGGGTGTTACAAAACTCTAAAGGTTTTTTAACATAAGGTTTTTTAACACAAAAAAATGACACAAAACCCCAACTTTCTCAAGCTAGGGCTTTGCTATGTCTAAAAGTTTTTGTACTTT
>Ga0181612_128193_pt1 | contig 19122 bp, 7 predicted proteins | sample HoacroProtozoa21_FD_119630 | JGI IMG/M metagenome (GOLD analysis project Ga0181612, IMG submission 119630) | Hoatzin crop microbial communities from Cojedes, Venezuel. Combined Assembly of Gp0051906, Gp0051904, Gp0051908 | reverse complement strand
CCTTCCAGTGTCTTTCAAACACAGCCTAAGCAGACCCTTGCTGAGCTGAGAGGACCCCAGGCTCCCTATTGCTTGATGTGACTGGTTGCTGAGAGTGCTCATTTGTTCACTTACACCAATAGATTACATTTCACCAAAAGATTTAATTCACTGAGGCTATCAGGCTATTTCCATAGCTGTTAGTTGTTTTTAAACCTGTATGGGCTTAAAAATCTCCATTTCATAAACCTCCTCAGTCAGCCTGGACATCCGAATTCTCTGTGAAACGAAACCAAAGCTGTGTGTTGCTTCTGATGTGTGTTACCTGTGTGTGAACAGATGAAACGGCTTGCACTTCAACATTGAAAACACCCTTGTGTCCTTCAACCCACTTAACCGGTGGTGTCTGAGGTGGAACTTTCTGTGATGGAAAAGAAACGTGGGAATCATCAGCTTCCTTTTAATGGTCAAATAAAGTCTGTTTGGGTCTATAGGGTATTCACGCTATTCACTTTATTTTAGATATCCAATTCAGAGCTACACACAGCACCACAGCTAGGCATCTTCTTGTTCTCATAGGCTAGACGGAGAGAAGCTGATGCATTGAACGGGGAAATTTGGAGCACTTCAGCTGGAAGTGAGCACTTCAGCTGAAGCACAGACAGTGTGAATACTCATCTTCTGATAGGGTATTTTTAAGGTTAGAAGTCCCCAGTTAAAGCACAGCCAAAGGCACTCTATAGCAATGTGGTGCAGTTTTAACCCTCTGGACAGTCTCCTACTTGCCATATTTACTCAGAGCGCACAATTTTCTCTCATGTAGCAGCACCTGATTCCACTAGTCCTCCCTCTCCCACACAGCCACAAAAAATGAGCAAGTCATCCTATGGAAGAAAGCAAATTATTGACCTGACACCCTCTAAAAAAATGCTTCCCTGATTAGACAATTTACAAGGATTTGCTTAACTAACTTTAAAAATCACGATATAACAATGTAAAATAATAACACCAGTGACTATGACAACATTTTTCTCCAGAACTTTCCCCTTTTAAAGTACAAAAATGAGACATTGTCTACAAGCAGACAGTAATGTTGGTTTGCAAAACACTTATGCTGTTCTTCTAGATTAGTAAAATATTATCTTTCCAGAATTTTCTTTGTTACCTCAGGAGAGTGAATTGAGTAGTGGAAAGGCAGCTTATCCAATGCAACAGGAAGACAATAATGTCCGGTTTGAAGACGATCATTTAATAGAATTGGCAGCCACTGAAACAAATGAAGAAAAAACACAGCAATATTCATGACTGTAGATGATTAGAGATATTTATCTAATTTGCTATGTACAGTCAACAAAACAACAAATGAGATATCGACCCAAGCTTCTCTGCTCTAACCTATTCAACAGTAATCTCTTTGCATTTTAAATTCTCTGATAGTTACTGTAGAAAAATGTACGACTGCTTTACAAACCATCCCTTTTGAAGAAAACAAACACAGAGCTTTTCATGTGTGACATATATTTTTCTAATAAATCCTATCAGAAGGATTTAGTAGAGTCCATGTTGTTATTTAAACATGATCTTGAATAGCCTGATCCTCAACTTTGAAGCAAATCAACAGAGTTAAAGTTTTGCTAAAGATACATTGAGCATCTTGGTTGTGGTCACGATGAGGATTAAGGACAGAATGACTCATCTTAACTCTGTATTGGTATTTGGACACAATTTTTCTCCTCTTCATGTCCGAAATAGGATGTGCATTTGAGTATCACAGTGCAGTAATATTTTATAATTATGTTAACAGAAGCTTTCAAATTAAGTCCTTATCTGTTGCTCGTGAACTACAAACTAATCTACTTCTTACCAGTCCCACTGACATTGGTGGGACTAAAACTGTCCATAAAAGAAAGCCCATTTGAAAGGGTTCTCAGTACAGGTATCAAAACCAAATACAAAATTCATAGTAGGAACACATGGAAAGCACTTGTCTGGCCCCAAAGCTCAATTGCTGACCACAGCACCAGGACGTTTTCAGATCTGAAGTATTATCATCGTCTATGCTATCCTCTTATTTTAAAATCTCTCCAGTTAAAAGTATCTATTGATAAAGAAAAAGGTCAAAGAGACTATGCTACTATATGTATTTCTCAAGCTAAAACATGCTAGTATCAAAATGAAGATCATGAATGCAAGAGAATTACATTTTACCTTCTAGATTCTTTCTGGTTTTTATTTTTGATGTGGTTAAAAGACATTTTAGAACATAAGTGATATGCCATATAAAACCTAATTGAAAATGTTTTATTAGTTGTTACCTCATGTATGAACATGCTACATAACAGTAATTGTAACTGCATGTGTTTTAGGGTTTTTTTTTCAAGAAACAGAATCTAACAATATTAAGCAATATGCTATAAAGCATTGCTGTTGCAAATATTTAGATGTGTACTTAACTTCAGTTGCATCAGGTGAATTCATCAACTTCAAAGACACTTAACAATGTAAAATTATAGCACAAGGATGTAACATAGCACAGGTTGACTCTGGTTTCTGTGAATTAACATTAAGACCTTCTAGTGCTTTTGACGTATTACCATAACCAGAAAGGGAATATATGACAAAATTCTTGACAAGCAGCATCTCTTTGCATGGGATATAGATACATTTATACGCAAACACACACACAAACACACACACACACACTTATATATCACATGGAACTTACCGAATATCCGAGGAGGGTTTCCACAGATGCTCCTTGCTTTGGCTGGCAGCTGATGTGATAGAACGTGAACAATAGATGGTGTTTCTCTGTGAGTTTTGCTGGCAGCTTAATTTTCACTTCTTCATAAAAGTCAGGGGACCTGTTTAAAAAAAATGCCAAGCACATTTCCAATGCAAGTATGAGACTGAGCAGAAGGCAAATTTGCCAGCAGGCTTTTAGATGCTATGGTTATAAAAACTGTATAAATCCTGAAAATAGCCTCAGAGCTGAGTTAAACAAAGTACATATATATTGATGAACTATCTACAGCTTTGAATCAGGAAGAGCGGTATCAGATGGAATATTTCAGCTTTTACCTATCTCTATACTTTCAAAAACATTCAATCTTAATTGTGGGTTCCAGCATATTTATTGTGTAAATCCTGATTCTACATTAATGAGAATGTCTCTTCAGCTCTTTCGGATCTGTGAATTCATCGAAGTGAATGCTGTTACAAAGTTGGGCTGCTGCTTCTTGCTCCTGCTCCTTAATCTTCAGATAAGGAATATTCTCAACTAACCTCTGAAAAGCTCCAAACAAGAAAAGCAAGGGTCGCTTATGCAATGGTCACTTCGGCAAATGCATGTAGCAATCCACATTAGATATGACAAATCCACATAAAATGTAAATGTTTAAAATGGATTAATACCAGCATGCCTTGATGAACTATGTAGGCTAAGAATGATGCAAAGAGCTCCGGATTAATACTTCTCATAGTAGCAATACTTACTTATTATGATATGTGACAGCTGTGTGTATTTCTTGCACAAATTCTGGACCTGAAGATTTCCCAAAAATTACCTACATTAAGAATAAAAGAAAGTAACAGTAGTCACGTCTAAAGCATTTAATTGTCATCATCTTGTATAAATTTTAAGACAGTATCTGAAGGCTGAAAATGACTCTTCAATTTTATCTTAGCACGTTGACACAAATGTCTTTTTACCAAACATCTTCTCCACTCACTATTCAGGGCAAAACACAAGGAAAATGGAGCAGAGGTAATTTCCAGAACCACTGACTACCTGACATCACATTCTCCAGTCATGCACTAAAAAGTTAGGAACTGCAGGAACAAAGTTATGGCAATCTTCTTACACACTGTCACATTGCCTTTAACTAAATGCTAAAAAGTTAAATTAGTTAAATTAAAATTATTTTTAGAAGTTTGTTTTTCACTTGGAGCCTGCTCATTTAGGGTGAGATCCATCTCACCTTACCTTAGAGGTCCAAAGTTCCTTTACAATCAGTGAAGAGAAACAGGCATTTTTGGTGCTTGATTTGCTTCCCTCATTTCAGGCACAGCCTCATGGTAAGGTCCTGGAAACCAGTAACTTTAAAGGGAGGCCTGGGAGATGAGCTTTGACACGGACAATCTGTATAGCACAAGTACATCTGTATTGCGACGAAGCTCTCTCACAGCGGAGAGGGCTGCTAGATGAACTGTGACTGTCCTAAGCATTTGTCAAAACCTAATCATAACATGGGCAGAGCTTAAGGAACCCAACAATGCAGTATTACGTAAAAGACCATGTTACATCCGCATGGCACCGCTCCAGCCCTGAGAGAAACACGACTTGGGAAAACACTGTGCTGATGCTGTCATTTCAGCTCCAGAGCTCATGTGGAGTAAGGCTCCGAAGTATGCACTGTGCAGTGTCAGCACGCCGACAAATGCTAGTCAGGTGTCAGTCTTTGCTCCAACATATTCTTGGATTAATGTTCCTCAAAGTACTATTTTCACTCAATTTTTCCCTTTCTAACACATAAAACCACAACAGATTTTATCCCAGTGTCATTCTCAGATAGCCAACTATGCTGAAAATTTCTCAAAAAATTCAGGCTGAGCAGACATCTGGGTTCGAACACTTCAAACTGAACATCTGAAGCTTGGTAAAGCTGAAGAGGGAATCTCATATTGACAAATGTTGGATAACCTGAACACAGACAGTGCTACCTGCTCTGCTAGTAGTGCACACATATGTCCTAATACACCACGTGTTTCAAACATGGAAATATGGAAAACTCTGCCTGCACCGCATGATTGTGCACCTGTTCAGATTCAGGCAATGAAGACACCAACTTCTACCTTCCAGTGTTACCCCTGAATATTTGTATACACATAGTTGTACGAAGGAGTTACACTGGAAGATAGACAACATCATTTTTAAGTGGTCTCTGAAGCTCTGTGAATTTCACCATTCGAGTTTCGAACACACCATTAATTTAATATGATGTCACTCTTCTGAAAACAAGGTGGGAAGATTTGGATAAGAGGAAGTAACAATGCCTCTATTCCAATCTAGTGACAAGTCTTCCCTGTTGTGGGTAAGGACTACAGCCCTGCTTTCTGACGAGAATGCAAAGCTTCACAAGCTCTCTGATGTTAGGCTTGATAAGGCCCCACTAGAAACGGTGGTGATGGGAAGCAAACAATGAATTATCTCTTCAGAGGTTCCTCAGGAAGGCACATAAGTAAAAGTCTGCAAAGAAATCTCAGGATTTATTACCGGCATTGCACAGGACGGGTCTTCACCACACATAAACTGGATCTTGATTGTAATGTTTCTTGCAGAAGCTGGTCGGTTAGCAAAATTCAGCCTTTGAGGGTAAACATAGAGGAGATTTCTGGAAGACAGAAAAGGAGGAATAAAATGCCTAAATGGCAAGCATTCGCATTTCAAAATGAAGTGCACAAACTACCATTTTGCTGAGTCCTCTTCCCGTCCTTCAATTCCACCTAGATAATGAAAGCTTTGCCAGAACTCCATTTCAAAAGTTCACAAGCAAAAGGTGAGCTCTTGTCGTGACACGTAGAACATTGCATGCTTAAGATTTCTCATACAGCAAGCTATGTCTTTGAGAAGGCAGTTTTCCTGTCTCTTTCTTTTTTTTTAAATACGTAATTCCCAGATACAAATGAATGCACATCTTCGCGTGATGTAATGAGAAGCAGGAACCTCTCAGCAAAGCAGCTCCCTTCTCATCTGTGAAGAATCAGAATTTGGAAGGGGTAAGGAATCACTCAGAGGTGATATAAACAAGTAAACCAGCAAGTAACACCAACAACTGAGGTTCATACATTCCTAGTTTATAGCAACAAAATGTTATATATTTCTAGATTATGCAAATCAAAAAGTAGTATCAATGAACCTGAGTAAACACAAACAAGAACATTTGAACTAAAATACTAGAAACTGACATTTTTTAGTAATTAATACGAATAACACTTTTAACATACAGCATGCTGTTTACTAGCTTCTGTACATGGATAGATCACTAAACTTAAAAAGCACCTTTAATTTCGGTGGGGAATTTGGCAGCATAGATGGTCTTCCAAGTTCAAAACCAAACAATTCTCATAGAAGAGTCAAAATTCTAATAGTAAGTTTTTTCCCCAGTGAGTTCTATGGCAAGTCTGAGATTTCAGCTTGACCTGGATTACACATGTTCTGTCATTACAATAAATTCTATTCAATGTCTCATTTTCCCAGCCTGCTATAGGATTCTCACTGTTTGTCCTCTGAGCATAAGGAATAAGACTAGTGTTGGTGGAAGCATGCTGTCTTCCAGTGAGAAACGATGAGAACTACTCATGGGCTTTCAGGCTTTCTTTTAGTCTGTGATAGTCAGAAGTCACAAAATGGCCCTGTCCTTATCACAGATACCTAATCAGCACCACTATCAGCTGAAAATGTGGAGCAGCTCTGGAGAATTTGTCATTAAGTCAGACGGTCCATGTTGCATTTGTTGTATCCCAAAACCTGGAAAACTGTGCTTGATTCTCTTATTGCCATGTGTCACAACAAGACAATACTATTCAGCTACAGAGTCCAAGCTAATCTGCTATGCAACACACACTACATGGGCCATGCCATGCCTTAGCAAACAAACTAGCATCTAACTTGCCTTTCCCCTTGTTCAGAATAGTACTCCTGTCTGCCACTCTAACGCACTTTCCTCCTTACATTCTTACATGCAATTTCTGCTCTGCCAAATTCTCTCCAATATGGTATGAGGAAAAACTAAGTGAAAGAGAGAAATATATTGGTAACCTCCACTGAATTATGCTTGGAGGAATGACATATTAAATGAAGGATATTATCAATATTACATCTGCCAGAGGTGAAGAAATACATGTAGGGGAGGATGCATAATCCAGTCATTGCTTCATTAATCTGCAGCCCAGCAGAAGATGTCACAAATCCATATAATGTCCCTGAGCACTGGATTTTACATTTAGACGTGACTTGAGATGAAAGATATGTAAACTCATAAATGGAGAGCTCTTTGCTGACTACACAACCAAGGAAGCAATACTCCAGCAAATATTGTACCGAAGAGTTAAAGCTTGTGCCACCTACACTCAAGCAGTTTTAGGGAACTTGCTTACATGTGTACTAAAACCATCAGCACTGAGGAAGAACAGAGGAAAATGCTGACTCTGGATATCCTGCAGAGATGAAAGCAATGACTGATTTTTTAAAGCAGGAAGGTAGGGAGATGATGAAAAGACGTTCTTTCTTGCAGGCATGAACTGTAGACCCATCGCTGACCATGGCCTACATGCTACTGCCTGCCAGCATCCGTACCCTTCAAAAGCCTGAGAGGAAGCAATGACAAGGAGCATTTCCACATGGCAGTTAGCAGGGGTGTCAGGGCAACTCATATTGCTGTCTTTTAAATAACAGGACAGCTAGCATGCCCACAAGGACGTGGTGAGCTCCAGGAAGCATTGTGTCTCCCTTGAGGCTCTGCACTGAGCAGAAATATTCAAACAACGTGCCACAGCAATTACTCTTCATTAGTGTGATTAAACTTCTCCTCTCACTCCCCCTACAAAAAGTGTAGGGCTTTAGCTCCAGATATATTCAGATGTGCTTACAAATCAGAAGAGCTATTCAGGAGTCAGTATGGGTCTACAATAGCCACAGCAGAGCACCCAACTTCAATGAGACCAGAATCCCACAGGACAGCAGAGTCCTGGGTGAGGCATGGATCCAGACAGCTTCTCTGGGTTGGAGACTCACTCAGCAGAGGTACAGTAAGATAAGAGGCTATTTCAGCATCAGTTACTTGCTGGCAAAGCTAAGGGTCCACCTTGCTTGACACAGGACAGCATACAGCAATTCTGATTCGAATTTGCTGACCTTCCTACACTTTTATGGGACTTAGCAGTGGTGACCTGATGACTTCCCACAGCTGAAGTAATGCAGACCTATCTTCTGCCAAAATAAAATCTATGCAGAGTTTCAAGTCTGTGACCCCTCTTATGGAATATTCCCGTTCGTAACTATTTGTTGTGCATATGTGTGGCATAATAAAACCCTTCCCCTTGATAAATTACGCAACATGTGAGGCATCAACAAGTGCGTCTCAAACTTCTCATGAATATTAGGCATGCTCACTGATGACTGTGACAAGACTATCCTACATAGCAAAAGCCAATATAGATGCAGATAGTCACAACTGATACAAACCACCAATGTTCTATAGGTGAATAGTGATGGATGGGTTAACATTGCCATTCAATACTTATGGTACTGAAAAAAACCCCCGATACACCCATTAGCTGTAATTTTCAATCTTTGTTGATTCCTCTACACTTCTGTCACGGTGAGTGGGGAATGCTCAGAAAAATGGTTGAAAACTATAATGCAAATCACAAACACATTACCAAATACGGAAACCTGTTCTAGTCAGTGGCTGACTAGAACAAATGGCACAATGACAGAACTTCAACATGTCACATTCAAGAGGATATAAATGTGTCATATATTCTGTATCTTAGTATGGATAACTTGGATAATAGTTTGAATGATTTTTTTTCATGTTGCTGAAGTCAGGAATCATCTAAAAACCAGTGGTCAGACACTCACTAAATTTAGGCTAAGAGCGACTGTCACTCTATTCTGTCCATTAGCATTGGTGTGAAAACCTTAATGAATTTTCTATAAAAGTTGCAGTCCACAGAAAAAAAATGCTGCCAGAAGAGCTGAGTGGAAGGCTGACTCAAAACATCAGATTTCTGCAGATTCAAATCACAAAATTGTCACAAGAAAATATATATATCTAAATTTAAATGTGACCTAGAGCTTAGAGCCAAGTCAGAATAAAATTTTAACATCTTTCTCTCCAGGACTTCTGGTTATTCATTACACATCATTGAACTGACCTATCATTACTTTAAATATCAAATATTGCAAACAAGTAACCAATGACATATCATGTTTGAAAACCCAGACCAAAGGCAAATAACTCAGATTTTGTGAATCATAAAAATCAGCAACAAAATAATTTCTTACCTATCATATTGATCTTCTGGTGTGCAAATGTAGGGAACTTTTTGACCCACAACTGCCTACTTTACATGATGTTTTTCAGAAGTCACTCTTAAAATGGCTTTAAAATTTTGAAATATGAAAATCAAAGGGCTTATACCACCTTCTGATGTCTCTGTCCTCCATGCTTTGCAGTCCTCTACCAAACTAAAGCCACTGTTCCACTGATGACAGCCTCACTCCCCCTTCTGGTTCCAGTATTATTAAATCTTGAGTGGCAGTGTTATTAAAGTGGATAAAATCAGTGGATATCCACCAGGTATCAACTGTTGCAACGTCAAGACACTCTAATAACAAGCTGGTAGGTCACACATCAGGCATTGTCTAGTTGTCCAAATGAAATATGAAAAGCTGAAGAATGGAAGATAGTGACTATAACATAGAGCTATATTTTATACACCCCTTTGCCATCCCAGGACCTGTGACTCCTCCAGCTATGTAAGCAGTGGTAAAGCTCCATCCCAAAATACCCACTGAACTCCATTCACTCAGGGTGAAAACTCTGACATGCCAGATTTTCACACATAACAGTGAAAGTATCTGAAATATGATGACACAGCTGAGAATTGTGGTAAGATAATTTTTGTCTGATATATATAATTAATAAAAGACACAGTGAAGGGGTGCTAGTACATACAAGAGTATACCTTATCTTCCCAAAATACTGATAACGTGCCTCCCTGAAGTCACGTGTGTTAGACAATGTGAGGTAATATTTCATATTCACCAGCATCTTCTTGTTTCCACAGACACCGTGCACTTCCAAAATTTCAGCTGAAAATGCTTAAAAACCTTAGTGAATAGCACAGGATTCAGAAGCATTCAAGATCTATGCAGCTAGAAGTCAACAGGTGGAACTTGGATTTGTTTTAATTGTCTCACTGATGCCTTTACACACTCCCCCATCCTGACCTGGTAGGCTGGAGGCTACACTGACAAACAACACTGCTCTTCAGTGATGCCTCTTCTCTATACATATCAAAGTAACCATTTATCAAGCAAGAGGATTAAAAAAAAAAAAATTATCCAGTGCAAAAACTGCTGCGCTTTCTCTTCAAGTGCCCTGCAGACCTAAGCGAAAGAAGTCACCTGTTCTTACCAAATGGGAAGCTACCTACTACTACCAGTAATCCAGCACTATTAACAACTCTTGAATGAAGTTACTTGAGCATTTTCATTTCAATGAAAAGCAGACAAATGGTTTGAAGGAGAAAGCACAGTGTCCTGAGGTTAGCAAAAAGATCTGCAGGCTTGGAAAGGAATGTTTTGGTTCTAAGCATCCTGGTTGGGAGCTCTTTACAAAAGGACAATATTCAGCGCCCTACTACCTAACCAGGGGCAGTATCAGTGATCACAGTAGCTTCATTTTCCTTCTCTAAGGCATTCATGCAAGACCAATGCACAAGCCACTGCCTGCTGATGTGGAGCCGCAGCAAAATCAAACCAGTGAAGAAGACACTTTCGTTTAAAACCATCTGGAAAGGTAGGCCCCTAACACTGCTTACATCTTGCTTACATTGCTTGAACTAAGATACCTACACATGTTAATCTCAATCTTCAATTTCTACAGGTCTCTGGCAGACTCAGTTTAGCTTCTCGAGAAACAAAAATGCACTAGCTTACTTGGTATACATTATAAATGATTTGCACTTACCTTCTGTTGTTTTAAAAGCTTTTCCTAACAAGATTTTCCTGCTGATTGATAGTGCTTTTTTGTTTCCACACAGTAGACCAAAGAACAAACTAATACTGAATCTGAAGAACAGTGGCATCCAAAATACAATATCAGATTTGTTTGAAGGCAAAACACAGTATTTATCAGCATATGATAGATTTTAAATAGTACAACAGTGCTTAGCAGAATGTGAAAGCAAATATTATACTAATGATTTTCATACAGAGAGCTAGCAGCTATTTCAAGATACCAATTTGTTAAAGATTTTTTTTAAATGCTGTTGTTGCATTTTGAATTATACTTGCTTAAAAGTCTGCTGAAAATACAGTTTTCAAGAATCTAATTTATGATGTCAAATTACAATCAACCAAAACATTTTGAGGAACCCAGAAACAGCCTCTAACTAAACCACTTGCATTTAGATTATTTTTTTAAATAATAATTATACATTTCTTTAAAGGCTTAGCTTTCATCTGGAAGTTTAGACAAATCCATTAATCAGAGGCCCTGCTCAGTGACTATGCAGAGATCACCATGACATGGTGGCATGTTTTCCTCTCTGCCTGTATTACATAATTAATGAGGTTTGTCATAAAGAGCCAGGTGTGATACTACATCTGAAAGCACTGTGACAAACAAGCTGCCTATGGGAGAGGGGCATGCACTCCCAGAATCCTGTTTGTGAAGTTTTGGGGTTCATTGTTTCTGCTTGTTATGCAGTATTTGACAAAGTTAGTTTTATCTCAGTAAAAAGCCAAGAAAAATTAGGAAACCTTCCACAAAACTTCTTACTGCTGAGACAGTACATTAGATGCCCAGGAAAGATTATGGAGCTTGGAAAAGAGCAGGTAGCTATTTGCACTGGGATGAAATCGTATGTACTGAGGAGCAGAATCAATCACGACACACTCAAATCTCTGAAAATGCAGTTGCTGGCTTAAGCTGCTTCCTTCACCTGTGCACAACAGTGCCATACTAATCTCCACTTTGTTTACTCTGAAAAAGCAGTTAGAAGCGCTGCCACCTCCGACTGGCACAAAACTAGAGCAATGGCCTTGTAGAAGATGTACAGGGCTACCATGCTCTCTCCAGATCCCATGGACAGAGAGGCAGAAAGGAGCAGAAAACGTGACAGTAGTGATGGGAATAACAGACCACTGAATGCCAATAGTCTGTCCCCACTCAAAACTAGTCAAGGATGGGGTAGCATGATGACCATCAAAGCAGAAGGCCTCCAGTGCACACTGCAGACTATAGCAAGCCTGAGTGCAGTGCAGCGGTTTGCAATTAAATGAAACAAAACAGCAAAGGAAAGGTTTTTTTTACCCCTCTACCTCTGAAAACCCCCTGAGCGTTAGGAACTTCCCCTATCAAAGACAGGACTTCCAGTGCCTGGTTAAGCTGAATTACTGCTGAAGCAATGGGAAAAAATCCCTCTTCCTCAGCACCAACATTTCACAGTGGCAGTAAGCAGCATCATTTTCATTTACATTTCACGAGAAAATAAAATGATAAACAAACTTTAAATTATATGCCTTTTCCTATTAAGAATAGGAGGGTATTGAAAGAAATAAATCTTGGAGTGTTTTGACATTTTCAGGGAACAATTTTTATTAAAGAAATGTAGGTACACAACAAAAAGAAGTGCTCAATTTCACAGTGCACAAAGAAAGTGGGCCGGCCGATCTCTCTGGCATAAATCAGAAATAGCATCATTTAAAATAATGGCATCACACCAGTGTGAAAACTAGCAAGAGCTAGGTTCATAGACTATAACAGAAGACTCTGCTTCTCCTATCACAAAGGTAAAAGCTATTATTTTCAAAAAAAAAAGACTTTTTTCCTTTTTTCCTTTCTTTTTTTTCCCTCCTGACACTGGCAAAAAAACCCAAAACAAAAACAAACCAGTAAACAAAATCTTTGCATTTCTTTTAAACTTTCAGAAGAAAAACTGAAGTTAGATGTTTCATGAGCAGAGCTTGTGTAGAGGTATTATTATGCCAGTAAGAGCTTACTAGCCTGTATTTTTGTAAGTTTTTATTTATTGATTATTCAAGTATCTTTCTACATGTAAGCCTCTCCTATATTCATGGTAACATTAACAGAGAACAGGTAACCATTTTATCTGTTTTTCATTCCTTCATTATCTACATCTATAGCACTGGTAAAAAAATAAGTGGTTTGCAGACTTACAACCAAAAATCAAGAAACAGCAGATCACCTGTAAAACACTAGCAGGCCATGACACTCAGTTATGATTAAATGCTACCACATTGCTTAATTAACCCAGGATGGTTCTACTTTTCAAATTAGAGGAAAGGCCATAAAATAACATGAAACTCTTAATACCTGGCTCTATTCAAATTCAGAGTTTGCATATGTTAATCTCAGGCTCAAAACATCATTCACCATGCAGAGAACTGAGCAAGGAAAAACGCATGACAGTGAAGTTAAGCAAATACATTGGCCTACATTTGCTAACTATGCTTCTGCTCACCAGAGCGCTGGCACGACTGTATGGCAAAAGCAACTCAGATGTGGCTAGGTGATTCTGGCTTGTGTGAAAAGGAGGAGCTTTCAATGGCACTGCACAAACACAGGTGTTACTTTCTGGACACCACCAAGTTCCAGACTTCCCTGTTTCATAATGTTTGCAAAGCTGCTTCCTCTGACTTTCTTGGGAACCATTGCTGGACTTCATTAACAATTTCAGTTGGCAACTCCCCAGTTGTCACAAGGCAGTCAGAACATGACCCAGTATTTCTGCATTTTCGTCACCATTTCCCCAGTGTATCTAACTGACTGTCTTTAGGGTTTAATTTGGGTACTAACTGATTTGAGTTTCCAGTTCACAGCACACTGTGAACTTATGGCATATCAGTTGTGTCATCACCATTGATTCACTAATTAAGGTAACAATTAATGAAGGCAAATATTCTTTATCGATAGTCTCTTCATAGTTACAAGTTAGGCTGGACAGATCCTAATTTGTTTTGTTACCATGACTTCTACCTACGGTGAAAATCAAAACAGGGCCCAGAAAGCCTGAAGAGATCAAGCACGCTGCGTGTGAACTCTTGCACAAAGGGTGTAACTGTTGAGCTATAGCAAACATTTCTTCTCATGTGGGTGTATGTATTCAATACAGACACCCTAGCAACTGAAGGACAGTGTGGAGACACCCAAACTTTCTTCAGTAGATGCATGAATTAATTTTCAGCAGGGTGGCTTTGATGTTCATGATGTCTGGCTGCAGAAGCTTACCTTGGGGAGAACTAAAGAGACAATATTCTGTGCAGAAACAACTCTCTTTCTAGCTCAGCAACACAGCCATTGCTAATGCTTTTCGTTCTCAAAAGCAGACCTTTAGACACTACTAGGCTGCACACTGGACTTGACACATGCTACTCCTCACCGGGGCCAGACAGTCCACAGGAAAGTTATAGTGCATTCTTATTTTTTCATTTTAATAAAAGGCATTACTCAAGTTCATTTACGATTGCACTTTCAATTGTATAAAAACTACTTCCTGCATAGAAATGTCTGTATAAAAATCCTAAAAACTGAAAAAAAAATACACTTATCTTTGATACACAGAGAACACAGAAGTACCATAACTCTCTGCATTTTAGCATTCTGGTGCCAAGGGCACAACGAAACTGCCCTCAGGAGTCTGAAAGTCACAGATCCACGGCACAGCCCAGGAATAACTCCTCGATGCTCTATCCAGACTGGCTTACTTACTCCTTTCCCTGCTCACACCATATTGCAAGTTGTTGTCGTAAAATAAGATGCCACTTTCTCTTTTTCCTTTCCTTTTAAGCTAACACCCAAATTCAGGTGTCACCAAAAGTCCCACTGGCTCTTCAGTTTCTCATGAGGTGTGGATCATCTCCCCAGGATAAATTAGTCTGTAACCCTGCAGTTTGGAGTTGTACTGAATCACAAGCCTTGTCTTTCCCTTCTCTTGCCCTGGGTGGGGTCAGGAGAGTGGGTGGGAGAGCTGGCTCTTTGCTCATCTCTGCTGCAAGAAGCAAGTAAGCTTTACATCCCTTCATTCAGCTTCCTCATTCAGTGATTCCTTACTGATAATCACATCTTTGTCACTAACTGCCATTCAGAATGCAGATACTGTTTCAGGGATCAGAAAAGTCCCTTACAATCATGTCAACTAGTGTTGTAAGAAGCATTCTGTTTTACTTCCACCCCTTCACTAACACAATAGCCCCATGAAAGCTAGTATTTCTGTATCTGTAATACTGCGATGCAACAGTTTGAATTCTTGCTAGTTAGCTGTTACCAGTATCACTGCTCACTAGCACTACTATGCTGCACAAACATGTTGAAGAACATTTTCCCAATACTTGTATCTTCTTAGAGACTCAGACGTGCCAGACCACTAAGAAACTATGGGAAGTGCTCAGTTGCATGCTAGTGAACACTGTGGTCTCCTTGAAACAACCAGAATAGGACAGATTTAAGAAGAGGGATGATGTAGCCTAGAGTCCTTGTTCATGGTGAAAACGTACACAGAGCAACACATCACTTCCTCAGATGCTCAGATGACTCAAATTAACAGCAGAAACCACCCAGTACAAACATATACCCAAACTGTTAAAAACGATAATAACCTCTACTGGGAAAAAAACACAGAAGAAGAAAGGTATGTATGTATGGCAAGTCAATGAGAGCTGTTAGGGTTTTTTTGGACATCTTAGAAAACTTTTCAAAGGACAACATAATTAGATTAGTAAGTACACTGCAGAACATCCTGCAGGCATTTTATCTTGTAACGGCTAGTGAGATAAATCATCAGCCTAACACATAGTCTTCAACTTTTAAAGTATATTTTTAGTTTCTATTTCTGAAAAAAAATCTGAATCCCAATTACTTCTGAAAATGGATCTTAAGAATTTAAAAAACGTATGCTACTCCTTACCTATAAATGGTATGGGGAACATACACTTCTCTAATTGGGAATTCCAAAATCTCTTTGTGAGGACGATTACGGTTTTCTGGAAATGGCTTCACTGGTAGTAATTCTGGTGTCAGACAATAACCAAGGTTTTCTGGAGCTGGGGAAATCTCCAGTTTAAGTGTTCCTTTAAAAAAAAAATCACAAAATCTCAGCAAAAATAAAAAAAACAGCCAATGTATAACAAATCAAAAATTAAAGCAATATTTGAGGCTACATAGCAACAGTGCAGAAACAAGAACTGGATCTTCGGCTTGAAGGCTGCATGAGAATGAAAGCACAGGTGTGGAAAGATACACAGGAAGTAACCTACATACTTCCCCACACATCAGGCCAACATATAGTTCTTTATGTCCACTCTGCACAATTTCAAAGAAACAGGAAAGAAAGAATGAATACTACTTGCTGGGCTGATGTCCTAGTATCTTTCACACAAATAAAATATAAAATGTCTGGGAGACAAATAAAAGATAAAAGGGTTGCTGTCTAATACACTTCTCTCTCTCCCCACTCAGATTCTGCTCTGATTAATCTCTGCCAAAGCAGACACCACCCACCAGGAAAGCCAACTTTGCTGTGGTGAGCAGTTAAACAGTTAATACTGATAACATTTACCCAAGTATAACTAGACTTTCAGTTTAAATTCTCTGTTGTGATGAGTGGAAACCATTTGGGGAACTCAGACTTTTCTTTTCTCACAATCAGCTAAAAAGGCAAAACAGCTTTGCACTCAGTTCATTTTTTTCAAGGTTCCTCTACAACCCAGAAGACCTCGAGCTGTAATTTATGTAAAAAGAAAAAATCAGCTGGTCAAGATTTTAACAGTAGCCAAACACTGTCTCTGCTTCTCTACTTTGCCAGCTAACACTGACCCAAATACTGAAATAAGATGAAATGTGTAGACATTTTAATCTCCCTCTGTAAAATATGACACATTTAAAAACCTTGCAGGGAAACAGCAAGGATCGTAGGTATCTTCTTTAAAGCACTGTCTTCAAGGAGTTTGAATAACTACAACAGACATCCAGCAGATACACTGTAAATTAGGGAGGAAAACAAATAATTTTAGAATATCAAGCTGAAGATAAATCTCCATACTCATACAGAAAAAAAGCCTTAAAAGCATCTGTGCTCAGGTAGAGACTGAGAACCCAAGAAGTTCCACAATAGTACATACTATAGACTTAAAACCCAAGTTAATTATAATTTGAGGTTGGAATTTACAGAATAATTTAGGGGAGAAAAGTACATGTATCCTTTTCCATCCAAAATGAATTACGTACCTGGTAAAGTCTTAATTCTTCTCTGCAAGGAAGACGATCTTTTGAAATCAGCTAAAAATTTGAATAGATCTTCATCACTAAGCCTGTCTCCTTCCTACAAGGAGAAAGACAAAAATCAGTACTTTTATACCAATACTCCACAACACTGAGAAAAGCTTCTGAGTGAACCGTGTCCTTGAGGCACACAAAGCAAATGGGTTACTGCCTCCTTGACAGCAGCTATCCTCTGTCCCCACATGAACATCACGGGTAGCTTTTCCCAATACGGTTGAGACGACATAGATGAAAAATGTCTTAGGCAATCAGAAATAAAGAGTACGAGGTACCTGTTTAAAGAAGGTGCTGAGGGTCAGAGAGGTAGTTTTGAAGTTTGATACTGGATAGCTGTCTTCCGAGCTGAGACTTCTCTCAGAAAGTCTTCTCGCCTGTAGCAGTGTTGCCCTCTTGTCACTAGTGGATCCTTTTCCTTCATAGAGAAATTAAATCAAACAACACCTTGCTTTGTGTTGCTTCAGTACAGAGACTATCACAATACACGAGAAACCCACAATTTCCCAGCAACGTCAGAGGACAGAGAGAGTACTTAAAACATCCCACTACTTTTATTTCAGATTATGTGAAATAGTGGAATGCCAGGACACACCTACTGAAGTGGCATTATTTCTGCTGCACAGCACAAGCTTATTGAAATTTTTAGTGCATGGGTTATAATGCACTTCGGTCAACGTTGTTGACCAATGGTGCTGCATACTCTAGAAACTAAGATGATATATGTTTTGATTGCCCTGTATTGCAAACAAAATCCACATGGCAAAGGGAGTTTTACCTCTACAAAACCTCTGTTCAATCAAAATTGGGCCTATGGAAGAAACCATGGAAGAATATTAAGCGTACATAACAATAAATATGCAGAGATGAAACAGTGAGCATATTAGGTCGTGTCTGTAGTGCTGAAAAGGAAGGCTGAGAAGACATGGCTTTGAATCCGTTGTTCACTCTCAATGCCAGAGTGAATGACATTGTTTCCTATGCACAGTCCTACTGAAGAGTCACTTTGCATTAGTCAGAAAAATTATACAACTACCGTTTAAACCTTCGGCCTCAGGTATTTCTCGTTCAAGTGTTGAAAGGTTGAAGAAATTAGTTAGGCTTATGGGAATCCAGGCAAATGGCATTCTGTATTTCCCCAACCGCTGACAAAAGGATTCAGCTTGGGCTTTCAGTTTTTCAATCTTTTCTTTTGTCTAAGACAAAGAAAACAATGACTGTTTAAAAAGAATTGAGTTATTTTAATACTACTACAGATAAAAAATGGAAATTACATACTTAGAGTTCAGTAAATAATTTGCATTCTTGTACCTCATGTTTTCTTGCCATATCACTGTCAGGATCATAGCTATTTTGATTTGTACATTCACTTCTCATTTACTTTCAACGAGTTCGTTTTCATTATAGAAAAGGAGACTGTAGATCTTTTTGCAGTTACCCTCTAGCCCAGCATGAACAATCACTATGAAATGTTAGCATGTTGTACTTCATTCATCAGATACAGAAACAATATTCTGCTGAAAGCAATGTTCTACAGGTGAGAGACATGTGGAAGTCCAGCAAACATTGTCAATCTACTCCAGGGAGGTAAACAACCATGAATTCCTTGAATAGAGCTCATGTTATCTATGGATGACAGCACTGAACTGGCCACGTACACAATACAATAGGTTGTCCATCCAAATCAATAACATGTCTCTGAGGTACAAATCTTTCTGCTAACTCCACATTGCATTGTCATCTCCTTTGCTCATGCCTATCCGCTTCATGACTCAAAACTTTGTCAATTTTGATTTCCAAAGGGTTCAGTAATGAAAGTGCACCCTGCCTTCTCATGATTTCTTCCTGTTGGTCACAGACACCAGACTGTCACTTAGCACTGGAACCGGCTGCCCAGGGAGGCTGTGGAGTCTCCTTCTCTGGAGATATTCAAGACCCGCCTGGACAAGGTCCTGTGCAGCCTGCTGTAGGTGACCCTGCTTCGGCAGGAGGGTTGGACTAGATGACCCACAGATGTCCCTTCCAACCCCTACCATTCTGTGATTCTGTGATTCTG
>Ga0181612_162756_pt1 | contig 19128 bp, 10 predicted proteins | sample HoacroProtozoa21_FD_119630 | JGI IMG/M metagenome (GOLD analysis project Ga0181612, IMG submission 119630) | Hoatzin crop microbial communities from Cojedes, Venezuel. Combined Assembly of Gp0051906, Gp0051904, Gp0051908 | reverse complement strand
TGGAGATATTCAAGACCCGCCTGGACGGGGTCCTGTGTGGCCTGCTGTAGGTGACCCTGCTTCGGCAGGGGGGTTGGACTAGATGACCCACAGAGGTCCCTTCCAACCCCTACTATTCTGTGATTCTGTGATGGCAGTTTTGTATCACTCCCGAGTCATTGGTCAAGGCATTGGTGATGCCTCTGGTGACAAACAATGGAGTTCATCAAGCTGAATGAGGCAGTTACTGCTGTAAATCAAAGTATTTTTGTAGCTTTTTCTCTCTGTTCCTGCCACAGCCTGTCTTACAGAAGGTTCTTGTTTACTTTCTGTGACAACTGTGGGCTTCTGTTTGACCATTCTGTAAATCTTTGTAATTGGGATAGGGGTATGTGTTGATATTTTTCTTAAAATGGCCTTCTGGTTTTGGAGATCTTCCTTATTTTACATTTTAAATGTTCTAAAGTGAACAGGGAAAATATTATAAAAGATGGAGTATAGTGCTGCAGGGAAGAGGAGTGATGTGTAATTCTATCATTTCAAGACAGACTGAAATCCCGTGAGCTCCTAAGACTTAAGGCTACAGAGCAAACTTTTTGCTGGATACTTTGAGAAGGCATATAGATTTAAAACTTGAGTCTTTGCGAAGAGTGGTGTGAGGGATTTTGATGCCAGAAACGTATACAAGAACATCCCCAGAATCTAAGGATCTTTGAGAAATAGAGGGGTGTGACGTTGGGCCACAGGGTTAGTGTTGTGCCAGTCTCTGCAGAAAGTAGGTGCAGGAGAAAGATGAAGTGTCTAACTGCTGTGGGCTTACGCAATTTAAATTCCTTCACTGAACCAGTGATCTTCAGACTGGATTTGCTCAGATAATGCTGGTAGCAGATGGTTGGGCAAGTGACTTTGCTGGAACTCAAAGGAACAACTGTGTATATACAGGTACTTGCTGTGTTCAGGTGAGAAGGCTGCATACAAGAAGTTACGCTGAGGCTACAGCTAAAATCAACGTGGCAGGAGACCATGCTAAAAGCAGAGGTTTTCCTTGATTCAGGAAGAGCCATCTCTCTGTACCCTGTAGAAGTAATTTCTTTTACTCCAGTTGTAGAGCCTCTGCTATAGTTTATTGGCATTGGTGTAAGTACCCCTGTTGACAGATGTGAATCCAGGATTTCACACTAGTGATATAACGGTGGATAGGACATCGGTTGCGATATGTATGTACAACCAGAACTGTCAGAAAGATGCCTGAATCAAAAGAGAAGCAGTGAATGCAAAGTCCAGCAAATAGGTAAGAGTTTTTAGTCCTCCATTTTCCATATATTTCTCTAGATGTGGCACGTTACTGTATGCTGATTCTTAAAATCTCATCATTTTGAATGTTCTTTCTCTTCCTCACATCCATTTGGATGTGATTTTTACTGCTACTGTTAAGACCCTCTGTAGAAGTCAATGTTCCTTACAATTGTAAAGCAGCTTGAAATCACAGCCTTTAAATCTTTTAAAACATTAATCCCTACTTCCAGCATTTTGTAAAATGCCAACTACTGTTAGCATGGTGCAATTAAAGCACACGTAAGGCAGTGCTGAAGAAAAAGGTGAATGTGTCTGGTCTGCATGAAACAGAAATGCGACGATGCAGGTCCGTGTTGTATTGCCCTGGGTATAAAGCTTTTTTAGCACTTCCCTGTCCCAAGTCAATTTGCTTTTTCTACTTATTCAACTGTAATTTACTATTCTCTTGGCTGTGCTCATGTATCTGTTTGTTGATCCAAACCTTAACCCCCATCAGTGAACTGGGTATAGAAAATAAGAAAAAACATAAGGAAAGAGGTAGGGTTTGGTTGGTTCCTTTTTTCTCCCTCCTAAAATAATTTCAGAGTCTCACAAACAGCTGCACAGACGCAGCCGTGTGAGTAGGATAGCAGCAAAATGCCAATTTATTTAGTTATCCACAGAAGGTGGTGGGAACCTTTTAAAGTGTCTTTGCCACTGGGAAATTGTAGTGGTCAGCTTAGATTGCACCTGGTGAAGCAGTCTCTCTGAAATAAGTACTAGTGTTCCTTGTGCAATTCCAGTGTTCCTTGTATAATTGTGTATATGTTTTGGAAGGCCCTCAGAGGAAGCTGGATTAGGCAGATGTGAGGTGTTTGAACTTGGATGGACAAATGCCCCACTTTACCTCCGTACTTGCTATAGGGTTTTTAGGAATTTTTCTAAGAACATGACTTCTACTAGGTACCAAAATTAGGCAGATTTGATCAACGTGATCTGGCCAGAAGTACTTTGCTGTAATAAAAACTATGAAGACCACTTTTAAGGAAAACAGCACTGCTGTTCCTCTCTCCCTCCTTCCTGTATTCCCATGCAGCAGTGTTGTTGTGAATGCTGGCCTCCTTATTAATCTTCCAAATGGTCTAGCAGTCCTTGTATTATGGCAGAAATTACTGCTTTGCCTGGAATTCTACTGCAGTGCTTCCAGTCACAAATTTTTTGCTTCAGTAACAACAAAATATTTCAACTTTTAGCATGCTGTACATCTGACTAGCTACACTGGGGACCAGAAAGATTTTTGTTTTGTTGGCTTTGGCAGTTGTTAGACCTAAACATTGCTCCATTATCTTTTTTTTTTTTTTTATTGTATTCTCTTGTAGCAATTGAATGTTTGAATTTTTAGAAGCAAATAGAAAATGTTTGCTGTTCCTTCCCTTTTGGGTTACTTCTCCTGGTCATATACTAGCAGTGTTATTCACATTCGAATAGGTTGTTAGCTGTCCAGCCCCTTTGTTGTTGGCTCTTTACTGTTCAAGTCTTCAGGAGCAAGGTTCACCGAGTACAGAGAGAGATGCAGAAGCTCTGCAGTGGGAAGCAGGACATCTCAGCAGCAGCTGTGCATTTGCTCATTGTGGGGTTTTCTTCGTGGCTTCAGCTGTAGGTTAGAGGTAGACAAGTAGAAGGGAAGCAATGGTCTGTGTATGTCTGTTGTCCCTGTTACAGCAATGGTGAAAAAGGTTTTATTTATTGCCTGTCAGTGTGGTGGGTAGATGGGGCAGCAGTCTGTGCTCAGGTTGAAGTGAGGATGGATTCTGTCCTGTCTGATTCTCTCCATTATTTAGCCTCTACGCTGACAGCAGCGAGGAATAGTGTCTGGCAGTGGCACTTTTCTTTTGTGTGTTGAACTAGATTGTTAGTGCATTTGTGCCTTTGCTATGATGCTGATTTAAAAAAAGATAACATATAATAGCGTTTTAAATAACAAAGGGCTTAACCAACCCTACCACATTGTAATTTACATCTAGCTATGCATTACTACTAAGCAGCAAGTGATTAGCCTGTATATCAGTAGTCTGAAGGGCCCAAGAACAGTTCTGTGGTTTCCACTGGGTCTGAAAATTACTTAGTTGAATACTGGCATGCGTAGTATAATCAGCAGGTTTCAGTATGGTGATTTAGAAATTACACAACATGATTTAAAGCTCAGCTTCACAAAAAGAAGAGAAATGGGTTGCTTGATGTACAGCAGGCCAGCTGCATGATTGTGGACCCATTTATGTAATTACAAACTGAAACTTACCCTCTAGTTCAAGTCTGTTATTGTTGATAAAATTAATCATATGTTTTAATTTGTTATCCTGTAGCTGTGCATATAATTCCCATATGACAGTCCATTTGATAGCTTGTTTAAGTAGGCCCCAGACTGCAATTAGCGCCATGTGATACAGTTAGGCCTCAGTGCCACCTCTTGTGAATTGTTAGTAAATATTGCCACTCAGGTGCTTATATGTAAAGTATTTGTTTGTTTATTGCCTTCAGAGAAGGAAGGTTTGTAGGAGCAAATGATATCTTTTATCAGGCTGACTGATGAGACCAGCAAACAAGCTTTTGGACACAGCTCTTTTCCGGGTCTCTGAACAAGAACTCTGATAATGCCGATTGATCATTTGTCTGTTCTGTCCTCCAAGAAGATTTGTAGCAGTAGTGGTTGCAGTTGTTCTTTCCTTGAAAAATGCTGACTGGACGTTACTCGTAAAGTTGGAGAAGGGATGGGATTTCCTTATGGAAATAGGGATTCAAGATTATATAAAATTTTGCTTTTGTTGTTTCTTCTCACAAGAGCATTTGCTAGGATCTTTCTTCCGTGAACAGGGCTAAAAGCAATTCCATTTTTGTGCCTTAGTTTCGTATAAGCATGAGCTTGCTTCTTTTGGAGAACGTTTACAGAAGAATCAGGTGTCAAAATCTGTCCTAGGAATGGTTATTAGATCCCTGACAAAAGCAGCTGTTCTCAGGTTTGAGAGACTCACTATACAATACCTAATACAGGAATCCATTTTATGCAGGACTAGGGTTTGTTCTTTTTCTTGTTTACAGATAAGTTTCAAGTAAAACTCATAGTTCCATCCGAAGTTAAGAGTTGTCCGGCTTTGTTTTGAATCTGGAAATGAAGTAGAGCCTGTGTTGAAGTACATTTGTAGGCTTCCTTATAGCGACAGAGTGATACTAGTTGTCTTGGGAGATCTTTTTATATATCATTAGTGTTCATTAGCCCTTACCTCAAAGTATTACTTACTCCTTTGCAGAGATTAACAGACTTCTCATAAACAATTCCTTTACTTTTAAGAGAGCTTGGAAAATAGTACAAAATTCTTTTCTGTGCTTCTGTGAAAAATTTCAAACAGTATTAGCATGTAGTGTGGACTGCAGAGCATGAAGAATGTGGACGAGTCCTCAATATGGTTGTTAAATCAGGTCAAGTTTGTGTTTGCCTAGTGCTTGGCGGATCTTGGCACTTGGCTGACAGCAAGCTGGCTGGAATTTAACCTGCATTAGACATGGTCAGTGTTTGCTTATCTAAGGGCAGGAAGAAGTGACAGATCATTTCAGCTCGTTCTGCTAACAGGGTATGGCTGTCATAGTCATACCAAACTCAGCTCTTGTGGATTGTCTTTCGTGACTTAAAATGAAGGTAGGGCTTTATGCCTTCATTTTCAGAAGTACTATTTTGACTAGTTCCATTAAAGGTTATTTTTTTCTCTTATTGCGTAGCTCCATCTACTGTTGGTGCACTTCATTATATTCAGCCTCCATCTTCAGATTTCTCTTAAACTCACACACAGAGCTAAAGGCTATTTTCACCTTTCATGCACGCTTGCTGTTCGGTATTTCCTTTGTCATCCTTGGTCTCCCCCAAATTCCTCTGGTATTTCCCTCTCGTACCTGGCTTGCTTTGTGCTGTGAGCATCACCCTGACACTTCGCTGACAATTGTAGGGGTAACTCAGATCTATTTGGGTCACAAACTGAAGACTTGTTGCAGTGACGGGGTTGCATGTCAGATGCTTAACATCTGTTGGAAAAAGCTGCTTATCTGTGCACACATCTAGTTGTTTCCCCAAATTCTTACTATGTCACAGTCCTGTTACTGTAACAAACTTGCCGTGATAAATGCAGTGTTACTTCATGCATACCAATTTGAAATGATTCCCCAGTTTTTAGCCTGCTTCTTTGATGGTGTCGTTGCCCTGTTTGCTTCTCCCTCCCCTGGCTTCTTGTACATCGAACATCAACTGCTCTTTTGTGCTTTCAGGGGTCTTCACCATGATTCCCAGTGGCTGTCACCTCTGCTCTGTTTCTCTCAGTAATAAGAAATGTCCTTTTACCCCTGATCCGTTCAGGACCCAAGCCTTCATTGTTTGTTTTTTCTGTTGTTAACTCAAGACCTTTATACTCTAGTTTTTGTCGCCTCCTGCAGCAAAAGATGCCACCATAACATCTGATAAGCTGCCTTGTTATCCTTCTTCAGTTCCTCATATAAAGTCTTTTTACTCTAAACAAACTGCTGTTTTCAGACTTGTGTAGAAAGTATTATCTCGTTATATCCAAGACCCCTCATACACCTTTGGTTTAGCTATATGTATCTCTGGCAACTCTTCCCGTGGGCTGTTTGGGACACAGAATAACTTTGGTTTTGTTTTTGTACAATGCAGGAGAAAATAGCGTGTGGCCTATGTCTGCGGCTCTGAGGTGGTGTGCAATTGTGGATGATACTAATATGCCCTTGCTAAACATTTTAGTTGCAATAACTTGTGGCTGGCCACATGGCAGGCAGGATGCTTGGAAACCTTAGGAATGAATGCACAGGAGGATCATTGTCCTCATATTTTGTAATGCTCGTGCTCTACTCCTGTGTTACTAGTCCTGTGTTACTGGAGCTTGTCTGTTACTCATTCTGAAGTGAAATCTTCCCAAATTTATGTTGTTCACTTAAGGAAGACATGAAATACAAACAATTAAAATCAGCTAGCATTTATTCTGGGAAGATAGAAATGTGGCAGCACTGTTCAGCTGCTCCTTTGTGATGATTTATAAAGGATGCTTTATAAAAACTGTCTTGGCATGGTGAGGTCGGAATGGCATGCTTCATGCAGAGCTTCCAACACTACCAGCCATGACTCGTCTTTTCTGTACAAGGTTATATAGCAAAACATCTCCCATGAAAGATTTAATAGTGACGTAACCAAATCCTGTTCTGAAGTATTTGTCTTGATACTGTACTTTTGTGGACTATGGGAGGGGTGTTTTTGCCAATAGTGAGATCTAGCAGATAACATCAGGTTTTATACTGATGACCTTGTTTTATTACTTCACAGAAAGAAGAGTTTCCTAGCACATCAGTCTAATTAGACCACTGTTTAGCCATCCAGTCCAGAACTGCTTTGTAAGTTGCTTGGTCGTAAACTAGAAATTACAGTTGGGTAGAATTTGTGGATGTGGTGCTAATGGATTCTCTCCCTCTTTCAATACATCAGTTTAAACTTGCAGTCCACAATTGTATGACTCTGAGTCGAGTGTGTGTGTATATATATATAGGTATGTGACTTGGCTTTACATGTATTACCCTGTAATTAGTAAAATGAGAGAAGTCGTGGCTGCCCCCTCCCTGGAAGTGCTCAAGGCCGGGTTCAAGGATGGGGCTTTGAGCAGCCTGTTCTAGTGGAAGGTGACCCTCCCGTGGTGTGGAGGTTGGCACTAGAAGATCTTTAAGGTCCCTTCCAACCCAAACCATTCTATGATTCTAAGAGTTTCAGAGAACAAAGAAGCTGTTGCTTTGGCATGTAATTTCTAGTTCTCAGGTGTTTCGCCACAGTATTGGCTTATAATAATTTAAAATCTCAGCCTGCCACCATCTTTTTGGTGGTGTCTGTGGACATGTCAGACTGTGAACCTCAGCAGGAGCTAGTTTTGTTCTTAAGGAGCGAAGGAAAGGAAATACACACACTTTTTTGTATTGTGGTGTAATTGCTGCTGGAGTATCATGTGTATTACAGAGACACGAACAACTTGCTGATACTGCAAGGAAGGTCAGGGAGCTGGTAGTGTCACTAAAGTCTTTGTAACCTGAACCAGTAGCTGAAGATAGCCAAGACCCAAAAGAGACAGCTTTATTAATTGAGGAGGCAGCTTCGGGAGCAGCGGGGAGCGACTACAGCATGTGGGGCCCAGGCTGTTGCCACTGCAAAACTGGTGACTAGTAAATTCAGACATAACTATTAGTAGCATTATTTCCACAATAAGAGCCTGCTCAGTTTGTGTGGAAATAGTCAGTGGTCATGACATGTAGAGTACCAGCATGTGAGGAGGATCTTCATGAAGTAGCAGGTAGAAACACCCTTCTGTACAACAGGGTGCCTGGGCAGCTATTAGGATTCCAGAAACACTCCCAAGTTGCAGCTTAACTAAAATGGAGCATAGCTTTTGCACATGCCTAGCTCTTGTTTGGTTCATACTAACCTCAGTAATTGACATGACAAAAGCAAGCCGACAAAAAGATCAGCCAAATTTTCCATCTAGTTTGTGCTCTCACTAAATGGGAGACGTCTTCACGATTGAATTTTGAACTCTGTCACCATGGATGAGTGTCATGCAACACATGAAACTGCTGAGGTGCAAAGCCTGCAGACTAGTAAGAAATATTTGATCAGTGGCCTACATTTAAAGTACTTCTTTTCATCCAGAAAATCCAACATTTAAAGGCTAAAGAAAAGTAACTATTCCTCCAGACAACTCCTTGTGGTGCACCTTGAATGTCTTGCTCCTTGATGAGTGTCTGTGTGTTATGGGAGCCTATTGCTGTGTTCTCTAATTAATCTATTAAATCCTTCTGGAGAAATTAGGATAAGGTTCTATGATGAACTGTGTAACAGTCAGTAACCAGTCTGCTTAAATGCTCTCATCTGCTGAAACAGTGTCACCAAGGGCTCTGGATCACCAAGTGAATCTCATAATGGGCAACGGAGAATGTTTCAATCTTTTTTTCTGCAATCAGTAATGTGCAGAAAAGTCTACACATACCCAGCAGAGAGGGAGAAGGGAGTGCTACCCGATACAGGTATTACCTGGAATTGCTTTTTTCACCCATAAAACAGATTGAGCTCCAGGCCAAACAACTCGGCGTTCTCTCATCTCATATTCCTAACTCCATATTCTCCATGGATAGACCAGAGTATTGCTATATTTTGGTTTTTCCCTTTGCCATTGCACGTGATTATTACTATTGAAGCTTAAAACAGTGATTAGAACAGTTAAAAAATGTTACCATTTTCCTGGAAATAACAGCTAGTGCTGGGCAGAGCTTAGTAATACAAACTTGAGAAATTGTGGGTGGATGCTGTATTCCCAAGGGGTGAAATAGTTGACAATAGCACGGCAACTAACAAACAGCAACAGAAGTCTCTTTTGGCATTCATATGGGGCCAAGAGAATACATGCTGTTCAGAAATCAAGTGGATAATAAAGTATTTGGCTGTGGTAGAACAACAATATCCAGGCTGTCCTGGAGTTCAGAAACTGTTTGTGTTGTTGCTGAGCTGCAGTGGTGGTTTGGTGCACAGGGATGTGTGTGTGTGTGTGTATCCTAAATGAAAATGTGTCTCTGATTATTTAAACTTCAAAATAGCAAAAGTGATTAGGTTACATTTGGACTTTTAAATGAAAGTGCTCTTTAAGAAGTAAAAATATTTATTTAAAAACAAAATAAATGTCAGTACCAGAGCCCAGTGCTAAACCTCTAATGAGATTCTGTGACCCATGAAGGTTTGTCACAGTCAGCTGCATTTGTGTTCTACAAATAAGCCTTATGATGGCCTTGCTGGCTTTGAGTATTTTATGTGTAGCTTGGAAGCCTATTTGAACCTTTCTTGGAGTCAAATAAGTTTTTCGCAGCAATCCTGAAAATAAAAAACCTACACATGAGGTCCTTGAAATAACAAGTATTAGAGAACTTTCTTTTAGCTAAGTACACAAGATTGCACAGTGGATGAGATCTTCTTAGCACAAAAGCTTGCTGGAAATACTTTCAATGAGAGTTCATATTCAATTAGCAATTTTTGAAAAATAAGAATGTGTTTTAAATATTTCAGTTGTTGTGTTTGGTGTTTCTGGTATAATAAAGTAACACAGTGACTTTACAGCAGTTAAAACTCCCTGTTTTGATACACCCTTGGTGTTTCAGTGTGAGTTGCCTAGCAATGTCGGGTTGCTGATACAGCCAGGGCTTTTGCTTCGTAAGGATACGTGTGTCACCCTTCTGTCCGATGTTACCTCTTTTGGTCCTCAATCTCTTTCATAACTGCTTGGAAGTTCAGTAGTCTTCTGTGGATTTTTTTTCTTTTCGCTTTTTCTCCCTGCTGCTTCTGTTTGTTGCAGTTAAGTGTTATAAGACCAGAATGAGCCATTTTATTATGGTAAGGATTAGTAACAAAAGCAACCAGGACACGTTGTTTGTTACAAAAATTTGAGTAAATTTGAGAAATTTAACATCAGTTGCTACAAAAAAAAATTACTTACCCTTTCTGTTTAGCAAGTATGTCATACCTTGATATTCTTTGCTACAGGCGGTGTTTTTTATTCTGTTTTGCTGAGCTGGTGAAGTCTAAATGTTTCATAAAAGCCTCTTTGGGAGCAGGAACCAAGCAATTTCTCTTTCGTGCTAGCAGCAGAGTTATTAAGGCTTCGTAACCTCTTGCTCTCAGAGGTAGGAACAAGAGAAAAGGAAGGTGGGCCAGACTTGCAGAATTTGGGGGGGGGGGGGGGGCGGAACCATGAGCAACAATTTATTGCTCTAGTTCTAATCTGATTTACTGAGTCATTCTTCTGGTTAAAAGGTTTTGTAGTCTCATGTTGCACTGTGGTTCCATAGTTTTGAGGCCAGCATATAAATGAAGGGAGGCCTGGAGGAAAAGATACAAAGATAGGTGTAGGCAGCAATCCCACTGCTGTCTTTCCTTGGATGTCTGTGCCTGGGTTCCAAGGGTGGAATTTTAGTCAGATTTAGCAGTTTAGTTTATGTATCTGTTAGCTTGGTTTGATGCTATTTAGAGCTTGTTCTTAGGAATTTAATCAAGTGATTATACAAACTCAGGAAAACTCAAGAAAACTATTTTAACATAAAAATACTTCTTATGGCTCAAAGTTTCTAAGCACCAAATTGCAGAAGAATATTCTGAGAAAAATGTAGTTACATGCTTGGTCTGATCAGGTACACTCCCTTAGGTATCACTTCATGGCCACAGTTGGTGGTAGAATCTTTGCTTGGGCCTTGTATCATCATTGTTTTATTGGATGAATACTTCTTTAAGAGTTAAAATCCAGTGTTTTGTTGCTTCTCTTCTTTACCAGGCAAATACCAAAGCTGCACAGGTGACATGACGTTGTTAGCAAGTGTAAAAGGACAGCATACACTAAACTATAAGGAACTCCCAGAGGGAGCAAAAGAGACTGCTTCCTAGAATTCACTTTCCTCTTTTCTCACATTAGACAAGCTCTGTGTGTTGCCATCCTGTTGACTCTACCCCTGTAATCAGTAGTGAGCACAAAGACAGGAGACTGTGTTTGGTTCCTCCACAGTGAGAATAAGGTGAGAACCTGCTGTGCCCCCGAAAGATGCATGCTTGTAAAACTGTCCATCATTCAGTTTTTAGGTGTTGATGAATTCACTCCTCTTTCCCCAGCATTTTGGTAGTAAGGATGCCACCATGCAGCTGCCTTGTTATTTCTGCTTGTTAGTTAGAAAAGGGACAAAATCAGAGAGCGTGTCGCTTCAAACACCTTCATTTACTGGCTGAAGGTCCCAGTCCAGCGTCTTATTCATCAGATGTATACCTTCCATCCTCCATTCCCGCATAAAAGGGTAGGTATGCAAAGGGCCTGATGCTTACGAAGCATGCAGAGGGCTTGAGAATGGTTAACTGAGGCTCGTCTGGAGACCAGTACTAGCAAAGACTATATCCTACCTTTCAAAGACATAGATCTCTCAGATTGGTTTCCTATAAAAATGCAGGAAAGCTCCCATTTAGGGGCATGTTTGTATCTGCTTATGAACTAATGGTGGACTTCTGTTCACAGACACTGTGGGTCTCTAGTGTTTTACTTTGCAGCTTACTCATTAACAAATGAACTCATGCATTCAGCATAGATGTTAAAGGTATCCATAAGCATCTACAAAATTCAGCCAGTTTTACGTAGTGCACATCTGCATGCTGCTGAGATACACCAAGCAATCAAACAAAAAACCCCAGATTTGACAGTGTACCTTGGATGCTATTAGCAGTCAGCAGTGTTACTCAAGTTAGTGAGTCTGATAGCAAACTGGTATTAAGATATTTCTGGGTTTATTAGATACCATAGTATCTAATAAAAAACAGCCATACAGAGAGCCCCAGGATTTCATTGGGTTTGAAAGTAGACAAATACACTCCCAAAAAAGTTTTCTGCCCAGAACAGAAATAAACTGTAATCAGGTAATAATTTGCAAGAGTTAAAAGTTGGGAAGGTCAGACCTAATAAGGTAGGTTTTTGTTTTTCCTGGAAATGTCTAAGTACTTGCAGCTGTAAGTAGAGGTAGCTCCTTTTGGGACTGCTGAAAATGAATGAAATTTAAATACAAAACCTTGTATATTACTTTAATTTTTTTCTCTTGTTTTATTTTGCCTGTCTATGCTTTTTTCCCCCTACATGTGTCTCAGAAAAATTTGTGTGGCAATTTATGTTGATTAACCCTGGAAATTCATAACAATGACTGAATGACATTCAAGAAAACAAGTTTCAGTGCGGCGTGACACTTGGAACTACGCAAGTCTCAAATCTCCTTTTTACAGATTATTTTCTCAGTTTTTGATCTGTAAGAAGTCTAATTATTTATATGTATGTAGAACATATTATATGTTTGTATACACCCAGGCAGTGTACTTTCCGTGTAGAAAGAATTTGTGTGCATGGCTTCTGGCCAAGAAAACAGCTTGCCTGACATTTAGTATATGTCTCAGTCTGTCAGTTTATCTCAGCACAAAACTCATTTACAGAGGACCTGTTTGCTAGGTAAAACATCTCTGAGTAACTGCCTTGACCCTGTGCTGGGGATGTTAGTCATGGAGAGTGGCTGCGCTGGAGAAAGAAAAACCCAACATGACCCATCTGGTTGCATCCCATTTAAAATAGGCATTTCCTTGATGACCCCCATGAGTAGATTTTAATAAACACGTTTAGAAAGGTCTCTTTGCTTTGACCTACTCCCTACTTGTAAGGGGATAATTTTGTGCAGAGGTATAGCAGATTTTTAGGAGCCTGGTCTCCTAGCTTTAATCATTTTCTAACATTCAATACAGACACATCTTCCTGGGTTTCTTCAAGTCTACATCCTACTCTAAAAGTAGGTAATCTTTGAATCTCTGCATCTCAGCCTCAACTGGAACAGCAGATCACTCTATGTGTGTTCTGATTGTGAGGAATGAAAGCTCTATTTCATAGCGGCTGAAGGCATTGTAAAAATATGAGATATAAGATCTTTTGCTGGACTACTTTTGAGTTGAGCTGGGATGACAGAACCTATTTCAGGCCAACAGTCTTTCTAAAATTTCCATGGAGATTAATGATGTCAGAGGAGCAAGATCTAAGTGCAGTTTGCTAGAAAACAAGGCTGTAATGTTGTTGTGGAGAAGTGAAGTCTTTGCATTTTTGTAAACTCGTAGAATAGTGAAGCACACTTTCTCAGTGGTTTGCAATTTGCTTTTGATTTGTGCTGAACGTGAGCTGAAGTAATGCTTTTGCTGTGTGGTGGTTTTCCTGCAGTTTACCTCAGTGCTCTGAGCGATGATTTCAGTACCATCTCATATACTGTCTGCTTTAGCTTTGAGTGCTGTTATCTTTACTTGCCTATTTTATGTATTCTCATATTACCTTATTAAACTCTTTGACATTTTCTGTCTGCACTGAGTTACCTTGTTTTAAGGGTGATGCCCAGATTTCCCTGTAAGTATGTTTGCAGTGCCCTGTGAGTATATTTGCAGTGCATGAGCATCAAAATTAGAGTAAGTTACAGCTCTTGAGTTTTCTGAAACTTAGGAGCTGCCACGAAGGGTATTAGGTGTAAGAGAGAGACGGCAAGCAGCAAAGTGAGAAAATATATAAGTTTAACAGAGGCATAATTTAAAGCTAAAATTTGACCCTTAACACTTTGCAAAACTGTTACTGTTACTTGCAGTTTTTATAAAGATTAAAATGCCACTCCACTATGCAGGAACTGAATGTGTTGGAATCAGTAGTGACAGTGTAGCATTTTTGCATGGGGTGTTTGCAAAGGGAGAGATTAGGAGATCTGAAGGTACCTCGATCCCACTGAAATTTTGTAGCTTTTTAGCAATTCCTGATCGGGAAGCAGGCTCTGCAAGCAGTGCTGGTTCCCCATTACCTAGGATTTTTTTTCAGTTCCACAACTGCAGTTTTGCTGTGCATTATTTGAGGAATTTTTGTAAAGATAAGTTTACCAAAATATGAGTCAAGAAGCATTACTTAGATTTGTCCATTTTTTCAGATTTGAGCAGAAAATAGGGGGGAAAAAAAAGACTTCTTCAAAGTAAGAAAAATGGAGGGGAAAAAGTCTTAAGATTTTATGGGGAAGTGGAAATCAGTTTTATTACTGAGCCACTTGTTGCTTCTGTAACGCTGCCTGTAAAAGGGTGCTCATGCGTACATGCACACCTACTGAAGAACAGTCAGAGTAACAGTAATGATGGTAAACAATGTCAAGTCTCTGCTTTACCTGTTTTTCTCAAAAGATTATTAAACAGAGAACAATTTTTTGTGGAGCATCTACTATGCTTCAGTCACCATACCTAGCTGTTGTTTCTTAACTGTAATTGTAACAGAGACATCTTTTCTGTAGAGGGAAGCACCATACTATGTCAGCTTGCTTTTATGACTAGCACACATTACCAAAATGTATTTGTATTTTAGAGAATTTGTTTTTTAGGAGGCAAGGTGGCAAAGCACCTCTGACCTCAGATCCTTTTATGTCCGAGTTCAGCAGGAAAGGAATTATTTTTCCCCCAGGCTAGTTTCCAAATTCCTGAAATGCAAATTTTACACAGCCAGAGAATGATCTACTCTTGTACAAACCAACTGACAGTTCCTCCTGAAAATCAGGACAAGTTAACACATTCCACATGTTCTCTGCCCCAGTTTTTCAAATTGATTATTTTGAAACGCTAAGTAAGGCTTATCTTTATTTTGCAGGAAATGTTTGGTGCCATTAGGCAGCAATGCTGTTGAAAAGAACAAAGCTGCAACAGCTTTTGATAATGTCCTCTGAGAAATAGCCAGTTGCTATACAAATGATGTGGACAGGACTGTTTGTTCTCACTGGGTACAGAGCACTTGAAAATTCATGCACTTCACTCATAAGCGTAAAAAGGAGTGAAATTCTTTTGAAGCCATCGGTATTGAGCCAGTCTGAAAGTCTACCCCTGTATGTGTAATACAAATGTATGCTATCTGACTGTTTTACAGTAATGCAGTTACAAGTGTCTGACCATCACCTGGAGGGCTGAAGCTTTTGTGTTTTATTTGACTTAAAAAAAGGGGAAAATCTGTAATGGGATTATGTCCTACGAAGCAATACAGTCATTTTTCAGGTCTAGGCTCAGCAGTTTAGCAAGTTTCATGCTTGGATAGCAGGAGTTATCTCAGTGTGGGAAGTGAAGCCTGGGTGAAACAGCTACAGGTTGGAGTCTGGTTATTTCCTGTGAGAGATTAAGGTTTAATGAAATGTTCTGTAGTCCATAACAGTGTAGAAGCACCTTTGTATTTGTTAAATGGACAAAGGAAGTGCAGAGTAGAGGAAAGTTATGGAGAGAGAATATTGTTCCATATGTTTTTAAGCACATGACTTCAGGAGAATAATTTTACACATCTACTGAGTCATACAGATGGTTGCATAGCTGATTTACATTTTATATGCAAATATTCTCCCATCCAGCTAAATTCCTCGCTTCAGACAATGCCTTTTGACTCTGTTCTGTTACTAGCATACCATGTTTGGCAGTGTTTTTGGTATGTTGAATTTATTTGACCAAATACAAAGTTTATTTAACCAGATATAAAGTAAAGGCCTGACAAATACAGGGACAGGGATCACTAAGCTTGCAGCAGAGCATAGCATCTTTTTTTAATATTGCTTTTTTATACAGTTTGTTGTAAAAAAGAACAGTCAGATGTCTGTTTCCACCTCCTCATCTTCTCCTGGGCTGTCACCTGTTCCCTGGTCTTTGCCTGTCGTGCCAATGACTTTGGCAATGACAAGAGCCTTCTGTAGGTACTGACCTGCACACCTTTACTGGTGGACTGTGTGCTAGTGGGAGGCACCACACCTGTTGGGAACAGGGCAGAAGAAGAAAATAGGGAGAACCCTCTGACTAAGCCACATTTAGCAAATCCTTCAGTGCTTTTTGTTGTTGTTTTTAAAAGCTGTATTCCCTTTTCCCTGAGAAGCAAAAGGGAGTTTATTTTCTACAGTAACCTCACAAAACTGGTACTGGAAAGGCAGGTGTATTGAGCACAATCTAACAAGAACATCAGACCATCTGCATTAAACTGTAGCCATGTCAGACCTTGGTTGGCAGGAAGAAGGAGGGGCTCAAGTGTATAGGAGTGAGAGCTATAGGACTTCTAGTGTTGTACGTCTCGCGTGGACAGTCTGCAGTATGAGGGACATAATTTAACTTTTTCACTTTAGTGGCATGAATGTTGTGTTCAAGTCCAGCATTTATACATGAAGTGGATGTTTGTAAGTGCACACTCTGCAAATAGCTGGCTACTTGTTTACCCTCAGCATGAATGTCTGCATGCAGAGTTTTGCAGGTGCAGCCAACATGCAAACATTTTTCCCACGCTCTTCAGCCATCCCATCCTTTTAGAACAGGGCCTTGTAAATTGATATCTGATACTTTGAGGGTTTTTTTTAATTAACTTTGCTATGCCACCATACTACTGTTTGTTTGCTGCAGGAGTTTCCACTTCTAAGATCAAGTAATTAACTTAGTCCAAGAGTTTTCATATTGCTTGCATCACAAAGAATACCAAAAACTAAGAAGTCACCAGTTCTTTACATACTCTTAAGAAAGAGGTATTTTTACTAAAGTAGTGTTTGTGTTTTGATGTAGTAGCGTAAAAACCCCTGATGTGCCTGTATGTTCTTCAGTTTATAAAAATGACTGTTGTGCTTCTGCATGGGAAAAAGACCCCCTGAAGTTAGTAAAAGAGTTACCTTTTATAATTTGTTCCATATTGATGATTCTCTGAAGCATGCAGAATGAACAGTCTCTGGCTCTTAGAGTTGTACTCAATAAGGGAGTCAAAGTGGTGTTGAGTCAGTGACGTCAGTTTCCACTTAGAAAATCATCTAAGTTTGACAAAGTTCAAGACTTTAAAAGACTGTTCCTTATGTACTCAATGTTTTACACCTAAATTCTCCAAAGGTTTTGAATCAGTGAGTAGCAAGCATGCTGTGGCCTCTCCCTCTCTTTATTTATCCTCATAGTGCTGATACTGAGGTAGGAAAATAACCCTGTGTTTCTGCTGTAGAACTGCCTAGGGTGATACAGGACCTGCAGTCAAATTGGAAATTATACCAGAGTCTGACCTGCATCTTGGTAGGCATTGCCTCTGAGAGGAACCTCCCTGCCCAATAAACAAGTTTTAAATGGCTCACGAACAGTTAAAGATGGAAGAGGAGGGGCAGAAATTGGAATAAATGGTGGAGTTGATATTTGAACGACATGAGCATCTTGTATTTGGAGAAAGAAGGCAAGGGACAAAGAAAGTATGATGATAAAAAAAAGAAGTGAGGGGTATGAGAGTTTGGAAAGGAGGCAAAGTGGCTTGAATAACAGCTGAGGATCCCACCAATTCAGCAAGATAGGGAGTCTCTGAAGAGCTGGGGGATATCTGAACAGAGGAGAGAAAAAGCAGAAGAGGGAGATGTTTTGGGGGGTGTGTGGGAGTTGCAGAGAGGGCACCAGGGGTTTAGACACACAGAGCTTGGGAACAGGAGGGAAGAGCTGCCTTACCTAGTGATGTTTGAGTGAAAATTAGTTTTCATCAAGTTGAAATTGTGATTTATCATAGAAGGGTCCCAGCAGTTAAGCCAGTACATTCTTCTGTGCCTCTGTTACTGTTGCTCTAGAGAATTACCTCCTTCATCTTGGGGACCACGAGGTGTGACTGCAAACATTGTAAGAAAGATCAGCAGACAATCAAGGGCAAAAAAATGGTCAAATATAACCTGCATTTAGCTTCAACTTTGCTATTTCTCTTTCAGTCCTAAAAATACGGCTTCCATGTCCAAAGCTTGTCTGTGTTCTTTTCAGCTATTCTCAGTTAAAGTTACTGGATAATACCGTAAACTTCATCTCACCTAAAGCGTTGTGCTAGATTTATCAGCGTACCTCATGCAGATAACTTGAAACCTTAAAACCTGGTAGAAATAGATAGCATTTCTTTTCCTTCTGCAATGTATTTTTTAATTTAAAATCCAAGTGTAGAGTTCTCATTTTTTGAAGTCTATGGGAAAACAGTGCAGAAAACAACAGGGTCACATGAGGGAATTCCATATTTATTTTTGGCATTTAATTTCCATGAAGAGGAGGATTCTGTTGACGCAGAACATTGCTTTCTTTTTTTCCAACTTGCAAATGTTGTGGAAGAATTAAAAGTTGGTTCCTTGTTGTCAAGATTCAAAAATAGATGTCTGCATAGCAGATTAGATGTAATATTTGTGCAAGTTTGAAAACAGCTTTCGGGCTGGTGTTTCATAAACAGGATATGAAGCTGTATCATCAGAAACAGTATTACTTCTGAAATGCATGTTGTATATATGGAACCAATCAGCTTATAGACTGATAGTATACCACAGTCATTGAAGAGCCATGTGTAGAACATTAGTACTGTAAAAACAGAGGTATGTGCAGTTGTAACTGTTCACCTTCTCAGAGCAAAAATGCTTTGGCTTCAACCTCCCATTTCTTGTAAAAGAAAATATTGGAGCAACAAATAAACTGTAAGAGGGCCTTTGGATTGCAGGGTCACTTTCTTCTTTTCCAGTTGGTGGTTAAGTTAGCAAAGTCAAACAAAGTGGTGATTGTAGGGGTGAGGGGAGGAGGGGGGAATGCAAAACTTTTGGGGAGCAGGTCTGTTCTGAGGTGGGTCACCACAGCGCCTACCAAACATCGACAGTACCCAGGACTTTGTAGTTAAAACACTATTCAGGAGACTTGCACTATTTTGAGGAGTGATGGAGAAGTGAAGATCAGATTTTACCTGGCCTCTAGTTTGGTGTGAGGCCTGGTCACCAGTACTGGAAGCTAGAAGCTCTGCTGCTGAGGCCCAGGCACAGGTCTGCATAGACACTGGTAATTGCTTTCTTCCAGCTCTGCCTGCAGGAGATGCTGTTCGCTCTTAGGATGTAGATTGTCCCTGAAAATGAGGCTGTCGTGAACAAGCAATACTTGGTACCTGATAATACCTGGGCTTGTTCAGCCTGAAGAAGAGAAGGCTGAGAGGGGACCTAATATATACTTACAAATATCTCAAGGGCGAATGTCAGGAGGATGGGGCCAAACTCTTTTCAGTGGTGCCCAGTGACAGGACAAGGGGCAATGGGCACAAACTGAAGCACAGGAAGTTCCGTCTGAACATGAGGAAGAACTTCTTCCCTCTGAGGGTGACGGAGCACTGGAACAGGCTGCCCAGGGAGGTGGTGGATTCTCCTTCTCTGGAGTTATTCAAGACCTGCCTGGACAAGGTCCTGTGCAGCCTGCTG
>Ga0181612_127607_pt1 | contig 19128 bp, 5 predicted proteins | sample HoacroProtozoa21_FD_119630 | JGI IMG/M metagenome (GOLD analysis project Ga0181612, IMG submission 119630) | Hoatzin crop microbial communities from Cojedes, Venezuel. Combined Assembly of Gp0051906, Gp0051904, Gp0051908 | reverse complement strand
CAGAGAAGGGCAACGAGGCTGGTGAGGGGTCTAGAGAACAAGTCCTATGAGGAGTGGCTGAGGGAACTGGTGTTGTTTAGTCTAGAGAGGAGAAGGCTGAGGGGAGACCTTATTGCTCTCTACAACTGCCCCAAAGGAGGATGCAGCAAGGTTGGTATCAGTCTCTTTTCCCAGGTGACAAGGGATAGGACAAGAAGAAAAGGCCTCAAGTTGCATCACAGGAGGTTTAGATGCGACATTAGGAAACATTTTGAATACTTACAGCCATAAACACTGTGTTAATACAAGTTTGCAGTATAGTTAGTCATTAAGTCTTTATAGTTTCCAAAGACAATACCTTACAATAAAGCCTTGATGTTCAAAAATCCACGAAAGTGGAAGGCTTAAAAAACACCTCGCCCCACAGGAGTAAAATTCCTCAGAGCACTAAAATCAATGTCAACCTCAAAAAAAAAAAAAAGACAGCTTGCATCACAGATATATAAACTGTTTTAGTAATACTGCACGGCATATCTGAGAAAGGTTAACCTGACCAGAGGAGCCATTGGCCTAGAGCTCAAAACAATTCTGCTAGACTGCCTCAGAAGGTAAGGAGGGAGGGAGGGACTTGGATGACACCTGTGGTCAGCTTCATGCAAAACTGATTAAGCAATTAAAGTACTCAACTTAGCTACCTCAGGCACATCCATGTTGCACTTCTTCCCCAGCATCAGCCACACCCCAGGAAAGCCCAAAGCTTTACTCATGTTAGGACACTGAGGACTGCTTGCACTTGCTAATCAGCTGATGACGTATGCCTTCACACCTCCATTTATTTAGGGAACTGTTACAATCCCATCCACATATTGTGTCACTCAGCCCTTATGTACAATCTGCTTGTAACGGAGCCTCGCTTGACAGAATTAGCAGTATTTTCTCCCTTACCAGGTACCATAGACTTGCCAAAGCGAGTTACAGGGGTCAGCTAATGCACTCAGAGTTTCTTCAACACTAGTACAACTTCTCCATTAAGCAACTCTGACATCCAATTCTGCACAAGAGCAAGCTTTAAACAAGCTGCTTCTCTGGTCTATCATTGCTTTTTCTTCCATTTTTCTGTGACTTCTCTTCTACTGCTGTCAAATGATAAGAACTTCCTAGAGGTGTTTTTCAGATGGGCTCAATATCAAGCAGAACAGAGCAGTGGGAAAAGCACGTGCATTACAAAATTCTGCAAAGTCTGCCAAATTTCAGTTTACAGAGGAATTTAACAGGAATTCATCGGAGTAATATAAATTACAGAGGCTTTCACTAGCAAAAGCAATGGAATCAGTGGGTTGTTTGGGTTTTTGTGTGTGTGTGTTTTTGTTTGTTTGTTTGTTTTAAAAAATATTTCAATCTATTCCTGAGAGGGAACCATACCAACTGGGGACATGTTATACAAAGTTGGTAAACACTGTAACCATTAGCTCTGCATATATCTGATTACTTGTGCTGTCTGTTTGCCTGTGGGTACAGAGGAAGCAGCAGAGGATAAATGATAGCTGATTCGCTGCTTCTCATTGCCGTTCCTACCCTTCTCTCTCTCTGTTGAGGGCTGCTGAGCGACTGCCCCAGATGTAATGCCAGCACGGTTCCATGAATCACACCAACAAAGGGTGTGCAGACAATGTTGTGCAGCGGCAATATCAGAGCGCCCTGCTCCCATCTCTCCCACAGGCTATGAATGCATCAATCCTCTAACCTACTTTACTTTTACTAGTCTGGCAGCTTATCAGCTGCTTTGAGCCCAGCAGACATTAGAACAACACAGGACTTACTGAATATTCAGAAAAATCACAAAAAAGGTCTGGGAGCTCGCCCAAGCCTATCCCCCTGCCTCGGGGAAGACCAGCTAGACACAAACCATTCATGACAGATTTGTCTCACCTGTTCTTATCAGGCTCCAACAAGGCATTCACAGATTTTCTAGGCAACCTAATCCAGCACTGAGCTATCTTTCTGGCTGTTTTTCTCACCTAAGCCTAGAGAAATCTCTCATGCTACAATGTGGTCCCATTATTTCTTGCCCTGCTCACCACAGCCATAGAGAACAGACTGTTCTTTTCCTCTGTCTCACTGTGTTTTTCACATTCCAGTCTTCTCCTAAATTAGCTCCTGAGAGCAAAATCTCTCAGCTCTCTCTTGCTGGTTATGCTCTGGATTCTCCATGGTTTTCTTCAGGCTTGAAGTCCCAAACAGGACACCACTCTATACAGAAGACTTAGCAAGTCAACTGTTAAGGTTATTATTCATGCATTACATGCATCCCGCCTATCTCTGTTTTGCTTGTGCCAGTACGAGTATCATGATTTGACGCTAGTTGTGAAAACACACACTTTTTTTTTTTTAAAAAAAAAAGGCTGTACTGCCCTAGAGAAAATCTGAGGGAAGCAAACACATGTTAGATAGGCTACATGATGTACCACCAAAGTTTAGAGGCTGAAGAAGCAGATCTTAAACTTACAAAAAGGCAACATTTTGTTTTGATTTGAGCAGAGTTACTATAGCTAATTACCACTAATATTTTCTTGTTCTTCAGCAACTGGAAATAGAGCCAGCATGCTGAGCATCTTAACCCGACCTTCCAGTCTGGTCCCTCACTACACCAGCTGAGCACATTTCTGATGCCTCTCTTGCTGCTTCCAAAAACATAGTTGCTTAAGCCCAGTGCCAAGACCCACAGTATGACCACCTCTTCCCAAGCATGGTCAAACTCTGTGAAGCAGCTCGATACGAATCGCTCACAGTTTCTTTGCTTCTCCCAGAGTGCATGCCACCCTGCGTAACAACAGTTGGCAGCAGTGAAGTTGCAAGTGGAATGTAAAGCACCTTAAGTCACAACAGAGGGAACTGCAGCAGAGGGAGACCATTTATTACTTCTGGTGCACGGATCATGAGGATTATTTATTAGGGTAAACAAAGAGCCTGCTGAATGTTTCGCCCATTCTGTACCTCCTGATCTACAGCGCTGCAGGGCAGCAGTGCCTGAAACTGTGTTAACTGAGACTTAGGTCTTACAAATGCTAAGGAAATCCAACTGAACAGTTTATTTACAGAACTAACTCCTCCACTTGCGGCGCCCTCACTCAGCTAAGCAGAAGGGCTTCCATCATGCCTCTCCTTTAAATTACCCTTTCAGCCTTCATAAAGCAAAGCTTCATCCCTGTCCCAGGCAGGCTGGGACACCAAGCCGCTCTCCTCATTCCCCTAAGGGCTCCTCAGGCTTCCCCCTGTTTTCCCAGGGCTGCTTACAACAGGTACCCACTTCCTCCAGCTGAGCACCTGCTGATTCCAGAGACAACTGATGAGCCCCAGGCAAGGCTCTGGCCAGCTCTCTCATCTACACTTTCAGTGTCGGCCATCGAATTACCAGCCACTTTCCTCCAGCATTCTGCAAATCCTTTCCAAGACTTGAATGAAAAAAATTTTACCAGGAAACCATTAGATATTAGTCATCCATTGGCAACGAGTATTTTAAAAGCCGCTATGCCCACAAAAGGATTCTGGTTTCAAAATTGGTAGATTTCAACTATGTAATATCCTTTGCCCCATATTTAGCGTTAAGTCTGTTCAAAATATGATTTTTCAAAGGCTTGTATTATAAGCTGGGAAGATCAGAAGCAGAAAAACATCAGTAAGACGAAGTGCATCTAAAGCTAGTTTAGGTATCTAAGTCCAGACTTAGAAGAGTCCGTACTAGGACTTACAACAAACCAATTTGTGTGCCATATGTTTGTACTCTACTTTCGAGCTCATGCCCGTATATGCGAGCTCCAAACCACCTCTCCTGTCCTTCTGGAAGAATAGCAAAAGAAACACTTAAATTTAGGATCACTGCAGTTCCCCACATCTATTGAGCAAAACTGAAAGCATACGAGTAATCTAATAAAGGGCTCACAGGAAAAGTTTTCATTTGAAGTGCTTTTCTGTAACCCCGTAACATGCAGAGATAGAAGAGTTTGCTGCCTTTTCCGCAGACTTGAGAGTACAACAAGCTGACCTGTCCAGACTCCAGTATAATTACCAACTAGGAACCTCTCCAGACACATCCCCCAATATTTTCAAGTGTCTTTTGCCCCCTTTTTCATTTCCTGTCCTTAGCTGTTGCTGCTCACTGTTAAAGAGCTGTTATGATTTACTCTCAAAGCAACTGAGTATCAGTGCTATCTGTGAAATGCCTCTATACATTACTATACATTTCTATTTCAAAGGTAAGGCATCTGTTAATCAAGACACAAATTCCTGTGAAGATACACTAATAAGTCAAAAATGTAAGTGGGAAAAAGCTAGGAAAAAAAAAATCTATCAAGGAAAGAAGCATCAACTTTCTGAAACATAGAGCTGATACCGCTATTATCAGAATGACTACTGGGCCGTCACTAACACTAGTAACCAAGGGGTGAACAGTGTCTGGTAGTAAGCCACTAAAACGTGTACGAACTCTTGTCACATCAAATAGTCCGTAACTCCTACACAAAATCCCAAGCAAAGTGCACCAACATCAGCTTTAACAAAACTTCCTGATGTCTGCCTGTTTTCAGTGAAATGGCTGCAGAGCAGAAACCCTACAGGGAGGAGCCTGGGAGACCAGGCGGGAAGCCTGGCCTGCAGTCCATTGCTTCCTGCAGTCAATAAGCTTAAACAACTTGCACAGAAACAACTCTTACTTGCTTCAGCAGCTGTTGCTGCTTATAATGTTACAGACCTACAACTGAACAGGCTGCCCAGGGAGGTGTGGAGTCTCCTTCTCTGGAGATATTCAAGACCCACCTGGACAAGGTCCTGTGCAGCCTGCTGTAGGTGACCCTCCTTCGGCAGGGGTGTTGGACTAGATGACCCACAGAGGTCCCTTCCAACCCCTAACATTCTGTGACTCTGTGATTCTGTAAAGTACACTTAAAAATATTTTTGCGGGGATGAAATTGGGAAAGAGCCTTCTCACGCAATGAAAGAAATGCTCTGCAGTGAGGGAACCATTTGCTCAACCAGAACAGGCCAACACACAAACTTTGCCCATTCTCCCAGTGCAGTTCTGATTTTTGGATATAGGAATCATCTACTTTGCAGCTAGTCTGCTTTCACCTGTATGGCAAGAGCATGCACTGGCATTTATTTTGCCATGGGAGGACACAAGTTGACGTTATCTAAGACATCATTTTCTTACACTGTAGGTACTCAAAAGCACCAAAACAAACAGCCAGACTGAGCTTTAACAGAGCTGAAGTGAATACAGATTTAAATTTTAAATTATGTTTTATGTTGAATCCTGTTTAATAAATTTTTCACTGGAGGGAAACTTTTTACGTGAGAAACATTTAAGGAAAGAGGCTTTCAGTACCTACCATACATAGGATGCAATTTTATGAGGATCCAAACAATAAAATAATTACAAATATCAAAAGGAGGTTACACTTCATTTGAATTGCTATGTGATGAACAAGCTTTCAAGATTTTGAGTCACTCAAAGGCTAATTCTGATGTCTTATTTGATGTGATAAAAAAAGACGTAGTGAAGCACTTATAAATACTAAACTGCTTAAGTAGGGCTTCCTACAATTTTGACATAACAGAAAAGGGATGTATGGTGTGTGCTTAGTACTGCCAAATCAACATGCTATTCTGAGGTTATTTTAGACAAGTGAAATAATGAAACATAGAATGGAAAAAAGAAATAGTAAATCTTTCTCACAAATTTTGCCTCTTGAACTTCACCACTGTCCATCACAGAAGTGACCGACATCAATTTGGTTTTAACACATCTATATAAATGAAATCAGGAGCAAAACCCAGTATCAATATTGTTATAACACAGGTCAAGTTTCAGTAATCTTTTCAATTAAATTTTAGCAAATATTTCTCAGTAACTGGAAAGAATGGAAGAATGGTGGCTTTAAGGTCAATTGTAATGGGGCTTTTAAGGTCAGTTCTCCTTCTCTAGAATTAATCTTAATTTTCACCCTGTGAAAAATCTTCAGGAAGAAAGCCATTTCCAAACACTTAAGCATATTTATTACTCTCATTTCCACCCTAAGTATGCCAATACCGACTACAATAAACCAATTCACCCCGTATTCTAACAAGGGTGGTGTTATTGGCAACCCACTTCAATTGAAGGACCTACGCTGGCATCTTGACCGGGAACTGCAGTGAACTTGCATAAAAGCCAGAAGATTGCTGCTGTCACCTTTCCAGCTCAAGGGCAGAGCCCATAAAAGGTACCAGCCTCAGCACGCATAGCCTAAGATCTAAAGCTGTGTGCAACCTATGGTCCAGGCTTGGCTTGCCAAACACATATGTGATCCTCTGATTCATCGCACACAGTAAATGCTAAGAATGAAAGAGCATCCAGTTCTTGTCTGCTGCAGCAGGTGAGGCTTTCTGTCTGGTTGGTTGGTTTTCAGATCTCAGAACCTTCAGTGTGTCACAGGTGGAGAGTAACTGTTTTGATTTGTGCCTGTGGGAAAACAGTAATTTGGCAGCTCAATTCAAAAAAAATGGATGAAGTTCAGTTTAAGCGGGATTTGCTGCTTGGGGTAATTATCCCTTCAAGAGCTGAACTGCTGTGCACTAATACATTTGAAGTAACCTAGCAGAGAACGAAGAAAGACAAGTTCACATTTCTTTACTAGAATGACTCAAGAAGACTTCAGGTCAGTGACACCAGAAAATAAAGCAAACAACAAAACTGCGTAAATGTGTTGTACCTCTCAACAACTTCTATCTTAGGGCCTAAAAGTTTTTGCCAATTATGTAATACCGCCAGAAGTCAGCAGGGTCAACAGCTAAATAATTCAGGTTAGCATAAGCAGTGCTCTTTCTGTCATTCGCAATGTTACACAATTGAAAGGAGGCAGGATGGACACTTCTTGAATACACATTGTGATTCTGGGATTCAACCTCAAACAAATTAGGGAAATGGAAAGCCACTTCAAAACTAAATCTCACAGGAAGTGTTCCTGGCAAAAATTATTTCTACTCTACGCCATGGCAATACAGCCAGGGAAAAAGTAAATGAAAGTCTACAACTTGTTTGTTCCTGTATGTGGTAGGAGAGAAAAAAAAATATTGCCCATTTAATATACATTGCCCTTTGAGAAGGATCATTTAGGAAAGCATTAATCAGATCTCTTTCTAGTCACATGCAGGCTATCTAATATTTTACGCATAATTAACACATTCTAAAAGCCAGACAGTTCAACAGGACTTACAAAATTTGAAGTTGGCAATACCTCATGTTGCAGTATTTCAAACTAACATGTTATTTTTTTGTAAACAAAAATACAGTGTCCATGAGCCGCAGCGTTATGAGGTAACTGGAATACAAAACAACAGTCAGATTCAGGGATTCTGAAGTTGGAAATGGATTATTACCATCCTCTAGTCTTACTCATGCACCATTACATGACAAAAATCAAAATGTTTTAGGGTACCAAATAACCCCCAGTTTGATGACATGATTGTAAAGGCAATACACATTTCACTATACTTAAAGCAGCAGATATCTACAGAACTTACTAAATTATAAGTAAAAGCTACAGTAAACTGAAAAAAAAAGAAGAGATGGTGTATAAGTCATTAAGAAAGCCAGCTCTTGAAACGAATGGATTTCACTGAAGATCGTCAAAACCAGTGAAGTGGAAAGCAAGGTAAAAGCTGATGAAATTTCAATAATAAATCCAGAGTAAAGACTGGGAACAGAGACCCAGCGCCAATACAATCACGACTGCTTTTATGTGTAAAAGGATTCACACAGAATGGAAAATAGAAAAAAATTTAAAGTGATGGTAAACCCTTTCATGCCTTAATCAGAACAGTGTTTCGGAACAAAAGAGGCAAAACGATTGAGAAATTAGTTGAGAAGGAAATAAAAGCAGCAAAATCCACATTGGTCCCCATTTAGTCACAGACACTACACGCATGCTGCAGATTCCCCACGTAGCCCACATGCTGTTCTGATGATCTGCTGCCATCTAGAAACAGAGCACCATCTATGTGATCGCTACTTGGAGGGTCAAAGACTTCAATTTCTAAGCAAATCAATTCAGCTCCATTTATTAGTGCTAATGTCTTTTGTCAATAAAGCTGAAGTGTTCTGCATATTAAAAAACCCAAATAAATTCAGGCATGAAGTTAAATTTGTCTAAAACAGCATGTTAGTGATAATCCCTAAGCTTGTCACACTGATTATAACTGACATTCACTCGCTTAAGTATGCCTTGCAACAACTGTGTGTCTTCGTTGCGCTTCCTCATACTTCAGAGGATCTTAGGAATCTCCGCTTAGGCACACAGCTTGTTCTGGGTGCAGACAGCTGAACTACTAACCAACTCAGATGTGCATTTTCAATGTGAAACAGAACTTATTTCTTGGATAACCATCATACACAGAAAACGTGGAAAGAAATTTCTGTTTAGAAAGTAGCCCCAAAGCCCGCCCCCAAAGTCACAAAGACAAATGCAGTGGATTACCACTCATTTTTTTTTTCTTGGAAACAAAGCTCAGATTGAACATTAGCAGAGAGGTTTTCAGCACACCACAAAAGCAGTAACATTGTACTTTGAGGACTGCCTTGTACTGGCAAGCTGAAATTAATTTTCTCCTCTGGCTGTAAGACACCCTGCTGTGTAACATGGGTCTTATTAATGGAAGAAGTTGGGTTTGGTCTCTGCTGCCAAAGCAGACTAATTCCAATGCAACATATTTCTCATTCCTGATGTTTTGTGGAGGTTAGAAACAGACTTTTAATATTTATTAAGCAATGAAGAATGATGTCACTCAGAGACTGCACTGTGACATAAATCACCCCAATTTATGATCTAGAAGCCAGGCTGCTCCAAATCAGAAATTATCTCTGTTCTTGTCACAGCTGTGAGAGTCTTACAAGCACAGCACTTCACTCTAAGACTTTTCTTTATCCATCCTTATTGGGAGGAAATGGTGAGCTTCTTCGAAAAAAAAGCAACCCTGCATTTGCAGAGTTACTCAGCTCCTCCTGAGAAAGAAAGATTCACTCCATCTAACCCAGGCAGCTAAAAGACATGTAAGCATAAGGTCTTTCCACGCCACCTTTTATAGTCAAAGGAGACAAAACAGTGACCTGAAGAAGGAAAGTAATTTCATCCTCAAATTGGTTTCTAAAGCAAATCAGAACACCACCTCTCTGGAGGTGCCAATTTCTCTCCAATGACAGTAAATGGTAGGGTAGCTAGTCACTTCGACACAGATGTGTAATTTTCAGCTAAAGTTTGAAGACATGAATACTGCCCTAAGTGTCTGAAAGAAAACCATAAAGCTTCGGAGAACATCCACTGCATCACATTACTTTGTAAGATCAGCGGGTGGTGGCACCACCCAGAAATGAAGGGTCGGAACAGAAGAACTCTTCCTCCAACTGCTGCTACTTCACAGCATCTCAAAGATTCCATAACTGTTTTTTCTAACTCTGCTTCAAGGCCTCCACTAAGAGGAGTGGAGAATGCTCAGCTGAAAACATTCAAGAAGTAAGTGGTAGTTGTAAATAGAAACTTCAACCAGTAGGGAAACTGCTCTTTAACTCTTATTACTAGAGTATGTACTCTTTCTCACTACAGCAAAAGTCCAAGCATGCTTTAGTCACAAAGGCAAGAACTGCAAAAAAAAAAAAATTCATTAACTTGCACTTTGCTATAATTTCTCTTGACTCTTGATATCCTCTAATGAGTTTCAAAATATTTCAAAACCAGTAGCAGATGTAAAGTGTTCTACATCAGTACTGTATAATTCCTTTGAAATATGTTTTCCTACTGTCCCTCCACAGCACATTCACTAGTCATGCAAACTATATGTTACTAGATCTGCTTAACAGTGCACTGTCTTCTACCATCTCCAACCCAACGGAGAGTAAAAAAAATTCCAAAACTAAACGACTTCAATTTCAGAGAAACAGAGTATTTGATGCTAATAGAGAATCTTGAGATCAAACGATTTCTAATTGTGCCACAATGTTTTAATGGGACTATGCAGGCCCCCGACAACATCTACCACATTTTCTCTACCTAAAAAATTTTCTTATCTTCTGCCTGTACCATTCCCATTCTTCAGTTACAGAACTGAAGTAACAAGGCAGAAAATAGCACTGCTAGCTCTCATGATGTTTTTCCAGGTATTTTTAAACTGCCCTCCCTACTAGCTTCAGTACTCTGGCAATTACATGAGAATCACACCTCACTCCATGGCTACAGAGGCCTGGAAAATGTGGTTTTAAAGCTTGTACATGTCTGTGAATATAAATATTTTACATAACTCTAGAGAAAATGGTTAGAGATTTTGATAGGCTTGCAGCAAAAAATGAAGTGAGTTGTCTAAAGTCATACCATAAATCTGTGCAAAGTCTCCAGGGCATCTAGCCAGTGGCTCTCCTGTCCTGCTCTAAATGGAAAGCCACCCCAAGACTGGGAACACAATCTGACTAGTGAGAGCTTGAAATCCCAGTCAAAGGATCAACAGAAACAGTAAACTCTAAATTGGATGTGTTTTAGGAGGAGCACCTTGAAAACACTTGTTATAGCTCTGTTTTTTTTCCTCCTTCACCTAAATGCCATGTTAAAAATTTATAACACTGCCTTTCAAGCTACTATACCACACACCTAAGTAGTTTTACAACACAATGAATAAAATACACAACAGTTTCGCTTACAGGTACCTAGATCAATCTATAATTGCTACTTCAAAGAGGATACAGCAGGACAGTGTAACTATTACAGCTATATCCATGCATGACAAAAAAAAGTTGCAAAAGCTAAAGCAAACTAGGCATAGTGTTGTGAAACTGTCACACCAATAGCAAATGCTCCCACTTACAAGAATCAGTGTGAACTGACTGTTTTTCCTCAAAAGTTCCCCTCTCCCTGTTTTCTTTCTTTACTGGCTGCAATAAGAATTTAAAAAAAAACAACAAACAACCACAAACAAAAACCAAACAATATTCTTCAACAACTGAATATTAACTATGCATTTCTACAGTGATGCAAAAGCACTTTGTCCTGAGAGCGCTATGTCTAAATAGCTAAACACAGAACTTGGAAACAGAGCTTTGTACTCCCAGACCTCCCTTTTACTTCTGCCACAGTAGTGACCAGCAAGCGCTGCCTATGCAAAATGCCCCTGAATAGCCAGTACCTTTTGAGAGGCAGAGTGAAGGCCCAGGAAAGCTGGAAAGAGGCAGAAGGATCTAAAGATAAGACTGTGTTTTGATCAGTACAAGCTAGCATTAGTAAGAGATGTTCTTCGCAGCCGTAAACAGCCAAGCGCATTCAGTGCAGGCGTTTTAAAATTCTGCAACTCACTGGGACTGTAGTTGCAATTGGTTACGTGTGCACTTAAGCAGCATTTTGCACTTGTGGCACTATAAAAATCACAGAATCCTCTTTTTGTTAGTAAAATGAAAGGACAGGCCATACAATACATCTGTGAGAGATGACAGCCTATGTGTTACGAAGTAGAAGCAAAAGTTTAGGAACACCAACCATTCATGGTGCAATTTTATGTAGACTGCCACTGCACAAAGCCCTTTCTGCCATCACAAACAGCAGCTAATGTACAAGAGAGCAGGAATCAATCTCCAACTTCAAGCAGGGATTATTGCTACTGGCTGATACAGACAGCAGAAGAGACTTTTATTACGTCCTGGCACCCCAAAGCCATTGTATAGTAAAAACATAAGGCAGACCATTTCACATATTCAGGTCCCATAAAATGTATTTAGATTGTTTGTTTTAAAACTAACTTGCTAAATTCTGCAGATCTCTGTGATGCAGCTAAGTACCTAGAACACTTAATTGGCCCAGAAGCCCTAGAACTTTAAAATGTGCATGTGGCAGGTTTAAAATGGCTATGTGTTGTAATGATGTTAATGATAATTGCACTGTCAAAACTTTTACTGAAACCAGCCAACATTAGTCCCCAATACACATCATCAGTATTATCCTTTCATAAACTCAAAAAAGCCAGGGGCTTAGGGACTAGGAAATGAAATTCAATCTCCTACCATCACTTTATTAAATGGCTTCTGAAGTAACAATGAAAGAAGGCAAATAAAAACAATTAACCAAATCACTTTATGAAAAAACAACTAACAGAACTGGAGAAAGTGCTCACAGCACTTACAAATTTTTTCTCAACACAAGTACTGGTGTCAAATAAGGATGTTGAGGGCAAAGTCCCCCATACTACTGCACAAAATAAGAACAGATTTTCCAAAATTATGCAGTGTATTTGAGTGTAGATGTCAGAGGTATCAAGCTGCTAGAAGCAGTCACTCAAAATATGGCTCCTTCTAAAACACCTGAATATTTTGGCTTTTAAATCAATACACATTGAGTGAAACCCTTTTACATACTCTGATTAAACCTACACAAGCTCTAAACACTCAAACTGATCCAAGACTACAGCAACCCCAGAAGCAGTAGCCCTGTCCTACACCAGGTCGATGCACACGCCCCTGACAGTCTTGTGCCAGCACTTCAGTTTTCAGAGTCTGTGGCCAGAAGCTGACCCAACTGAAAATTAGCATTTTACTTTTTTGTTTGTTTATTTTCAGTAGAGCTATTTTTTCAGCAACATCACCTGGTATCTATGAGAGAAACTACTCTGTACAGCAGGCACTACTGCTGCCAGCTAAATTTCACTGGCAGCCAGACGGGAAACTCCATCAGGTTCCAGAGCAACCACATAAGGTTGCTATCCACACCTGTTAAAACTTCATGACTGCTAAGGAAAAGGATGGGAATAGGTGCATACCTTTAACTGAGATGAATTTCAACCCTGGAAGTTGCCTTTTATTTCCATTTGCTATAAAAAGAGGTGAGAGCAAGCAGCTCAATTGCACATGTTTAACTTTGAAAACCCACTTTCCCCAGCTTGGCAAATGAACAGACAGTGGGGTGGTATGTCTCTTTTCTCACAGTATTCTGCTATGTTCTGCTTCCCAGCTACACTTCAGATACTTTCAGGTTAGATCTGTCTGTCCCCATCTTTTTTAAGTGCCCACACTGAGCAGAAGTTAAATGCATGCCCAATTAAAAGTTAGATATGCAAGTTTAAGCTGTTTGCCCTTACCTCCTTTTAACCAAATGCAAAGTCTTCACAAAGAGTCAAAAAACAACCTGAAAATGTACTCAAGCAATATGTTTCTTAAAACAAAGACCATCGTAATGCAAAAATACCCAACAAAGAAAGATCAGTTTGCCATATACTATTTGGTTCTGCTACATAGGAACCAAAAGTCCCATCTAGACAGGCTGGGAAGGAAAGTCTGCAGATGTGAATTGTGATGTAGGCTTTTTTTTTTCTCCTGTGGATGGATGTAAAAGATAAAATGTTTAATAGGTTGAGGGACACACTAACTCTAAAAATAATGAATGTTTGCAGCAGAAATACTCCCCTAGCTATGGAAAGTAAAATAAAACTGCATTTGTCTTGGTAGACAAATGATGACGGAGTAAGGTCAGATAGCAACAAACCAGGTTGAACGGAGTGGGGGGATTTACATAGCTCAAACACAGGCTGGGCAGTCAGAACAACTGGAAATTATCAGTAGAATTTTCAAAATTATTTTTGGAGCAGACAGGTTCTTCAGTCATTTGCATACTCTCATGGCCTGAATACAAAGCACCAACTTTAGCTAGAAACAGGACGAACAGAAGCCAAAGATTTTGCCACATCAGGTATAATAAAGGTGGTACATAGCCAGTCTACTTTTTCTTTAGAGTAGGCAGATTTTTACGAGCTGTGCTTAAGGAATTGCTGTAGGACCTGAATTAACCTAGTACTAGAAAAGTTTTCAACGTACCCTCTCCAAGACTTCCAAAGCAAACTGTGGGGACTCTTTATAGTGTGTTCTTCTGATGTGGCAAAGAAAAGCCCCAGAGAACTTGAGTAAATGTGAGGCTGCACAAGCCAGGAAAATAAATCAGAGAACCTCTTCCTAAAACTTGGAAAATGTCTCCAAAACCAAAGTAATTGCTGATGACTGGAAATTAGGCCAAGACAGTAACTGTGAGTCTGTGGAGTGCTACGTTGTCTAGCAAAGGCACAGAAAAGTTGCGAGACAGAGGGATTCCTGGCAGCCTGATCAACACTGTGGCGTTCACAGTGCTCAAGCAGCAAGGCATGCCTTCGGCAACTCAGAGCACAGTAACATCTCAGATCGAATTTACCCTCAGCTGGCCATAATTAGATTCTCAATCAGAGTGCTAGCTGAGGACAGAAGATGTTGACAAGGAGAAAAACATTTTGGAACTTAGAACAACTATACACATCAGTAATCTGAGAGCTGCATCTGATAAAGGGTTTGGGTGTGCATGGACTAGAGGTTGCAATCTCTACCTTCTAGTGCCTGGCTCCCAAAATGAGAGCAGCATGCAGTTTGGTAATGGACTTAGAGCAATCTAAGATCACAGCGCTGCAAAATGGGCTGCCCCTCTACCACCCTTCCAGAGATTCTCCTGTATGCAGCCATGCGTTCACTATTCCTACCCCGTCTCACAAAAGAATTAGTAAACCTGTGACCACAAGCACATAAAAATGTATTCCCACCACCATCTCTCATTTGATTTCCAATCAAAACAGGGAGATAACGCCACTCCCCACATATCAGTATCACTAACTGCACTGATATACAGGGAGGAAGCAAAAACCTACCAAACCAGAAGTGTCAGGGAGCAGCAAAGCCTGACTGGTCTCTAAGGAAAGGCAAGCCACAGGTGACCCCAGCACAGGAATGTGTCCTTGCCAACCTGGAGCAGTCCCACAGCATCTGAACACAGCAGGCAGAGCCAGGTGCTGGTAACAGGCTCCACTGACAGCCCCAGACAATGGCAAGGGAGCAAATGAGGTGCCAGGTCTGTCTAGGGGTCCAGCTAAAAGCCAAAGATGAGACAGAGACGTGCCTACAGCCAGGTACCCCTATAACACAGCTCAGGACAGGAGCAAAAGCCCAGACCTGAACTCAAATAGAGCTCTTGGGTGGAGGCCCCAGGCAAGGCTGGTCTGAGGGCCCTAACAAGGACAGCAACACAGACTGAACACCTGCACAGAGATTTTGGCGGAAGGGGGGCTGCAGGGGTGGCCTCTGTGGAAAGAGATCAGGGGCTGCCCTGTGCCAAACACAGTCAGCTCTGCCACAGCCCCACTGCTGGCCAAAGCTGAACCCATCAGCCACATGTGTGGTGCTGGGAAAGGCAGAAAACGCCAGACAGGCAGGACAGGAGAAAAATAAAGTGAAAATGAGAAACATCAGGGAGAATCAGAGGAGGAGGGGGAGAAGGTGCTCCATGGTGCTGGAGCAGATACCACTGCGGTCTCTGGAGGAGACCCTGCCAGAGCAGGGAGGAGTCAGAAACGAATAACTGAAATCGAGCCTGTGAAGAGAGGGGAAGGGGGGGGAGCAGGTGTTGTTTTAATGTTTGTTTTCTGTTTTTCACTATCCAAGTCCTTTCTAATTGGAATAAATTAACTTTCCGCAAGTTGAGTCTGTGTTGCCTATGACTGTAACTGGTAAGCAGTCTCCCTCTCTTTATCTCCTTTCTCATCCTATTTTCTCCCCTAACCTGCTGAGGAGCGGCAATGAGTGGGAGCTGGGGGGCATCTGGCTGCCAACCAAGGCAAACCCACCCCAACACCAAAAATCAATTGCCTCTTCATCCACAAATGCTTTCCAAATTTACCAGGTCTCTTCCCCAAATCCTACAGTTTGTGCAAAGAGCGAGAAAGAGCTAGTTTACACATAATGATGAGAGAAACAATGACTCCCTTGGGAAATGGAAATTAAATAAAAGGTAATTAATTTAAATAATTAGTCAATATAATTTAATGTATTTACTAGAGTAAAATTAGGCAGCAGGATTAAGAGCTGTGAGCAAACATCTCTCTCCTCAATCTAGAGTCTCAAATCCTTTCCTGCAAATAAGATATAACTACGTGCTGAGGAAAAAAAAGAACACTGAACAAGGCTCACTGTCTTCTTTGGAGAAGCAAGAGGGAAAGGTGTTACAGTGGGCTACCTTTAATCACCTCCTCCTTAAAACAGTACACCAGCAAATAGGAGAGCTAAGGTCAATGCTTAACTGAGCCTGATGGGATTCAAACTCACATTTTCTGCCTCCTCAAGGCATATCTTAACCACTTCATAAGTATGACTAAATGGGGGAAACTTTCCAGGCACTCTGCAGAGGAGAATGCAATAATCAGCCCGTGAAGTCTTGCTGGTGATCATGAGTTCTGCTTCCTCCTCCTGTAGCGTCACTGAAGCGAACAGAAGAGTAGCCCAAAGCACAGAGTTTAGGATTTTCTTCTCAGCTGAATGCCCCAATCAGTACAGTGACATTCCTGTCGTGCTCTCTCTTTTGATCAAAGGCTCTTACATTCTTAGTCATATACTAACCCGTTTTAAGGGAAGGCAGCCTGCTTCAGGCTGGGAAAACAGCTTCCACTCAGCACTTCTACTCTGGCAGAGGAGTAACAAAAGTTAAAACGCGTTCAGCCTGAGGAAGGAATTTATCCTGGTCACACACTCTCTCAGTATGTGGTCTAGCCAATTAGGCCGTAATACAAAAGATGTGTAGGTAGACTGTCACACCACTCTCGCAGCTTTGGAAAGGATGTGGTCAAATCTGTTTCTTGTGAAAGATTCTCTGTAAGCAGGCATTAACTGAAATCTATTTGATCTGATTAAGCTCCTGAAAGTTGGAAGAATGACTGCCCATTTTCTGAACCGTTATTTCACTCAGGGGACCTCAGTGCTAACAGATCCAGCCTGGGGAGAGCGAAGTTCAAAAACAACTCTAGGTCCCTGAAACTGCCACAGCAGTGGGGAGCTACCCACAGGGAAAGATGCTTAAACTCCTAGCTCTGATGGGCTATGCTTTTGAAAATGAATTGACCCTTATTATCCGTGCTTCTCCGGCACTGAACTGGATGATCCTGTTCAGTTTTCAAGCTGAAAAAAAATCAGTTTAACTTCTTTGACTGGTTTATAAATGAACTTGCTTGCAGCTTTATCCAAATACAGCAAATATTTATCACTTTTCTCATCTGTAATGTACTAATGTTTCTGCCAGGCAGTATGACTTCCAAAGTCAAAAAATGCATAGTCCTCATTCAGAAATTAAATTACATTACACGAGCATTCATGATAAGAAGTATGCCCACCTGCATGTGAAAAATACTGGGGTTAAACAAACAGCTCTTTCATTCAAAGGAAAGAGCAAGCAATGAAAACTTGGAATGTCCAAATAATGAATCAGATACTTCAGCAGCAGGCCTGACCCCAGCCTTTCCCTCAACATCTGCAAGTTGCCCCTTGGCCAGTATTAGTAGTTCATCGAAAGACTTCTCTCCTAATTATATCCCATTGACCAGGCCTGAAAGAGTCTAATTGCAGGCAGGCCTGTCCCTTGACACAGAGGAAGCCTCCACTTTTTAAGTATCCCAGCAGAAGCAACCAACAGCTCTGACGCTGAACAGGATGTTTTTCATGATGCCAGTATAGGCATCCTTGTCTGCAGGATGTTCTTAATGATGCCGGTACGGCAGCAGGCCTAAGGTCTTCACAGTAATACCAGTCTCTTCATGCCACCTTCCACTTTAATCAAAGCCCTTTCACTTCAGTATATCAACCATAGGACCACCTTCTTTAGACTCAGGCTTTTAGGCATGCAGAATTGCCAGTAACTTTTAAATGAGTGTCCCTAAATTGTAGGAGAGGTGCATTCCCTCAGTATTTCCAGCAGGTTTTGCCTTCCACAGCTGCATTCTCTGTCCATATCCACACAGCACATCAGGATGAGACTAGGACGTGCATTCTTCCTCCCTGTTCCCTGGTATCAATTGAAGGAGCTCGGTGGCATAAGCAAGGAAGGAGCCACACACACTCCAAGATCTCTCCCCTGATCCCACACAGGGTGTTCACTTGGAATGGCTGCTGCTCTCTGCATAAGAATTTAGTATAAACTACCCAGTAGGTTCATGCGTGTTCATGGTCTAACAAACCAAGGCCAAGTTGCTTATGAACTAAACTGCCAAGTCATGATCAGAACTGGGACGAATGATGATATTTCTAGTTTTGCCTCACTTCAGGTTATCTTTTCACGCAACTGCAGTCTACCATGCGTCAGTTCAGGGAGTGGTATATGAATATCAAAGACAGCAAAAATACCTGGAGAGCCTGGGTGCTATGAAACACAGAAACAGATGGTGCAGGCACTATCGGAGCTGTACACAAAGCCAGCTTGGGTTCAGCAGAGTTTGCCAGCCTGAGCTGTGCACTGACCCCCTCAGACCCGGGCCATCTCCACAAGCCACAGTGCTTTCTCTGCCCCAGGCTACCCAACTTCTCCACTTGTTAGCAAGACCCATTATCTTATGCGTGGCACTGGATGAGGCCCTTAGCTAACAGGCAAACCAGACTACCCACACAGAAAGAATGAAGAGCTCCCTTTCATGCTAGTAGGCAGACAATTACGTTAACTAAACAGTTAACCTGGACAGTACTCACTAAAACTTTAGGTGGCTTCCAGACAGCTGAAGAGGAATATCTTGGATTTTTGCTTTTTTCCTGAGCTTCCTCTTTTTAATAAATAATTCACTGCTTGGACCGTGTTCAGCAGAAATTAGTCTTTAATTAGAAGTTAACAAAATACATTCCTTATGCTGGCTGGCTGGCCTTCCCTAAACAGTCTCATTATCCTTCCTTGATGGAGTAAACAGCACAGCTATAATTTTCAGAAGCAATTTAATATTTTTGCTTTTACTACTAAAGGCGCCTTCATGTTCATTTCCTAGCTGGGAATCAATGCCTGCACCATAAAGACAATGCAGCTTTCCTGTAATAAGGTTACTTGTGCCTGTGATGAATTACTTTGGGTCTTAATGACTCTCAGCATGGGATTTCTTTTCCTCCTGCTTCACTGCTTGGAACATTTGAATTATTTTTTTTTCCCTTTCAACTGATGTCAAATATCTCTGCTTTGGATCTTAATTAAAGCACTTAATTGTGGAGCTGATTTAGTTCTGTGGTAAGGTGCGACAAGATACTGTTGGCCCGTTATTATTTCTCCTTTTTTGTTTTTT
>Ga0181612_131052_pt1 | contig 19130 bp, 5 predicted proteins | sample HoacroProtozoa21_FD_119630 | JGI IMG/M metagenome (GOLD analysis project Ga0181612, IMG submission 119630) | Hoatzin crop microbial communities from Cojedes, Venezuel. Combined Assembly of Gp0051906, Gp0051904, Gp0051908 | reverse complement strand
TCCTTCCACAGTATAATGTGGTGGTGGAATACAGAATCGACCATTCGATGATAAGATACACTGCCCGTGAGGAATTTTGTGGCCCTCTGTTCCTTATTATTGAGAGTGTATGGAAATATATAAACCAGCCTGCAAGCAATCCTTTGCAACATGTTGAAGACCTTCCGCAGATAATCGATATACCTGCATTCAATAGAGAGACGGTTAGAGAGGCTTTGATAAATGCCATGATACACCGCAGCATGCAAATGACCGGCGACATTCTTGTGAAACAATACCCCGACCTCCTTGTAATCACCAACCCCGGAGGGTTTCCTTACGGTGTGAACCTTGGCAATATATTGACTGTCAACAGCTCTCCCAGAAGCAGGAGGATAGCAGAGGTTGTGGAGAAAGCAGGCTTGATTGAAAGGTCGGGTCAGGGCATTGACATTATATTCAGTAATTGTGTAGAAGAGGGGAAAGCACTGCCTGACTATTCGCAAAGTGATGATTATCAGGTGTCGGTGGCTCTTTCTGGCAGAATCATTCATCCACATCTGATGCTAATGATACGTAATTATCAAAAAGATGAGGAAACGGTAAACAAGCTAAATGCCTTCGACTTGGTGTCGTTATACCAAATATTGGGAAGGAGACCTGATTTAGCCTTTAAAGATTCTATTGAACGCCTAAAGAGGATGGGATTGATTGTTAAAAGCGAGAAATACGGATATGCCATGGGCGATTTGTATTATGCGACATACCCTGCGGTAAAATCCGGCATCATCACCGCTGGTGAAATGCGACTACTCTACGATATAGTGGGCAAAGACGATTCTGCTCCAATTTCTTCATTCATAGAAAAGATGCCAGATTTGTCGGTGAAACAAGTAAGAAACTTCGTCAACAAATGCTGTGCAAACGAAATTCTTGAGGCTGAAGGGAAGGGGAGAGCCACTAGATACAAGTTCAAAAAAAATATGGACAATCAACTCTATTAATTTTTTAGGTTCTTTTTGCGATATTCAGCCATATAAAATCAAAAAAATATAGCCCCTTAAAAATCAGTGATTTAGTTAAAAAATGACATTTTTTGAGACTTTTCAGCCCTTTTATTTTACAGAATCGTTCCCTATTAGATGAAAGGAATTTATGAATTTGGGATTTGCTTAATTGATAACAAGCAGCGGTTGGATTTCATAACGAATCCAACCGCTGCTAACTATATAGTAGTCTAACAACTCCACTCTGAACTCTAAACACTCCACACTGAGCGAAGCTTAAACGCTTCGCTTACAGCTGTTAGCGGACATTTACCTTTTGGCCGTCAATGATGTACACTCCGCAAGGCAATGCGACGGCAATCTGGCTGCCGGCTTGCAGGTTGACAGTTTTGACTATACGTCCGTCAACAGAGTAGATGTTGAGGTTTCCTGCATCGCCTGCCTCATTGCAAGTGATGTAAACTCCTTCAGCAAACGGAGTCACTGATAATGTGCTCTTGCTGAACTTCACTTCATCAATGCCTGTGGCTGTCTCCACTGCGTTCACTTCGTCTTCTGTGAGGAATATCCATCTCTGCTTGGTCGCGCTGTTCTCAAGGCTGAATGTTGTGGCTGATGTGCCTGTGGAGGAAGATGCTCCCAAACAATATGGATTGAGAACGGCTTCCGGATGGATAATCCAGTATCCGCGGGTAGTCACAGCATCATTGCCTTCACCGAATGTGGTGGTGACTCGTGCCTGCATCAAGTGGAATTTCTCTGTGCTCGATGCCGTGTTCTTCTTTACCACTGCTATGCCGTTGCTGCCCGATGACTTGTATGTGAGATACCTGCCGGTGCCGACGTTCTGCAATGTGTAGTAGCATGTGGCTGGATCGAACGATATATACCATGCGAAGTTGTCATCGTTGAGAGCTTCTGCTGCCGACGCTTCCACAATCTTCAGGCGATTGGTAACCGTGGCAGTGAGATAGGAGGTTGTCAAACCGTAGTTCTCGCTTTCGTTCTTGATGTAGTATTTCACACCCTCTTCCTCTTGGAAACACCATGCCGGAGTGCAGAATCCGCCTGTTGGTGGCAAACCGTCTTCGCCAAGCGCCTGCACAATCATCGACTGGGTGAAATAGGTGAGGTCGCTGCCGTCGTCTTCTTGCGCGCCGTTGATGCCGTAAGGCCACATGTGAACACCGTCACCTGTGAGGGTGGCTGTGTTGTCGTTCTGTATGAAACGAAGCAGGTTGGTGGCTCTGTCGCCCAGCCATACGCCTCTGTAGGTGTTGGCTCTGAGGCAAGAAGGACCATACCAGATGGAGTGGGTGCCCACGCCTATGCCATGAGCCATCTCGTGGAGTATGGTGCCGGTGCGCTGATAACTTGCATTAGGACCTACACGCATGCTGCCGCCATAACCGCAGTCGGCTGTAGGAGTGCCCGAACCGTATGAGCAGGTCACCTTGAATCCCTTGATGCTCGTGAGATTGCACCATAAGTCGCAACCTTCTGCAAGGGCGGCGTTTATGCGAGCGTTGGCATCGGCTCCTGCGCCGTTGTTGTAGTAATAAGTTACATTTCCCTTTGGAAGAGTAATCACCTTCACAACATCTCCGTAGCCCACCTGATAGGTCTTTGTCATTGCGTATGCCCTGACATAATAGATGGTGGCTGGAGTGAGGTTTTCCATGCGGTAGATATTGCCGTTGTTGGAAATGTAGGCTGTAGAACGGTTGTCGAGCACTGTTGGCTCTGGGTCTGTGCTCCAGCAGAATCCTCTTTCAAGTATATTCGAGGATGAGACGCCGGAGACGGTGCTCCTGCCAAACATCTTGGTGGCTCCGCGTGCCACGTAGCTGTTGGTCACTACCGTAGGAACGGTGCCTGTGCCATTGGTGATCTTGAAAGCAAGGTCGGCGCGCTCAAGCATTGCTACAGCGGCTTCCAATTCGGAATCTGTGGATTCCAGGTTGTCGTTCACTGTGGTCGCGCTGTCGATGGCGGCCTTGTATGCGTCTGCGCCCGACTGCGTTGCGTCGTAGAGCGAATTGGAATTGTCGATCGCTGCTTGCAGGTCGCTGAACGATGCTATCGACGATTCCGCGTCTGCAACGGCTTTTGCCAATGATGTGGCTGCCGATGATATGGCACTCTCATCCTCGCTGCTGATAAGGCCGTTCAAGGCGGGGATGCAATTCTGGAGGTTCTCTCTCGCTCCATTGTTCATCTTTCCGTTAAGCAGTTCTTCTGCCTTGCCTACGCGTTTCTGGATCTCTGCGTTGATGATGTCAGCGCTCTTGCCAGCGTAATAGAGTTGGAAATTGTCGCAGGCTATCCAGTTGCCGGTAGCGTCTTCGGTCACAAATCCTATCTTAACCGATTCTTCTATGTTGGTGAACACCACGCTGTAGGTGTCGGTTGACTTCACTGTCGTCTTCTCTTCGCCTGCCATCAGATAGGCGCCTGTCTGCTGTGACGTGGGGTCGAGCTGCCTGATGTTCTGGGCTGCCGCTTTCAGTATGTATTTGCCCACTGGTAATGTGATGTCTTGGGTTGCGTAGTGAGTGCCTACATTGGAGTTCCATACCCATCTCTCCAAATAGTAGGTGCCCGACTTCAAAGTGAATGAACTGTTCGACTGAAGCGCCATGTCGGTTGTCCAGTTGGCTTTGCCGTTTTCCTCAAAGCTCGGGTTCTTGATGTATGACGTGTAGTCAATCGGGCTTTCTTCCGACGCGTTTTTAAGCCTGTAGCTGTATGTGGCTTCATCCAGTGACGACGCTGTGCCGGTGAGGTCGTTGTTTGAGGCGTCATCGGTATCATACAATGCTTGTGCGGCATCTATCGCTGACTTCAATGTCTCTGCGTCAACGCCATCGGCTTTGTAATATGAGTTGGCAGTGGCGATGGCGTCTGCCAAGGTGCTGTATGCCTTTGATGAGGTCTCTACGGCTGACACCGCATTCTGAAGCTGCTTGGATATTGAGGTGACATTGTCGGCTGTTTCCGATTCTATCAGTGCCTTAGCTGCGTCGATAGCTGCTTGCAGGTCTTTCAGGTCATTGGCATTGGCCTTTGTGGTGCTCGACAGAAGGCTTTCTGCCGATTCCACTGATGTCTTCAGGTCGGCTTTGATGGCGTCGATGTCCATGCCAAGATAGTAGAGGCGGAAATTGTCGCACGCTATCCAGTTGCCGGTAGCGCCTTCTGCCACAAATCCTATAGTTGCCTTGTTCGCGCTGACTACGAATGTGACGGAATAGTCGTTGGGCAAGGTCACTGTCGTAGTGTTGTTGTTGCCTGTGATATAGGCTCCTGTGTTTGATGTGCCGGTGGAACTCTGTGTGTAGTTTTGCGCGGCTACTGTCAGCTTGTAGGTGCCATTAGGTAGTTCGGTGATGGTCTGCTTGGCATAACCGTCTCCTACTGAACCCGAACTGGTCCATTTCTCCACATATACCGAACCGCTCTTCTTGGTGAAAGCGGAGTTGGATTGTGTCCACAAACCGCTGCTGGTCCAACTGCCTAAGCCATTGGTCTCAAAACTCGGGTCGGCAATGTAGGATGTGACATCGTAAGGGTTGCTCTCGCTGGCGTCTGCCATCTTGAATGCCTTGACTTCGAGGTCGAGCATTTCCGAAGCGCTGATGATGTCTTCCATGGTCGAACTGTTGTCGTTCAGTACCGACTGCGCGCTCTCTATAGCGGCTAGAAGGGTTGACGCGCCTGTGGCGGTGCCGTCGCCGTATGCCGACTGGGCTGCCGCTATGCTTTCCTCAAGGAGGCTGGTGTCGCGGCCCATGTCAAGCAGTTTCACGAAGTCGAGAACTACCTTCGCTGAATTGGCTGAACCGTTGCTGCCTGCCTTGAAACCTATCTGAACCTTGCCGCCCAAAGATTCTGACACTATGAAACGAACGGTGTCAACCACCCATTGGCCCTTAGGGAATGAACTCAAGGTGGATAATGTGGAGGTGCCGCCGTTGTCTATCCAGCCTACAAGGCTCGTGCCCACAGTCTTCGTTCCGCCGTTGTAGAATGCGCTGACAAGCGCATAACTGCCGACTGGCAATGTTATCTCCTGATAGAATTTGAGCGACTGGGTCCAACCTGTGCTCAGGGCAAGACCGCCAGCTGAACCATCGTATCCTGTTGCCGGGACGCTCGCGCCGTTGAATGTGGAGGAGGTTCCAAACTCATATACGCCGGTGATGGTGTAATCTACTAGAAAGTCCTTGGTCCATCCGTCAACTTCCAGCATCTCCTGGGCAACGGTCTCGGCATCCGAGGCTGTGTAATCGAAGTTCTCGTCAAAACCCCAGTTTGTGAGGTATTTGGCTGTCACATCGGTTTGTGACCATGCATTAGCGAGGCCTATAACCATAGTCGTGATGAATAGTAGGGTCTTTTTCATGTTTCTAATGTTTTCTTTGTTATTGGTTTTGATTTTTCTGACTTCTGCACTTGTTGCGGTGCAAAAGTCAGAAAATATATTGATGATTTCAGTTAAAATATTGGCAAATAGTTGTACTATATCAACTTCTTTGCCTTTTTTCTACTTCCTCATCTTGATGGCCTTACGTCCGTTAGCGCTTTCTACTTGCAGTATGTAAACGCCTTCGCCTAATGAAGATTGACGGAATCTGCTTACAACGTCTGTGTATTTGCAATCAAACTTGTCAAGCACCACACCACCGACATTGATGACGCTAACGGTCACTTCATCGTCGTTGCCTATCTCTATCTCATTGATGCCTGTAGATACGTCAACTACAAACAGCAGGCCTTCGCTGATGCGGCTGGTGTCCCATGTGATGCCTTCTGGCAAATCAAATGTAGGACTGCCGGTGAAGGAACTGGAGGTCCAAAGCCTGATGGAGTCGCCTGCCTGCAAGGTGTGCTTGCTCGACAAGAACACCTTGATTTCGCCGTTCATCGTCAGCTTGCCTATGTCTGCCATAGTGGTGCAACCGGCATTCGTTGCGGTGGCGCATTGCTTGGCTCCGCAAATGTAAGTGGAACCGGAAACGAAGTTCACGTTCCTGTTGCCGAACTTCAATGTGCCGGAAACGGAAGTGGCGAGCATGCCCACTTGAAGAGTTCCGCTCACGCTAACCGCAGAGTTGGTGAGATTGGTGCTGTTGCTTGATGTGCCCGACAATGTGGCTCCCTTGCTTACAATCAGCTGTCCAGTGCCTAACACTGCGCTGCTGTTGAGATGCAATTCACCGTTCTCCACCTTGGTAGTTCCGGTGTGGTCGCTCACTCCACTCATTGTAAGTTTGCCGGTGCCTACCTTGCTGAAGGCTGTTCCCGATCCGGTCACTGAGCCCTTCCAAGTGTAGTTGGTCTCATTGCCCACTTTCCATGTGTTGCTGCCGTTGGTGGTTGGAGAGTTGCCGCCAAGCTTGCCCTCGCCGGTGACAACGCCTATTGTGAACGACTTGCCGCCGTTGGTGACTTCCACTCCTGAAGGTATCTGCAACGTGGCCTTTGGCAATCCGTATGTGTTGTTGAACGGGAAGGAGGTGCCGTCATCGCTTATCTGAGCTACCACTGTGCCAGTGAACGCTGACCAGTTGCCTTCAAGCAAGCAGCGGTACCATGGGTTGACCACTGTGATAGTGCCCGCGCCTGTCAATGTGTTCTTGTAGGTGCATCTGCCGTCGAGACGCCAAGTTCCCTTCGAGCCTTCCGGAACATACACGTTGTAGTCGTAGCTGCTGTACGAACCGGTGCTGTTGAGGTCTTGGAGGGTGCCGCCCTGGAATTCCACTGTTGTAGCCGGCTTGCTCTCTATTCCCATGTTCACTGTGCCCTGTGCGATTACCATCCTCGTAAGGCTGTTGGTGCCGTAGATGTTGAGGGTGCCGCTGCCTTTCTTCGTCATCTTAGTGCCTGTGATCGGCGAGTTCATGGTGAACGTTTTGGTGGTGTTGATTACACCGCCGTCGGTGCCGCGCATGTATATCGGCGAACCCATCTGAACATCAGCGGTGTTCTGGAGAACAGCTCCATTTTCCATTATGAACTTGCGTCCCGTGGTCACGCCGCCGAGGTTGCCGTATGCCTGGTTGGCGTTGGAGAGGGATGATACCTTCACAGTGCCGCCGCTGAGTATGTTTCCGCCGGTGTATGTGTTGTCGTTGCTGATGGTCACTGTGCCGCTGCCTTCCTTCACAAACGTGCCCTCGGTGATGACGCCGCTGCCGCTGAAGGTGTAAGCCTTGGTGTTGTTCACTGTCACGGTGTCAACAACCACGTCCTCTGTGAGGTTCACTGTGAACTTGCTTGACGTGTCGTCGAAGAGCACCTTGTCGCCGTTGACGAATGTCTCCTGGTTCTGGGTCTCATCAGAAGCAAGGGTGAAATTCTCTGCCTTGGCGAAGTCCCAGATGTTGCTGGAGTTGCCGTTCCAGATGATATAGGCGGCGTCGCGTATGTCTTCCACTACAAGGTAGAGCTTGCCGTCTTCCACAACGAGGTTGTTCTTCTGATATGTGTTTGCTACAGTAAGGGTGATGTTGTCGGCGCTGCCGCTGATCTCGCCCAGTTCACACAACAGGTACTTGCCTTCGGTGAGCTTGCCGCTGTCGTCGCCGTGAGAAACAATCTCAATCACCGGCTGCATGTACTCCGGACCGTATGACCATGTCTTCTTGTTTATCTTCACGTATCCAGCCACTATCTTGTCGGCGTTGCTGTCGGAATAAACGTCGAGCACAAGGCGCGAGCCTATGCCGAGGATAAGTGAGTCAACTGTGACTGTGCCCGCATTGTCGGCTCCGCCCGGATACAGCTTTGAACCGTATTCCATGCTGATGCTCCTGAATGAGCCTCCGTTGGAATTGAGGGTGGTGAAGCGGTTGAGCCAGAGCGGCGAGTTCTTGAGCGTGCCGTCGAAATTAAGCGTGCCGCCCCAGATGTCGGTGTTGCCTGTGTAGGCCTGTTCCACTGCCGGCAGGGTGAGGATGCCCTCTCCCTGCTTCACAAGGCGTGTCTTGCCTGTGAACGCGCTGCCGCTGACCGTGCAGGTGTAGTAGTCGTAGTTGATAGTCGGGTTGGTGGTCGAGGTGCTGTTGGTTCCCTGAACCCAGCTCGGCACGTTGAACACCGCTACCCATGGCGACGCTCCGTTTTCCACGCTGACCTTGGTGTCGTTGGTCTCGCACACTATCACTTGCTTGCCGTTGGCTGATGTGCCTATAGTTCCTCCATTGGAGATCTCTGTGCGGTCGGTCATAGTGAGTGGTGGAGGCGCCACTGTTATGCCTTCAAGCTCGCCAAGGAAGTAGCTCACGTGAGGAGGCTGGTTGTATCCTATGCTCTGCCATACCATCGCGTTGCGGTACTGGTGGTCGTGCCACAAGGTGTAAATCGGGTAGGAGGTGGGATAGTTGGTGGTGTAGATGCGCATCACGTCGCCCACGCGGATTACTATCTCTTCTCTCCAGTCGCCGAAAATGTCGCCTTGAACGCAAGGGTTGTTTTTCGAACTGTTGTTCATATTGCCCTCGCCGAGGAAGATGCGACCTGTCCCAGGTTTCTCTATCTTTGGAGCCCTTGCCGTTCCTGGACTGTTGAGCACTTCGTCAAGCAGGTCGCCGTCCCAATATATTCTGAAATTGAGGTCGTTCCAAGTTATGAGGTCGGTTATCTCGCTTATCGGCTTGTCGGCAACGCATGATATCATGCCCGAACCTACTGAGCGTCCTGTGGCTCCCGGGTAGCTGTTGGTGAAGTTGCCGCAAAGGGCTCTTCCGTCGTCGCCCGATGCTTGCAGGCGGTAGTATATCTTGCTTGTCGTGGCGTTGCGGTAGTTCATCGCCGGCTGTGACTCGTTGCAGGCAAACTGCTCAAGTCCCCATCTGTATGGGTCGAAGTCGCCGCAGTGTTGGGCGTCGCCATGACCCAAGCCGGTGGTTGACAGACCCTTGCCGTTGTCGTCGATGACCATGCTGCCGAACACTATCTCGTCTCTTCCGTCCATGTCAACATCGGCAATGGCGTAGTTGTGATAGCCTTGTCCGTAATAGGGACTGCTTGAGTCGGTGCAGCTCCACGACCAGTATTTGTTCAGCGTATGGGTGCTGGGGTCAACGCTGTACGCTATCATGGTGTGCTTGGTGTAGCATCCGCGGGCAAGGAAGATATACGGGTTGCGGCCGTCAAGGAACGGAGCGCCGAAGTAATGCTTGGAGGCTCTGTGACCGTAGCCGTCGCCCCAGTCTGTGACGCTGCCTCTAGCCAGAGGATAGTTCATCACCACGTAGGGCTCCAAGGTTTCGCCGTTGAGGTAGAGCAGGTACTCGGCTCCGCTGGTGATGTATTCGCCGCCGTTGCGGTATATCTTGCTGGCGTCGCCGATGGTCTGGGTCGTGCCGTCGGCCTTGTGAAGGATGGCTCCGTCAGCGCATCTGAGAAGCACTTCTGCCTTGCCGTCCTGGTCCCAGTCGAAGCCCACGATGTCGTATTGCTCATCAGGACCGCCGCAGATGTTCGGGCCAACGTCGATGTACCAAAGCCTCGTGCCGTCTATCTTGTAGCATTCCAGCATGTGGAAGGCTGAGTCGTTGGCGGTGGTGTGGTCGTCAAGGGTGTAATTGCGCTTGACAATCAGCTCTGACACTCCGTCACCGTCAACATCGGCAAGGCTGACGTCGTTGAGCTCGTAGTTGCTCGTCTGGTCATTGCCCTTGCGGTCGTAAACCTTTTGTGTAGGCACGTCAAGATAGCCCGTGTGCCTGCCGGTGGCTGAGTAGTAGCTGTCACCCGACCATCTCTTGACAGCGGCGCACTTCTCGCCTACAACGCCCTTCACTACAGGAGCAACCTGATAAGTGGTGGATGCGTCACCCCCTGAATGGGAGTAGTTGCTCAATGAGAGATTCTCTGCTATGAGCGAACCATTGGCGTAAAGATTGTACTTGGTGTCGTAGTATTCATTGGCGAGTATGCGCCAACTAATGAAGTTGCCGCTGCCGCTCGAGGCTATCGTGGCAACAAGACCTCTGTCGAGCTTGTCGGTCATGCGCTGCGCAAATGCGCTTGATGACAACAAAATCAACAATAGGATTAGATTAGTAATTCTTTTGGTCATGGTTATTTTGTTTTTGGTTTGTTGTTTCTTATTCAAAGGGTAAATGCGGCGTCTCATTGCTTCTGAAGATTGTCATCTGTTTGACAACCGCTTTAATCGTTCAAAATTAATAAAAAAGATTATAAAACTAAAGTTGTATCCCTGATTTTAACATAAATGCTTATCATATATGCCCCTCTTGCCAACTTCAAGCATCTTCCAACAAGATTATTTTCTTGCCATGGCAATGCCTTTCTGGCGCAACGTATTTCTTCACTCTCCACACTCCACTTTATGCGAATTGTAAATCCTAATATGCATCTCTGATGCATGCAACTCCACTTTGAACTCTACACACTACACACTAAGCGAAGCGTTTCTTCTGATTTTTGCAAAGATACATCCCTTTTCATCTATTCGTTCCCCATCCGTTAAGTTTCTCTCTTTTCTTTTTTATTCAGTATTTTTCTCTTATTTGTTCTTTTTATCTAAAAATTATATACATTTGCAGTGTTAAATCATCGACTGACGGTTTAGCAACATATACTTCAACCATTCAATGGTTAAGAATATGGCGCTACCAAGAGGGAACACGGTGAGATTCCGTGACTATACCCGTAGCTGTGAGTCCAATTCAACCAAGGGCATGTTTCTTGCCACTGCTAACAACTTTAGCGGGAAGGTTTATGCCGGAGGGGACTAAGTCAGAAGACCTGCCACCAGTCATCATTTTAACTGTACTCTCGGGATTAAGGGTATGAGGCAAGTTCATAATTTCAAGTCAAAGGAAAAGGCCGGCGCATTCCAAATGGGAATACCGTGTTACCATCAGTGAATGTTGCATTTTGGCAAATGGCATAGCATTTTGTGCTCCTGCTTGTTTTTCCGCATATCCATGATTTGTTGTGGATATGATGATTGGTATCATGAACTCACCTTCAAAACGAAGTCTTCATCTTCCCCGTTCCCCTAAGTGCATAGTATTCGTGATAATATTGTTACGTTTATACCGCACTGTTTGTCTGGTCTTTATCTTCCGGTGACAAACGTGCTTAAGAAAAGTGTTTTACTAAATTCTTTAAGAGCTGGCTCGTGAGGGTCGGCTCCTTGTTTTATTATGCTCCCCGCTCTCCGCGAAGTGTTTATAGTTCTCCGCTCTCTTCGAAGTATAAATCAACTCCACTCTGAACTCTGCACTCTAAACACTAAGCGTAGCGTTTACGTTTTCCTCCAGAAACTCTTGCTGAGCACTATCAGTATGGGGAATATTTCAAGACGTCCGAGCAACATCAGAACTGAACAAGTCCATTTCGACACTGGAGACAAGATGTCCCAACATGCTGTCGGACCAAACCTTCCCTCGCTTGGACCGATATTGCAAAGTGATGCAAGCGACACGGAGAAGGCTTCATAGTAGGTGCCAACACTACTGTCGCAAAGCATGATTATTGTGCCGATAAAGAAAAATATCAGATATAAAGCCAAGAGTGCAAGAAGGGTCTGGCGTACATTGGCGGGAACCACTGCTTTGTTGACTTTTATCGGAAGCACTGCACGGGGGTGAAGAATGTGGGTAAATTCGTTCTTTATCACCTTGTAGATTATCACCAGCCTGATGCATTTGAATCCGCCGCTAGTGGAACCCGATGACGCACCGGCAAACATGATGAACATGATTACTGGTATCACTACTGGAGGCCAGATGGAGTAGTCGCAGCAAGCGAAACCGGTTGTGGTCTGCAAGGAGACTACAGTGAATATCGAATCCCTGAAATCTGATTCTATGCTTTCTGGAGTCAGGTTGCCGTTGTATATCATCAGGATGACTGTGCATATTATAGTGGCAGCAACCACTATCAGCAGATAGCATTTGAATTCGGCGTCCTTGGTGAGATTGCGGAGCTTGCGCTTGAAAAACACCCAGTAGAGCAGACTGAAGTTGGTGCCGCAAACAAACATGAAGAAAACAAGGATGTATTCTATCGCTATGTAGTTCACTCCCGGGATATTATACGCTTCGTGCATCAGGGCGGAATGAGGCGAAAAGCCTCCGGTGGCGGTCGTCGTCATGGCTATGTTGATGGCGTCGAACAGTCCCATGCCGCACAACCACAACGCTCCGCAGCAGGCGAAGGTCATCGTCAGGTAAAGGGTGGCTATCCATTTGGTAGCCACGCTGATGCGGGGGTGTATCTTGTCGTGAAGCGGTCCTGTGGTCTCGGCGGCAAACACCTTCACCTCGCCGTTGCCCACTGCCGGAAGTAGGGCGATGGTGAAGAAGATGATGCCCACACCGCCTATCCATTGGGTCACGCTTCGCCAGAAAAGTATCGAACGGGGCTGGCTGTCGATATTGGGCAATACGGTCGCGCCTGTGGAGGTGAAACCCGACATGGTCTCGAAAAATGCGCTCGCCACATCTTTGAACGTGCCTGCAACCATGAAGGGTATCATTCCTATGATGGAAAACACTACCCATACGGTGGAAACAATGATATAACCGTCTTTCCTGCTAGCTGAACGGCCAGAGTTCCTTCCAGTTATCCTGCAAACCACACCAGCTGCTAGCGACACTGCCATTGCCCAAAGGAAAGGGATGCTGTCTTCGTGATACATGATGGCTACTCCTATGCACACAGCAAAGAGCATGGACTCAAACGATAAGAGCATGCCCATCGACTTCAGAAGCAGTTTCCAATTCACCACCATGACGTTTCTCGTTTATCTGAATAATTTCACTATCTTTTTCAACGTGTTCTCTAGGCAGAATGCCACTACCTTATCACCTTCTTCCAGTTGGGTCATGCCGTTAATCAGCATGCTGTGACCGTTTCTTATCATGCCGCCGAAATTCACTCCTCTCGGCAAGTTGAGGTCTTTGATGAGTTTGCTTGCCACCTTGGAGTTCTTCTCTACGGTGATTTCTGCCACCTCCGCATCTGCCACATTCAGCATCTTCACGGAGTTGACATTCGACTTCATCAGGTGCTGGTAGATCTTGCTGGCGGCTATCGTCTTTTTGTTGATGATGGTGCCCACGTCGAGCTCTTCTGCCATGTCCATGTATTCGAAGTCTTCCACTTGCGCTATGGTCTTTCTCACGCCTCGCCTCCTTGCTGCAACGCACGCCAGGATGTTCTCATCGTCGTTTTCTGTCAATGCCACAATGGCGTCAACGTTGTTGTAGCCCTCGTCTTCCAGAAGGCTCACGTCGTGGCTGTCGCCTCTAACCACTATGGTGCCGTCTTTCACCAATTCGCTCAGACGCTCGCATTTCTCCGCGTCGGGTTCTATGATTGTCAGGTTGACATTATTGGGCAATGCCCAACTGACCCTTATCGACAACTTGCCGCCGCCTAATACCATGATGTTCTTCACTGGCGGATAGGTGTCGTTGTCTTTTCCTGCCAATATCTTGATGTCGTCGATGTCTTTTTCTAGCACCATGAAAAACACAAGGTCGTTGTTCTTGATCATTTCATCGCCATGAGGACTGATGGTGTCTCCCTCGCGCTGTATCGCCACAACCTGGAATTTCCTGTTCACGGAACTTATCTCCCTCAAGGTCTTGCCGATAATCTTCGCGTCGTTGTGCATCTTCACGCTCAGAAGCACCAGATCGCCGTTGTTGAATTCCCACCATTGCCTCACCCATGAGTATTGGGCGGAGTCGGCTATCTCTTTTGCGGCTAGCATCTCCGGATATATCAACTCGTTGATGCCTATCTTGTCGTTGAGAAACATCTTGTTGTTCTCTGGCTTCAGGTACTCGTAGTTGTCTATGCGGGCTATCGCGCCTTTGGCTCCCAACTGTCTCGCCACCATGCAGCACACTATGTTGGTGCTCTCATCGGGAGTGACGGCTATGAAGAGGTCGGCTTGGTCCACACCGACATGCTTCATGGCCTTGATGGAGGTGGGACTGCCAACGTAGGTCAGGATGTCGAGCGTGTTGTTCCATTTCGCCACCTTCGATTCATCCGCATCAAATAGGATGACATCGAAGTTCTCGTTAGAGAATAATTTTGCGAGGTGGGAACCCACTGAACCTGCTCCGGCGATTACTATTTTCATGTGTGTGATTGTTTTGTCTGTTGTCTGGCGTTATCTGCCTGTGTTGTCACTGCTTATGTGCCATCTCCTTGAAGGTGTGGCTGAGGCTGTCAACATCGAGCTTCTCTATCTTCCGCAATTCGCCTACCGTTCCTTGTTCGATGAACTTGTCGGGCAAACCTAATGTCAGCACTTCGGGCTTGGCGCCTTTCTCGTTGAGGTATTCCAGCACTGCTGTGCCAAGACCGCCTTTGATCACTCCGTCTTCTAAGGTGATAATCTTCTTGTGCTTTTTGGATATCTGGTCTAGCAGGTCTTCATCTAGCGGCTTGAGAAATCTCATGTCGTAATGGGCGATTGTGATGTCCTTGCCTTCTTCTTTTGATGCCTGCTCGGCTTTGTCGATGGCTTTTCTGGCATCATAGCCTATTGGGCCTATCGAGAGTACTGCAAGGTCTTCGCCCTCTTTCATCTGCCTGCCTTTTCCCACTGGTATCTCTTCCAACTCGCAACGCCAGTCTATCACCGAGCCCCTTCCTCGCGGATAACGGATGACAAATGGGCCCTTGCCTTTCAGTTGGGCTGTGTACATCAGCTTGCGCAGTTCTGTCTCGTCGTAAGGAGAGGCTATGGTCAGACCTGGCACTGGGCGCAGGTATGCCAAGTCGAATTCGCCATGATGGGTGGGTCCGTCCTCGCCTACAATGCCGGCTCTGTCGAGGCATATCACCATGTCGAGGTGCATTATCGCCACATCGTGTATGATGTTGTCGTAGGCTCTTTGGGCAAACGATGAATAGATGTTGCAGAACGGCATCATCCCTTCTTTCGCAAGACCTGCGGAGAAGGTTACGGCATGACCCTCGGCAATGCCTACATCGAACACTCTTTCGGGCATCTTCTTCATCATGATGTTCATCGAACAGCCCGATGGCATAGCTGGTGTTATGCCTACTATCTTGTCGTTTTTCTCGGCAAGTTCCAGCAGCGTTTCTCCGAATACATCTTGAAATTTCGGTGGCAAGGGCGTGCCCGAACAGTTGTCTGCTAACCTTTCGCCCGACTCATAGTCGAATTTGCCTGGAGCGTGCCAAATGGTGGCATTCTTCTCGGCTGGAGCGTATCCCTTGCCCTTTATTGTATGGATATGAAGCAGTTTCGGACCCTTCATGTTCTTGATGGTGTTGAGGATTCTCACCAGTTCTTTCACGTCATGGCCGTCTGCCACTCCGAAATATCTTATGTCCATGCCCTCAAACATGTTATGTTGCTTTGAGAGCAGTAATTTCATCTTGTTGTTTATCCTGATTATCCTTTTCCTGTGCTTGTCGTTGATAACTCCCCATTTGATGAGCTTTTGCGACACCCTGTACCTCACGTCGTTGTATGTGTCGTTGGTCGTCAGTTTGAGAAGATAAGAGGTCATGCCGCCTACGCTGTTGTCTATCGACATGTTGTTGTCGTTCACTATAATCAGCAGGTCGTTGTCGGTTGAAGAGGTGTTGTTCAAGCCCTCGAATGCCAAACCGCCGCTCATGGCGCCGTCACCGATGACGGCGATGACATGACGGTTCTCTTTCTTCATCTTCGACGCTACGGCAAGGCCTAATGCCGCCGATATCGAATTGGAGGCATGCCCACCTATGAAGGAGTCGTATTCGCTCTCGGCAGGGTAGGGGAATGGGTGCAAACCGTTGAGCTTGCGGTTGGTGTGAAATGAGTCTCTTCTCCCTGTAAGTATCTTGTGGCTGTATGCCTGATGGCCTACGTCCCATACGATTCTGTCGTAAGGCGTGTTGTAAACGTAATGCAATGCAACAGTCAACTCCACTACTCCTAAGCTCGACGCTAGGTGACCTGGATTGACCGACAGTTCCTTTAGAATGTCTTTTCTAAGTTCATCGCACACTTGTGGAAGTTTCTCCACGCTCAATTGTCGCAAGTCAGATGGATAATCAATCTTTGACAATAGTTCAAACTCAGAATTTTCCACGATTTTATACTTTATATGTTTGCAAAAATACAAATTTAAATATAAAATCCTACTTTTGTAACGGCAAAAAGCGTCTCCACTGTTTTAAGATGACGTTATTTTGCTTTTAAGGTACATATTAAAAGGCAAAAGGATTGCGGTTGGCGTTACATGATGAATCTATGAATGGCGGATGAAACGCCGTGGTGCTCCTTTGCTTGAAAAGACATCGCAGGTAAACAATGAAATCAGCAGATGACATACGTCGGGAAATGGCGCAAAGGATTCTTATCCTTGACGGTGCCATGGGCACGATGATTCAACGGAAAAACCTCTCGGAGGAGGATTTCAGGGGAAACAGGTTGGCTAATCATCCGGTATTTCTCAAGGGGAATAATGATGTGCTCAACATCACTAATCCTGAGGTGATAAGGGAAATACATGAGGAATACGTCAGTGCTGGAGCCGATATCATATCCACTAACACTTTCAATAGCAATGCCATATCCCAATCCGACTATGAGTGCAGGGATATGGTGTATGAAATGGCGAAACGCGGCGCGGAGATAGCGCGGGCGGTTGCCGACAATTGCCAGCAATGGCATGTATGGGTGGCTGGCAGCATGGGACCAACCAACAAGACTTTGTCGATGTCGTCGGATATCAATCACCCTGAATCGCGCGACATGGATTTCGACACTATGTGCAACGCTTATTATGAGCAGGCTTCAGCTCTCATCGACGGCGGCGCCGACTTGCTGCTGCTGGAGACGTGCTTTGACGCGCTCAACACTAAGGCGGCTCTCGTGGCTATTCAAAGACTCAACCGTCAGCTCTCCACTGTATTGCCTGTGATGGTGTCGGTCACTGTCAACGACCGAAGCGGCAGGACTTTGACCGGACAGACGCTCGACGCTTTCTATACGAGCGTGTGTCATTATCCTATATTGTCGTTCGGATTGAATTGTTCGTTCGGCGTGGCTGAACTCAAGCCGTTGGTTTCTCTTCTGGCCTCATCCTTGCCTGTATATATTTCTATTCATCCTAATGCCGGATTGCCTAACGAAATGGGTGAATATGAGGAACTGCCTGATTTCACAGCCCGTCATCTCAAGGCTATGGCAGAAGAGGGCTTGATAAATATCGCCGGCGGTTGCTGCGGCACTACGCCCGAGCATATCCTTAGCATTTCATCGGCTTTGAAGGGTGTTGCTCCTCATGTGCCTGTGTCGGTAGCTCCGCATTTGGTGGTTTCGGGTAATGAAAGTATTGTCATCGACAAGTCTATTTCTAATTTCACTAATATAGGCGAACGCACCAATGTGGCTGGCTCCAGAAAGTTCGCGCGCCTTATAGCGGCTAAGGATTATGAGGCGGCGGCTAATGTGGCTCGTAAGCAGATTGAGAACGGGGCAAGGGTCATCGATATCAATATGGACGACGCGATGCTCGACAGCCGAGAGGAGATGCGTTCGTTTGTGAGGTATATTCAAAACGACCCTGCGGTGTCGGCTGTGGCGTTCATGATCGATTCGTCTGATTGGCCCACTATCATGGAGGGTCTGAAAAACACTCAGGGCAAGTGTATCGTCAATTCTATAAGCTTGAAAAATGGGGAGGAGGATTTCCTCAACAAGGCTCGCCAACTGCGGGAATTCGGCGCTGCTGTTGTGGTCATGGCTTTCGATGAGGAGGGACAGGCCACCACTTATCAACGTAAGATTGAGGTTTGCTCTCGTGCTTACAAACTTCTCACTGAAAAATTGGATTTTCCTCCGCAGGACATAATTTTCGATGCTAACATCTTGTCGGTCGGTACAGGACTGGAGGAACATGCCGGATATGGCGTTGACTTCATTCGTGCCGTTGAATGGATAAAGAATAATTTGCCTTATAGCCAAACAAGCGGCGGACTGTCTAATCTGTCGTTTGCTTTCAGAGGAAACAACCCTGTGAGGGAGGCTATGCATTCTGTCTTTCTTTATCATGCCATCAACAAGGGTCTCGATATGGCTATCATGAATCCATCGATGATTCAGGTGTATGATGAAATCAATCCTGATTTGCTGAGGCTCACCGAGGCTGTCGTTCTCAATAAGTCAAGCCATGCCACCGAGGACCTTGTGGAGTATTCCAACAAACTGTTGGCTGACAAGGAACAGCAAAAGTCTCAATCTGTAAACGTGTCTTCTTCTGAAGATAGGCTGAAGGTGCCGGTGTCTGAACGCTTGGCGCGTGCTCTAATTAAGGGCGACAGCAATTGCTTGCGTGATGATGTGCTTGAGGCTCTCGCCGATTGCGACGGCAAGGTGGTGAGGGTTATTGAGGGTCCTTTGATGGATGGCATGTCACGTGTCGGAACTTTGTTCGGTGAAGGAAAAATGTTTTTGCCTCAAGTGGTCAAGGCTGCGAAGGTGATGAAGCAGGCTGTGGCTATTCTTGAACCGTATCTGAAGCAAGGTTCTGATACAAAAGTGTCTGATTCATCGGATGGCGCCAAGGAAGGAATAAACGGCAATGTTGCCGCATCTCCTGACTCAACCAATGAATTGCCTCTTGCTTCAACCCGTGAATTGCCTTGTGATTCAAACAAAGAATTATCTCCTTCGCAATCACGCCCCAAGATTCTGCTGGCTACAGTGAAGGGTGATGTCCACGATATAGGTAAGAATATTGTTTCTATTGTTCTTGCATGCAATAATTTCGATGTGGTTGACCTTGGGGTTATGGTCAGCAACGAGAGGATTTTGGAAGCGGCGCGCAAAGAAAAGCCGTTGCTCGTGGGAGTGAGCGGATTGATAACTCCTTCGCTTCATGAGATGGAGAATCTCTGCATGCTCTTTGAACAGGAGGGCATGACGGTTCCTATATTTGTGGGTGGCGCCACTACTTCGGCTCTTCACACAGCGGTGAAACTGGCGCCTCTCTACAGTGGTGGCGTTATTTATGGAGGTGACGCTTCTTCCACATCGGTGATGGCTAAGAGGTATTTGTTGTCTCCGCGCTTGTTGTTGGCTGAGGTTCATGAACAGCAAAATCATATCAGGGA
>Ga0181612_110180_pt1 | contig 19135 bp, 8 predicted proteins | sample HoacroProtozoa21_FD_119630 | JGI IMG/M metagenome (GOLD analysis project Ga0181612, IMG submission 119630) | Hoatzin crop microbial communities from Cojedes, Venezuel. Combined Assembly of Gp0051906, Gp0051904, Gp0051908 | reverse complement strand
TCTTTATCTCAATCCAAGAGTTTTCTCACTTTTACCCTTCCGTTTCCCTCCCCCGTCCCACCAGGGCAGGAGTGAGCGAGCGGCTGTCTGGTGCTTAGCTGCTGGCTGGGGTTAAATTCCGACCAATGCTCAAGGGAAGGAATATCACACAGTCTGACTTCCCCATTTGGGCCACTCTAGTCACAGGTGTTTTAACTCATATCGAGTGCTCGTCTGACACAGCCAACACACTGCATTCTCCTAAGTATCCTACAAAGGATACAACAGACCTCTATTGCACAGAAATCTGCCTAGATATCACAGAAGCAACATACTATCATTAAACAATTTTTGCAGATTTAATACCTTCCTGAAGAAGCTTCTTTCGCTGTCTGAGAATTACAAGTGAACTACTTAGATTTTCACCACAAAAAGTTTAAAAAAAGATCCTAGAAAGAAACCGAAAAGGAATTTTAGGTGGCATAAAGTGTTTGGAAAGACAACCATAAGGCCAAATGAATAATTTTAAGGTGGAATATATTACAACTGAGACTGTTCAAAGTGATGGCTAACTTCCAATATCAAAACGAGCAGCCGATTGAAAAAAGCTGTTTTAACTCCTGTTCAGTGATGATTAGTAAAGAATTTTAAGCACCTCCAATACAATGTAACTAAGTGAATTCCTCAAATATTAATAGCTTCTGATACGTTTTGATTATCTTACCTTTCTCTTTCTCCAGAAAAACTTTTACAAGAGAAGAATGCAATTCTCAAACTTCAGTGTGTCCATATCCTTGACTTTAGCTTTTTATTACTATAATAAAACAGGAATAAATACAAAAAAAGCCAATGAGAAAGGGGGGGAAGGAACAAAATAGCCATTAGAAAAAAATGTGCTCAGTATGAGCAATAGGCTGGCTGTATTGCAGGCTGTAACAGCAAATTTAGCAACACACCAGATTTGCTGTGAAGCCATATGGGCACCAGACAGCCATCCCCACAACATATACTCTTGTTCAAGAAATTAAAAAGAATGACTCATTTGAAAGAACTATCACTTATTTGATCTTCCACAAGTAGAGAAGAAAACTGCCACTCTCATTGGGTATAGCTCAACTGAAGTCACAACACCACTTGCAGCTTTAAATTAAATTAGCTAAATATATATGTAGGATTTTTCATATTGGAATATTTCTTCAAAACTCTATAATAAATATACCACATTAACAGAAAAAAGAGCAACAAAATTAGTTCTATATTAGATTTCAAAGAAGGTGGCTGTACTAATCACTGCTAGACTGACAAGAACGGAAAAACAAGTAACCTTCCTCTCCACAGAGTCTGGATTTCAGTTCTGCAAATTCCATGAGAGATTTTCTCCTTAACACAAGTATTCTGTATCAGGCAAATTTAAAAGAAAGTAAAACTTCAAAAAACATTTTCAGTCCAGGTTTCTTCTGCACAATGTTCACTGTTGGACTAGAAACTGAATTGATCCTGACATAGGATATGAGACTAAACCCGGACAGAAACACATAAAAGAGCTCCACGAATAAGCATAAGAAAATTGGATATACTTCCAAGGAAATAGGACACACTTAGTAATTATGGCTTTGAGCTTCGAATACACTTCTGATGATGCAAAAAAATACCAAGATAGGCATAAACACCAGGATAGAACTGAACTCAGCCTGTCTCATACCTAGGTATGAGACCAACCAAACTTGAGTGATCTGCAACACAATTTAAGTATCAGATCTTAAACATCAAAAGTAACATCATAAAGAATATATTCGTGTCGTAACGGCAGAACACTGGAATTCCACAACATGTAGCAGTATATATACAAACTCATAACTAAAAGAGATTATCAGAATGCTTTTCAGTACTACAGATTTGGGATTAAAGGATTCTTATGATGTTTTCTATAGCATGTTTTAATTTCAGTAAATAAATCAAAGTGCATACTGATGTTAGCTAAGGCAAAGTAAAAAAAAAAACTTCATGAGAATCCTGTAAGTTTTAATAAATTTAGAATCCTGCTAAAAAAAATAAGTTAAAATGTATATTTCTGTAGAAGCTTCAGTTTTAGCATTCTACTTTAATGCAATTATGCTTCATTATCCCACATAATGCATAAATACTTTCAGTTAAGTAAGGTGGAATTACTCTACTGATGTTTAAGGAAACAGAATTGTTAAAACAATTCTTAACTATAATAATAAATATTTTTAAACTAACAATTAAATTCAGTGACTTTAAGAAACACAATAGTTCAAGTAATGATTTACAGTGATGGAACATTTATCCCGAACAACAGGAATTTCTTCCAAGTCATTGGAGAGAGCTAGGCATGATAGAAACTACAGCGAGGAATATTCTCTAGATTTATCTGATTTGTGTTTCAGAAGGTATCTAACATTCCCTGTCACTCAGCAAGACCCACCAATGCAACTGTTACACATGTAGAATGTCAACTCTTTGACTGTTGTGACAATGCTCAAAGCAGTACTGCACCAGTAATTATTCAAAAACTGTTGCTATTTTCAGTAAAGACATACATTTCCCAGCATTGCACTGCTTTGGTGAAGCTCTACTGTGACACAGACCGTTTACCAGTACCATTTCCAATGATAAAACTGAACAACAAAAAAAATTGTAAATTGTAACTCAAACATGTAAAGAGGGTTTGAATGCACTATGAATACTTGTTTTTCAGAAGGCGGTATTATCTTCCAAAAACAAATTCCATTTGATGAAAGAAAGCAAATGTGAGAGAAAGGCCTTTCGAAAACCAGCTCCGCTGTCCTAACAGTAAAACACCCTTGGCTTCAGTTTAATCAAAGTGAGCCCCTGCTTGGTCCTGAAAACAGGAGAAGCCAAGCCTTTAATTGCAAAGGCTGAATCCCACTGTGCAGAGGAGAGTACTGCATTTCAGCTTCTGGAAGAAGGCAATAGTTGAACAAGTCTGCATTTTCAATTTTGCAGTACCAAACTGCACACTTAATGAAAAGATCTTTTTCTAACACTTGCTGCATTAATCCTATGCATTTAATGATAAATACCAGTAACCTCAATCATTTATATTGACTAATACCTCTCATTTTTGCCATAATGTTGACAAACAGATTCATTGTTCTGGTTCCTGCCACAAACATTATCAAATATCATACAGAACTATTATCTTACTTAATATAGATGCCTCTTTGAATCCAAGATAAAGAGGAAAAATTAGAGAGGTAATATTTCAAAATCTTTGATCAATACTGGTTTACAGCAATAACTTTAATTGTACAGGAAAACTTTTTTTCCCTACTTTGGTAATTATGTTGCATAAAAATTTCCACAAGATGGTGCCATAGTCCTGTTTTAGAAAATACCACCTATTTTCTGTTGAATTGGTCTAACATTTAGAAGAAAACCTCACTTCACTTCATTGTTAAGATAACAAACAGTGATTTGCAATGTGTATTCTCAATTCTTTTTTTTTTTTTCGAAACAACTGGAAAAGTTCTATTGCAAAAGTCCAAAAATCCTTAACTAAAGTTTATCTCACATAATGGATCACTGTATGTTCTTCTGTTCGTATGTAAAATAGTTGATTTATATTCCATATAGTTAAAGAAATCATATTGTTAAAACACATAAATCACCTTTTACAGCGTAATGTCAAGCAGCTGCTTTCGCCGTCATTTGCAAGCTCTGCCAAAAAAATCTCCTTTTGTGATATCAAACTCCAAAAATCTTAAGTGAAGTATTATAGCACAAAGAAACCTTGATAGGATACGCTACCAATTTACAAAGAGTAATAAATACATAAATCTAATCAAACCTCATGCTTCTTTGGTTTTATTATATAATGTTTATGGAAGTCTTACATCTACTTACATCTCTAAAGAGAAATTTTAATACAGCTTCAAATCATAAAACTGTGGTGTATCTTTGTATACTGGATGGTCTCCATCTGTGCTGCTGGTCTTAAAGGGTGTTGGGTAAGGGCACTAAAACACTCAACACATCTCTTGCAGTCAAAGTCTGTGGACTTGCTTGCACATTTTAGTGTTTAGGATCAAACTGACCCTCGCTTTGTCAGTGTTAATAGAAACCATAATGTGTTGGTGCTCTCCAGCTCAGCATGAAAATTTAAATAAAAACAGCAAAAAAGGTACATATTTAAAACTGCATATTTAAGTTTTCCTTAAGACTTCTTCAACCGTACAGATGGTAAGATGGTATGTAAGAAAGCCACTTGGGTGCAATATGCAAGGCCCAGCTGGAATGTTTCCAACAGGATGTAAACCGCGGTCCTCAAGCTTGCACTTTAAAAAACATATTACTTAGCACACTGCTAACAAATGTCAACACAAAAACACACTGTTATAATGACTTCACTTTACAAAAGTAGGGGGGAAGCTATTGGAACAGTTTTTAAAACCAAAAATCAGGGCCAGGGAGAGAGAAATCAATACACAGGTGCATTAGAAAATATTTATTTAAAGGAATAAAAGCACTAGTGATCATTACAAGTTTGATATATTAAAAATTTAATGTTGTACAAACATACACATTAGTTCTGATATCCATAAGTCTACAGAGACCAGGTCTGAAGACCTGTGCTTTCACGTCTTCTCAGAGGTGCTGCTTGAGGTTTTCAACAACTCTGAAGTTTCTTCAATTCTGAAAATAAATAGCATTTAGACACACACACATACTTATTAAAATACGGTGAGAAATAATTGACTTGCCTTTAACTTTCTAATGAATCCAAAATACTAACAAGCAGCATGAAATCTCTTAGGTTTACTCTCATCCCCCCTTTTCCTCTGAAATTGGTTTGTATTTTAAATGCCTACCACATATCAACAAACCTTAAGTATGCATAAAGAAAGAAGTAACCCACACAATAACATTAAATCACAAAAAAGATTACAGCTTTTTTTCAGGCCAGACACTTATAGAATAGAAATCTCTCACTAAAGAAACATTATACAGGAATGCACTTTCCTCCAAGTGTAATAAAAATATTTCCTATAAAAAAATTTTCATTACAAATCTCAGGACTAGTATCATATACACCTTAATACAGTTACCACAATGCTCAGCCTAAAATTGGCTTTACTTCTCCTTAAATAATAAAAAAAGAGTTAAGACAATGTAGCCATTTTTTAGGAAGAAAAGTTTCAAGTACTATGGAATTCCTATCAGAAGATAAATAATATTCCTATTCCTTGTCAACCAGATTCTAAACACTCTTTAATCTCTAGTTAATACTATTAAGAACGTTTTCTATTGCTTTTTAGAAACCAAAACAGTGACTCATCCCACAAATACAGAACTGTAAGTGGATTTATTATCCAGCAGAGTCATAAGGAAATGCCACACCTGATGTAGAGACCTTTGAGGTTTGGAACACATATGTACGTTCTCTATATGCCTTAGTCCAGTACAACTCCCTCCTGGGAAATGAATTCCTGCTGCCCTTTCCTATTACTTACATTTTACTTATCCTTTCCATTCTTTGTCTTGTTGTCTCCTGCAATTTAAAGGCAAAAAAAGTTACTGAACTCTTCAAAGCTAACATTCTTCAGATGGACTTTCAACCTGAAAAATTCACAGAGAAAATGTGACTTTCAGCACTGTTTACATATCAAAAGGATTTTTATGAGACAGACCTAGATGTAGTTTTGCACAGTTCCCTTGTTTTCCACTAGCAGTATACTCAACTAAAAATAATGCTTACTTGTTCTCTTGACCTCAGAAGGGAAATCAGCTAAGCATTTGCCAGTTTTACTTACCTTTGAAATGTCTGTCAGACCATGAGAATTACTGGCCATGGCTTTGGGAGATGGATCTGTGAGTAACAGTGAACTGAATCCAGACAACTGATGAGGACTCTCTGGCATCTCCTCCTTCCTCTCTGTATCTATGGAGAAATGTCACTTTTGCCTTTTTGCTCTCTTATTGCAAGGTCAGCTATCAAATAGTTTGATTTACAATATGTAGTAACAGAAGAGAACGTATTGTTTAGAGATGGAAGAAGAAAAGCTACTGGTGAGGGTCCAAAACAGGTTTCTCATTTTCTTAAAACAAGGTAAGTGCATTATACTATGAATAACACATACAAGATAAAATCCAAAAAGATTACTAGGAATGCTACCTTTATTCTGAGTACAGTCAGATCAAGACTTATGGAAGTCTAATTACTGGGTCAAACATTTAATAGTAATTTCAAATCATTTATATTATTTTTACTGTAAACTGCCTGTTCAAACATGTCTTTAATTTGTGCTAAGTAACCTGCCTTATAAGCAGCAAAAATATAAACAAAATCCTCACCTTCTTGTTTAGCATAAAATTTGTATCAAGCTCTTGCTGTTTCCCCTAGTTACCCCACTGGGGTAGGTTTAGCATCCATTCAGCAGAAACAGTATTTTCTTTTACATTGGGAAGGCTTTGATATTCTTTGCAATTTTAAAATGCTATTGTCAGGGAAGAGAATTTAGGATTTAGAAAAAGAGGAAAAGCGTTCCCATATCTTTATTTTTAGTAAGGTCACCATCTATGGATCATACCTTTGGAACACGATTAGCTACACTGTTCTATATTTAAAATCATATTAAATTATTTTTAATCAATTAAAAGGCATTTCTCCAATACAGCTGTGTTTCCTGAAGAGCACTACAACCAAAAAGAGCATCAAAGCATTGTGAGTGCTATACATCTCATATAGCAGAGTTAAGACTGGCCGCGTAACTTGTATGCCTAAAATTTCCTGAATCATATTTTACAAAAACAGGAATAGCAAGTTCAGGAGAATTCTAGAAGTCTGAAAATAGAAGAAGTCTCTTTTAAAGACCATCAGCCTGCTTGCTGACTTCAGCACCAATAACATACCACTAAACTTACGAAAGGAAGTAAACACGTTGTAAGTTTTCTAAGGTCTGTAAAAAGAAGGTCCTATTTCTGAGACTTCAAAATTAAAACAAACTTTGACATAACCAAGAAACTGCCTTCCTAATTTCCATGGAAACTGGATTACTGCGATTCCCTTTTAATTTCAATGCAAGAGCCCAACACTGGACAAAAATGCCAAATAACTGAGAATGGGAAACAGAATATCCTCCTTACTACTGGTGGTAGAAATAACAGCTGCCATAGGAGAAACAGAATGGTATAAGGTAAGGGCTAAAGAGCCACCATTGAAGAAGAGAGCAGACTTATTTCTGGCCTGGGGAACGTTTTTAATTTCTTTCCCACTCAAGGCTGTTTCATTTACTTCTTGTATGTTGTCAAAATTAAGTTGGAAATGGAAGAACGAGATTTTGTCTTGCTATGCAAAATAAGAAAGGTTAGCGAAAATGCTAGTTGGATAGCTGCTGCTTCAAAAGGGATGAAACTATTAAGAACATTCATCAGTGGACTAGATGACCCACAGAGGTCCCTTCCAACCCCAAACATTCTGTGATTCTGTGATTTGAAAAACAACATGGATTATGAAGGAAAATGTCCTGATTTGTCCTGAGTCCCATTATAAAAGTAAAAAACAACATCATAAATGTGACACTATTTTAATTCTAACAAACTCACGGCAGCAAATATAATTCTTTTTGCACTTACAAATAGTTTATTTTTAAAACATTATGACAACTGCTTTAAAGTGCAGTTAACATTATTGTTTTTCACAGCTTTAGCTATAGCACCTTAATCAAATATGCATCTTTGAGAATTTTAGTGGAGTTCTTTGTAACTGTTAATTACTATGCTATATATTTTCATTAATGCTTCAAAAACTATGTCGGTAAATAAAGCTTCTAAAGAATAAATTACAAACATGAAAGAACTAGCAGGGTAATTTCTAATTTGCAGCACACATTTAAATTCAGAGGTCACTAATTGCAATTGTCTACTTAAAACACATTATTCTAGTCAAGGTCAGCAAGAAGTGTTTAGCATATGATGTCAACTAAAAAGATACTCACCAGGAGAAACTGGAGCCCTACTAGAAGTACATTCTTGACTTATATTGCTTAAGTCTGCAGATAAGTCTTTCTGAAATAAAAGTTTACTGCGTTTTAGCCATGCACCATGTTTAAATCATCTTTTGACTGAACAAAAGTGTACTTAAGTATTAATTATGTATGCATTTGCTACACCATCCAGATATGTTGGCACTGCACAACTGTCTTTACGGGACTAAAAAATCCAAAATTTCCATACATACACTGCACTAAAAATCTAGTCTATTTCATGGGGGCTTTTTTAGTATCAATATTGCTGTTCCTAAACAGGTCAAAACCTGGTCCAAATATAGTGCATACAACTTAGGTAGGAGCAGAATGAACGAGACTATTCTTGGACTTTGCTAACAATTACATCTTGATATTGGCTGCTGTTACCTTAATAAAATAAGTGTACCTTCTACTTCTGGTTGATATTCAGAAATGCAGCTCCCCAGTCCTAAAAAATTAACCTATTGATGAACTGAAATTCATTCCACTTAAATGCCTACAACTGAAAAGTCTATTTTGAGCTAGTTTCCCAGGCTCCGAAATGAGAGAGGGCTCTTCTAAGAAAGAGTCTCAGTTTAATTCTGTTTTCCTATTTATGAACAACCTTTTTTAAGCTAGATTGAGTTCATGTTGTACTAACAACAAATGTTTTTGAGTGCAATATTCAAATTTGAAAATAAAAAAATCCAACGCTCATAAACAACGTTTAAGACTTCTTTCCACCAAGCACTTATTGCGATGATTTGAAAACTGAGCCTTTGGTAAAGTATGTCACTTTACGTACTAGAGTAACTATATTAGTTAACAGGGGAATATCATACCCAAATAAGTGAATGAGGGAGAAATAGTAGGTATTGTGCAGCAAGAAGCTGGAAAAAACCATAATAACAGATACCTCGGGGAAAAAAAAAAAAAGTATCTGCACTGACTACTTCTGCTCAATTCCTTTCATTGAAATGGATTTGGTAGCTTTCAGACTTTCCCAGAGCTAAATGCACAGCTGCTGCTCCTTTGGCAGCAGTGCAAGACAGATCTGAGAGTGTTCCTGCTATGCTGGCTAGATGCCAAAAGTTCCCTGAAAAATGCAAGAGTAAGAAGAAAGGAGTAATTCTGAATTGTTTCTGTATCTGTGAAGCACAACTTGGATGGAATTTCATGAAACAAAGAAGCAGCAATTCTCTGGCCCAAAGGATTATTTCTTGGCAGTTTTCAAACGCCTACTGCAAAAAAAGTCAGGGTTTTGAAGACTTCTTTTTTTTAAATATAAAAAACAGCTTCTTTTGCTTTGAAAAAGAGACAAGCAACAATGCCACACAAACTAAATTTGAACTTGTTTCTGCAGATGACTTCTTTCAGTAACATGCAGTACAGAAATATAACTATCTTACTGGAAATTTTTGAGTGATATAAATGTTTAGTATTTTCCAAATACTATTCCAAATCTTTGAACAACTGCAATAAATACGCTACTGAAGTAATAATAAACCAAATTTACAGAAATAAAAGAACAAGCCTAGTCTGAAACACAAGCTTTCCCATGCTGCTACTATCATAAATACAGCAACCATCTCTTGAAGAGAATACACTTGAAATGGTAGCAAAACCATCTATGGTTGTTCAGCGGAAAGTTTCTTGAGACTGCTAGCAGAATAAAACATTATCACCAGTGGTGTTATTTGGACATATGTCTACTGATAATTAAATTACAATATCCATAAGAAATTGATTTCAAATGGTAAATCACTTGAGCCATTACAGACCTGAAACTCAAGAAAAAAGTGATTGACAATGTCAATCCTCATCAATTGAACTGCAACCTTTAGAAATAACCTAGTGATTAGTCCGAACACTTCAAGACTTTGCATAACTAGCACACCTTCAAGGTACACAGAAGAAAACCCACATCTTGTATACAAGCATTAGCGACATTTTCAAATTTGCAGGGCCCGCACACATTTTTTCAACATTTTTACAACTACAGAGAAAAATGCAACACTGATCAACTATTTTCCACGCAAGTTTTCAACCTCTGGAAAGCATCTGACAGTATCTGAAGGATACACGAGATACACATGCAAATGCACTTCGAAATTAAGCACATGATCACAAAAATGCTATGGTTCACTGCATCTCATAATACTTGCATGTGTACACATATGAAATTACATAATGCGCATACAAGGACCTTTCAACAGCACGAAAAATAGCAAGAGTCTTAATACAACAAAATACTTGATTTTCTCTGACAAAAATGCCAAATGTAGTCATCACAACTGTAGCACTTTTACACATTTAAAAATGCAATGAATATCATGGACAAGAAACAGGAAGGTTGGAGAGACACGCAAAATGGAGAAAGACCATCGATTAGGCTAGGAATTTTGAATAGCCACAAACTAAGAACGGGACTAAAATAAACTTTTCCATTAATCTTGTATTTTCCATTCAGTACACCACCTTTCTTTGTCAACATTAATTATATAGATTGAAGACTTAATTTTCCAAAGGGAATATCTGTATCTGATTAAAGTTTGAAACATTAAAAAAACACAGATATTCAACTGCATCAACAGCAAGTAGATATTCAACTGTATCAACAGCAGCAACATTTGCAGGCCAGTATAAGAAAATTCAAAATAATGCAGACCAGAGTAAGTAAACTCTTAAATGTGTCACTAGCATGATGAAACTCTCAACTACAGAAACATTACGCTTTCAAAGACAACATAATTAAAAGTCTTCAAAAGCTTCCTTCTACAAGTTCACTAGGAAATAAAAAAACCACACATTCATTACTAATGAAAATAGGCTTAGCTATACGTGCTGTTCCTGCAAGGAAACAATTTCCAATGAAGAGCTTCGCTCCAGAGCATGAGAAAACAACAGAACTTCACAGTTAAGAAACAAGTACCACCAACTCCATAAATAGCACTTCCATTCAGATCATGCCTCTAAAAATAGTGAAAAAAGCATACATCAGGAGGCAGGAAGAGCAGAAACAGGCTGGTAACACTGTGTGTGGGTGATTTTTGTTACAGAAGGGAAACGTAAATTAACATACCTTTCTGGATTGCAACAACAGTTCTGTTTCAAGAAGCAAAACTCGACTCAACAAGTTATTCCAGTCCTTCTCATCTATGATCACCTTCCCTTTCAGCTTCTCTTCTAAAACGTGTAGTTTATCTTCCATACAATCTAGCTTATGAAGCTTTTCCTGGCAATCAGCAAGCTGACTCTTTAGGAACTCAATCTGAGAATTATCTTCTATGACCTGAAAATACGGATAAGATCATGTCCTCTAATTAGAAAACAGATATAATTCATCATTTGATCAATGAAATTAAGTGGAATCTTTCTGAAGTTCAGTAATCACATTCTGCTACATTAGAAAATTATTTTTCTTTTGGAATTGCCATAATATTCATGGAACTCAGCTTTTAAAGAAACTGTTGACAGAACTGGCTCTTGAAACGACGACATAATTTAACTGGCTTTTTTCAATATATTTATTATATATCTGTTAGTTATACTTAAGGAGCATCCAGCTATCTTGTTAAAACCTTTATCTTTTCTGAAAAGTTCTGTAACAACAGTTAAAAATACAGACAGCATCTTAAAACAAAAGTTCTTACTTGTTCACATTTAACTTCCACAACATCATGATCTAGGCACAATTCTTCTTCACTACCTCCCTGTGCTGGAAGGGGTAGTGGATGAAGGTCACCACTAACTTCATTTCCTGAGTGCCGTTCTACGTGAGGCTTCTTCTGAGTATGTTGGGGAAAAAAAAGAATTCACTGGTGTTATTCATTACAAGAACATTTCATTTCATCAGCCAAGTAACTGACACTAAAGACCTATCATTTTAGTATTTATTTATTTATATTAAAATGACAATCTTATCCCAACTGGCTGCAAAACATAGAAAGCAACAGCACGCAGTTTAATTTAAAAAAACATATAGACATGAAAGAGCTGTAAAACAAACATGCACACGCTTTACCCTATGTACTGTGTACCTTGGTTCCTTTCCATAAACAGTAATGAAGGCATTAATGTCCTCTCTTATTGTAAGGGTTGTTAAGATTTCAAAGTGTGGATTGGAAGGTATGAATCTCACTGTATGTATTAACATATGTATACATAGTTCCAACATCAAAACCACCACTCAAACATTCAGGAAAAAAAAAAGTTTAACTAGGTAGATTAGAACTCTCTCTTGACAACTGCCAGGAAAACAGCCCTACTAGATACATCCTTTGAATGCTTCCCTTCTTCCCTTTAAAAGAACAAAATGAGACAAATTTCACCTTCCTTTCCAGTTTCATAGAGTCCTACGATCACTACCAACCAAAACCAAAATCACCTAATGATTAAGAACCCACAGTTACTAGTTTTGTGCAGCATCTTAACACTTACAGTTCCTAAATGTTTTAGTGAAACTGAAACCCTCCTCTGCTAGGAAATTCTTAATACACACGCACATATCCCCATTCGGTTCTACCATTCAGCAACCAGAAGTGCCAGATAATTCATTCAAAATATTTTCTTTGCGAAATTTTCCTCGCTGCCAAAAGCAGTATTTTCCTTCTAAATAGAAGTCACCAACTTTTAATGGGCAGTCACAGTCCTAAAAGTTTTGTACAATTTTACTTTGCACCCTTGTAACAGAAAATATTAGGAAAGCTGTTTCTTCCACAGGCCAAGAGTAGCTTAACACACAAAATCAAGTGCTACTCTTGTAAAGCTAAAGCTAAGAGGAACGTTACATTAAGAAATCATTGCTGAACAGATTCAGACAAAAAAGCAAAAAATTATTTTGAAAGCTACGTTGAAAACATTGCAATGTTAGGCCTTCACTTCAATAACCAAATCGAATGTATATTCTTTTTCCAGCTGCATCTTCACTTTCACTGCTGTCCCTCCATTTGATCAAATTCAAACAGAAAACAACAGTATTAGATCGTCAAGGTCAAGACTTTGAGATCAACTACTCGGCAAAAGAGAGAAGGAATATCCTCTGTACTTTAGCTACTATTTCAGTCAACCGTACTTTGAGGGGCGTGAGGGGGGGGGAAGTCTGATCAAACTTTAAAACCTAAAAGAAAGCACATATTCCAGAAAGAATCTGACTTGCTACAAACAAGATTAACTTTTAGACATACAACATAAAAACTTTTTTCATACCTGCTTGGAATTCAGAGCACTGCCACAAGGATCAGCAAGGACATTATCACAATTCGACCATACTTCATATTTAAAAGATCTGAGTTTTTTCCTTGTTTGGGATTTAACCTTCAAAGTGAAGAGAAAGTATGACGCTTCCAACACAGGAATATTTTCCAAGGGAGGGAGGGGGGAAAGTGGAGCACGGGGACGAGATGACACATCCCATTTTCTGCTATCATTAACAGGCAGGAATACTGCATGGCATACACATAAACACATTTAAACCTTTGCAGTACAGTAGTATCTAAAAAACAAAAATTAAGCATGACCCAAATTTACAGAGAAAACAGATCTGAAAGTGAATGCTGTATTCATACACTCATTAATGCCTATGCAAGGCTGCATCAAGTTCGGGGCAGAGAGAAAAGACAACTTGTACCAGAGTTGAAAGACAAATGAATATGACAAAAATGTAGTTATTGGTCACTTTCGGGGGCATAAAGTATACAGAAGTCGTGAAGACTGTTATAAACTCAAACAAAATCCTGTAAAATATGAAGACTGAAAATTCCTTTTATTAAAGCATACACTGATACACAGCATACACTGATAAAAAAATGCCTTAATGTAAACCAAATATGATTAATAAAAATAATCAGATTTGAGATGTATACCACTGAAACACAAATACAAGTGGCATGTTTAAATTGTTACCAGAACTTCAACATATCCAATGGTTTTGCTTTGTTTTTAAATCTGCCTGCAAAGTCTACCAAGCTACACAAACATTCACTACGTTGAGAAGTGTAAAAGAAACTATCACTTACGGTAAGGATACCAAGTACCAGATTTATCTTCACTCTAGTATTTTTTTGTTTATACCATGAAGCATTGGCAGCTTCGTATCTTTTGTATACACGATGGCACTCAAGCATCTTACAACGGATCTTCATACTAATTTTCCCCCTATTTTGACTATCCGTGATGCTGCACCTTCATGTAAACTGCTCTTCAGCTTCTACCTGCAGCATCAAGCATGTCAAAAGAAACATCTCATAATAAAGTTATCATTTAATCAGTACCTTATTCGAGTTACTTAATTCCTTATGTTTTTTCACCACACAGTTGATAATGTCACAAAGAATCTGCATTTTTCTTTCCGCAAAGCCAAACTGAAGAAACTGCTGTTTTGTTAAAACTGGTTTATATTGAAATTGATCTCGAAGAAGCTGTAACAAAATACGAGCTAACTTCACTTTCAAAATCACCACACAATTTTTTGTAGAAGTGGCATGCCCAGGTTCTTATTTTTCTACAGTGTTTTCTTTCATTCTGCACTTCAGCAGTTAAACCTTTTCTCATTTGGTTACTCACATACTCTCAGCTGTTTCTTCTAACTAGACTTTCAACATATCACTTCCAGAAACATTTCATTCACACCACTCTTGCAAAGTTTAACTCACACTCTTAAGATTTTGAAATAAATGACTGTAGATATTAATATTTAAAAACTTAAACAAAAACTTTCCAAACTGAATGCACAATAAAAAGTTGTATTAATCTCAGCAAATGCATCAGAGGGCTAAGTACAGTTCTCACAGAGCCTCTTTGTAAAGGAGTCTCTGTCCTCCTCAGACGGAAAACTACTCCGAGTAAGCTAATATTCGTTAATACATCAAGCCACCTTTTATAAAAACGTGCTTACGGATATTTTTAAGGACAATTTAAAATTATTTTCATTCAGTTAAGAATTTGATTTGATTCCGATCTATAAATTGTTAAGAACTGGAATATATATTAATTTTGCATGGTGATTTAAAATAACTATTTCTTAATTGTGTTTCAATTACAATTATTGAAGTTTGTTGTGATTTTTTGCTGGTTATGATTTCTTCTCAGGTGACTTCTGTAAAAACGTATTGTGTAATAAATATTTTGGTACTCTTCACAACTAATGTAAAACGCAATAATATTACTGATTCTGCAATTGTCTCAAAATTGAGACTTGGCTAATAATATCCAGCCTTATTTTCATGAAAATCTGAATAAAGATTTGCCACACAGTGACTTACTACTCATCTTAAATTCTAACAGAATCACAGTTCGCATTCATTCCCAAAAATTTTCCACTTTCTAGTAAAACTCTTATGTTTAATTTTTTTATGAGGCCACACTCGAAACTGTGTCTCTTCTGCAAAGAACATGAAGACAGATACCTTATAAATAGCTTCAATAAAACGTAAGTCACTCTTTGCTGTGAGTTCTACATCACACTTCACCAAAAGTTCTGCTATATAAGTTGAAAAAGATGTAAAAGAATAGCTGATGATGGGCAAAAATGCAGCTGGATCACCCTTTACTAACCTATTGAGAAACAGAAGTATTTTACACAGCAGAAGACAACAAAAGCCTTTCATTACATGAATTCAAACATTTAACTTGAGTGGTATTTGAATATAGCCAGCATGTTATACCCAAGTATCTCCTTCACTTAAAGGTTTTTTACAAGGCATATCTCATTCAGCAGTCTTGACTGTTACCTGTAAAATATTCACAACTCTTTTGTGACCCTCATATAATTTTAACATTGTCAAGTCTAAAACCCACCAGCATTTCCATCTCAACATTCAACACTTTTTTTTTTTAAACTCTTCACAGGATGAAATTTCCTGAAGAAAGTTTTGCTAGCACTTACAAAGAAATTATAAAGGTGAGAGATTAATCAAAGTGAAAAACAACAGAGGAAAGAAGAGCAAGGTAGTGATATACTTTAGGATTATTCTAAGGATTGCTCAGAATAGCAAAACTGCACCCCCTTATCTTCCAGTTCACGTGTACCAAACCCCAACTTCCCATAGACATATGCTGTGCTTACTCATCACTGAGTGCAATGCTAATATTTATACATATCTTGTTTACATGTCGTCTTGTCATCATTTATTAGCAAAAATTTATTCACACTGCCGCTTACACTGTATAATCCACATCTCTTGGATAATTTAACAAGCGAAGTCCTTGCTCTATTTTTCTTAAACTTCCTTTTAGGTCTCCTGTTGCCATTATTCCAAATGCTATTCTTCTTTCAGATTATGAAATAAATGTAACATAGCTCATTCTCCTCCTTAAAAAAAAAAAGGCAAAATAAAAGAAACAAAAAAAAATGCACACAAAAATTACAAAATGCAACAGAATTATCACTGAAATTCAGAGTTTTTTGCTCCTCTTTTCTAGCCACTACTATTTCCAAAGTGTTAGAATATAGCACAGAGCTAGGGCTCGATACCAATTATCGATCATCACCTTCTTTCATGCTAAATAGGATCAAGTTATAATCCTCAATCTGATCAACTACCAAAGATCCTTAAAGATAAACATATTAAAAATTTAGGGCTGGCTAAATCCCCTAAAACCGAGCAAAAAAAAGTTTCTTTGCTGTTTCAAAGGAGCAGAAACTCCACAAGTAGTAAAAACCTTTTGCATCCTTTGGTTTAGAATGCTTCTTACTCTCTTCTTCACTGGCTAAAAGAGCAATGTTTGGATGTGTCAACAGAAGGCAGAACTAGCAACTCATCACAGCCAATACTTCTCTATTTAGATGATCTTTTTTTTAGAAAAAAAAATTAGAAGGGAGAGGGGAAGACAACAAAACGGAATCAGCAAAGCATGAAATCACCATCTACCAGAGGGATAAATAAGTACAGAAAGCTCACACTTTTAACACGTTTTACTGAAAAAAACCGATTAGTAAATTTTTAAAAAAAAAAAAAAAAAAAAAAAAAAGAAAGAAATTGCCATAAGAGATCTAAGAACCCTGGCAACTCCCCCTGGCTGGCAGACAGTACGAAGAAACACCTGAAGCAGTACATTCAAGTATCAGTACTAATAATATAGAACTTTGTCCCTCACTCCATTGCTTCAAAGTACATTCATATTTAGAGATAGCCTACGAGTACTATGTACTGTATTCTACAACCATTTGTTTATAAGCAACCCGTATTAGTTCTTCTACAACACAAGACTTTAAAAGCACAAACTGGATGATAGGCCAACTCTCGAGTCACTACTGAAAACAAATGGCCTACATCTTAGCACTCTGGACAGACTGACAGAACTTAAGAAAGTTTATCAGCAAACTGCCAAACTCAATGTTTTTTGAATGCTTTAGAGAGAGAAAAAAAAAAGTACAGAAGTACAGAAAGTTAACACTTCTCACAGAAAGAGTTCTCCTTCCTCACATCCTTGAGATCTGCTTGTGACTGACTTGATCTTCTACAGTACTTCCCCCAAACACTTCAGTAGAAGTCACAACATGAGCTATAAAACCTTTGAACAGAAATTTACTGTTCAATTTTCTGCTAGAAACTGGGTGATAATTATCTGACACTGTCTTCACTGAGTTTCTTTTCTTGACAGAAAATAACTACTCTGAAGCCTACCAATCCAAGCAGTGAAGAGGCATTGGCTGACAGGCTATACATCAAGATAGTCTCAAGATACAGAATTCCGTATCATTTCTCTTGCTGATCCATGAGATTCAGACCAAAAGACCACGTTCCAAAGTGATTATGTCCAGCCTCATCAGAAATCAACTCTGATGGGTAGTTGAGCTTGCAGCTTTGTTATTTGGTCCAATGCATTAAGCAATGAGTCTTTTTGAAAGGAACTTCTTGACCACACACTTCACTTACAGTAAAAAAACCAAACAAACAAAAACAAATAAGCAAAAAACCCCCAACAAAACCCACCAAACCACAACCAGTTAAAGCTTCCACTCACAACGGTCTGGGTTTGTTGGGGTTTTTTTCTGCTTGTGCCTCTATGGTCTTTAAATCAGCAATCTTCAAGAAGATAAAGATCTTCATATGTGTTCTGCCCTTGTTGAAGTATTTCCTTCCTATTTAATTATTAGATTCTTCTTCTTTAATCATTAGGTTCTGGGTCATTAGTCACAGTAAATGTAAGTACACAACACTCACTGTTAAAGGCTAGGGACAATTTAACCTCAAGTATTTGGAAATGGAGGCAGCTGTTCTTCCTGCGTTACCTTACAAAGTGATCCATCCTATGGTTTTGCAAATTTAACCAGATCTCAAGACAAGTCTCAAAGAATCTGACATAAAACCGAAACTCTAATCTGCAACGCAAATACTCACAGAAGACACTCTCACAGGTATTCACCTAATCACGTAAGGCTGTTTCCCAAGAGCATCAACAATCCTTTCTACGCTGGACCTCTGGATGCAAAATTGGCAACTACTGTCACTACAAACTGAATAGCTCAGAAGATCATAAAAATAACAGAGTTAAGTCAGCAGAAAATATTTCAACATCTTGGGAAGGTGAACACTGTAAAAAGCGGCACACAGCTTTTGCCTGTAGGAATTTCTGAAAGAACAGTTACAGAACATCGGCTACCCAGAATAAAATCAGGTATCACAAAGACTGAAGAGACAATAACCTAGAACCGCAAGTGGTTTAAAGAACAACTTTCAAAATTGCATATGGTATTCAAAGAACTAAAGAATGTAAAAAAAAAAGGCTCAAAAAAACCATGCAAGTTACCAAGAAGATACTCTGAAATCTCTAAGAAAAGAGACTTTTGATTTCTTCAAATTGCACTTAGACTCTTCTGTTACACGCGGCGTCCAGCGCCCAGGATGCTCGCAAACGGCCGGTTGCCCCGGGGGCCACCGACACGTCGCCAGCGAACAGAGCGCGGCCCTGGCAGGGCCGGCTGCGCTCCCGGGACCCCAACAGCGCGCTGAGGCGAGCTCGCAAGAGCGGGACCGGGGCTGGGTCTCCCCCCGCCCTTCCTCGCCCGGCCGGCGCGGGTGAGCGTCGGGACCTCTTCGGGGCGGCGGTCTGCTCCCTCTGAGGGGACGGCTCCTAGTTCGGGGCCTTCCCTCCCCGCAGGGACGGCGCGGCCCGGTCTCCGGCCGGGCGGGGAAGGGCGGGGGGGGCTCCGGGCCCGGTCCCGC
>Ga0181612_172032_pt1 | contig 19136 bp, 13 predicted proteins | sample HoacroProtozoa21_FD_119630 | JGI IMG/M metagenome (GOLD analysis project Ga0181612, IMG submission 119630) | Hoatzin crop microbial communities from Cojedes, Venezuel. Combined Assembly of Gp0051906, Gp0051904, Gp0051908 | reverse complement strand
ATTGTGATGTTTTTCTTGCCGGCTTACCTCCTTGCTTCTGCTTCAGTTGCTGGGCAAAAGCTCCCCACAGATTTTGGGGGTGTTGCGGTGCCATGAAAGAGGCCAGTTTCAGGCCAAACTGAGTGGTCTTCTAGAGGACCACTGTTCTGCAGAAATTGAAGGTTTCTCCTGCACAGATGTCTTGTCCACTCACTCTGGAGGCATTAGTAGACATCCACAAAAATGCACTTTGCAGTTCTGTAAAGCAGGGTGTGTACATAGAGCATAATTTCCCTTCAGGTGTAAAATCTGATCTGTGTTCCTAAAAATGAGGTTAACAAAGTGTACTTTAGTGATTTATGCTTGTGCACTCAAACAGGCTTTTGGACACTTGGAAGATGTTTCAAAACTTAAGGAGAGGAAGGTGGTTGGCTACAAATGCAAATTTTGTGTGGAAGTCCATCCAACACTTCGAGCTATCTGTAATCACCTCCGCAAGCATGTCCAGTATGGGAATGTCTCTTCTGTGTCAGCTACAGTAAAGGTAAGAATTTTGAAAAGGTGACTGAAGGTGACTGCAGCTTCCTGAATTGTTTAAAATAAAGGACTCATTGAAAGCCTATGGAGGCCTTTTGTGAAGTTGAATGGGTTTTGAACTGGGTATTCCAGTTCAACATGATGTTTTAATTTAACACTAAGTTTCTGAAGTGCGTTTGGTTCATTTTAAGATGTTTTAACTTTTTTCCACTCTTGATCCAGGGGCACGAAGACTATTTAATTCTCATTTCTTCTCAGCCGCAAAGGAGTTGATGTCGTTGATGACCGAAAGACTTGGTTTATGAGTAGGAGGCTTTCTCTCAGCTATTCTGGGCTACTTTTCTGCTTAGTTAAACCCTGAAAGAGCTGCTTGTTTTCTTTTTTTTTTTTTTTTAAGAAGAGGAAGTGTGCACATGCAGATGTGCGAAGTTGCTTGTGGTTCACCTTTCCGCATGAAATTTGCACGCTGGCTCCAAACAAAACATTCAGTGGCCAGCTGAGCCGGTGGTCCCATTCAGGTGATTAGGTGTAAATGTGTTGTTCCTTTCTCCCTGTGAAAGGGGATGCCAGCTGGTACTTCTCCAAGGATAGGCCGTGCTCCACAGCGCAATTTCCAGGGTATCAGCAGGGGTAGTGAAAGTGCAGCAAGGCTGTGGGAACTAGCTGTATTCCTTCTCGTGCAAAGACTCCTACTACAGGTCTCAGTGCCTGACTTAAAAGTGCTTCTTTCCCGACATCATCTGCTTGTTGTGAGGAAGCCGAGTCCTTCATTGCCTAACTTTTGCTGCCTGAGAGAGCTTTCCTTGCCCTACCACTGACCTGACTTTACCTTACCTGTTACTACTGACAGATTCAGGTGCTTCCCACCTAACAGACCTTTTCCTCTTTTCGCTGCTCCCCAGATGAAGTTTATGTAGGGTCAGTGCTTTCTTCTGAGTAAACAGAAATATTGCAGCAGGAAACAAAAGCCAAAATCCACGGCTGAAAGAATGTGATGCGAATACTCTCATAGGTTATTAAAGTTTCTGCAAAAATGCATGCTCTGGTTAGAAAGGGAAAGGCAAGTTAGGGAATAAAGATAAGACTTTTTCTGTTTGCTTTTTATTTTTAAAGGGGATTCTAGGGCCTTAGCTACTGGCTTCTTTCTTGTGAATTTGACACTGATGAACAAGTCTACTGTAGACTAGGCTATTGGTTTAGTATGCCGAGTAGGTACACTGTAAGCTAGAGCAAAATAAACTAAAGTGAATTTGCTCTATACCTTACTAATGTTTGTCTGATCAAGTTTAGAAGATTCATTTCAAGACTATTGAAAGATAGTTGATTCCGTTTCTTGTCTTTTTGCATCAGACACAAGTTCAATCAAGGAGTGAGTTTCCTTTACGTATGCACACATGTATATAATAGATATAATTATGTTTTGCCCTCCCAAGAGCAGGCCGATTTTTCAGAAAGCCATTGATGTGGAGTTTGTGTAGGGATATATTTAGAAAAATAATGCAGTGGAAAACCTAGGCATTGTAATGAACACGTGGGAAAGACTGAGGGGCAGAAGGGAGAGAGAATTGATGGCTTTGGGGGGGTATGTGTTTTTTAGCAGGAAGCTGAAGATCCTTCAAACACAACTTTGATGGAGGGTTGTGAGGGAGCCAAAGACCCTGGCATTGTGGAATTTACAGAAGCTGAATCTGGAGCATCCTTGGAAGATGAAACCAGGCCTGGGGGCTACCACTGCAGCCAGTGTGACCGGGTTTTGATGTCTATGCAGGGTCTGCGATCTCACGAGAGGAGTCACTTGGCTCTGGCCATGTTTACCCGGGAAGACAAGTACAGCTGCCAGTATTGCTCCTTTGTCTCTGCTTTCAGGCACAAGTAAGTTGTGGCTTTTATTTTTGTTTTCAAAAGAAGCACAAACTAGCACTACCGTTTTGTAGGTTGACATGGAAGAAGAGCGCACTCAGTTGATTGCGAGCAACACTTTTCTCAGCATTTAGATATTTTCCGTGCTGCAAAATCTTTGGCCATTATGAGTGCTATTTATAAAAAGTCACATCTTTGGATCTTCTTGAATTTATTTAAGCCCTTTTTTTCATGTATAAGGGAAAAGCATGCAAGCAGAAGAATAAGGCTTCTTTCAGTACTTAAACAGTGAAGCCCACTATTATGCAACCTTGTCAAATGCATAAGACTTCACAAGGCAAGGAGAGGACAGAAAAGTATTTTCCTTGTTGATCTTTCTTATATAAGGAACTTCTTCTTCATACAAATACCTTGGTTATGATTACTACAACTCTTTCGTGATTGATTTTTCATTTCTAATGTTAAATAACTGTCATAAGCTTACCTTAAAATTAGGGGTTTTTTTCTTAATTATGGTATACAATTTCAGTCTACAAATATTTCAGCTTAACACCAGTGTGGTATACTAGCAGCTCCCTCAGACTGTTTTCTTTTCAGGTGTAGCATGTGAAAAATACATAGTCATCATTAATAGTCACATTACTTACGGTTTTTTTCCCTAAGGTTCACTTGTCTTAAACTAGGTATTTTTAAAAAATATTTTGATCATAATCATGTATATATGGCATGCCCCCCAAAAACAGGATTTATGGAATATTTTCCACTGGTATCTTGGACTGACTCACAGGTACATATTTTCTCTTAATTTCTGGGGAGAGAGCTGCTTATTTACCATTTTAACAAAAAAAGAGAGATCCGAGTGTTCATTTGATGAGGCATTCATCACGCTGTCAGTAGTGCTCTTAAATTTGGTGAAGATGTCACTATCCTGCAATCAAATGCATGTGGGAGAGAAAGTATGATAAAAAGCGTTTTTAAACTGCTTGTGTTAGAAAGCAAGATTTCTGCTGATGTCACAGTGTTGTAAATTGATGCCACAATTTGGTCTGCCTTCTTGAAAAGGTCCATGGGATTGAGCAGCTAACAGAAAGAAAGGGACTAGGGAAAGGATGGGCGATACTGAGCATATCCCACCCTGCTTTGGTAAGGCTGACAGTGGGGGATGCCCCTATCTCACACGACCTACACAACCTGCTATTTGCCTAGTAAACTGGTTTGCTTCCAAAATCAGACTTGTGATGAGTTTGGTCTCTAGTCACTGTGTTTCTTACCTAGGAAGTGAATAGAGTCATGTCCTACAAGTAGGAGGACGGGTAAGTCAGAAAGTGGTGGATGGCAGGGAAGAACTCTACAGGTATCACCTAACTTGATAATAGGTGTTGTCGCTGCTGTTGAAGTTGTCTGCTTCATCTTTTATTTTTGTTTCTGATGCAATGACTCTCTTGGGAGAGGAAGTCTGTGAAAGAAGACAGTCCACTGTTCTCTCAAATCTGACCAAAAACTTAAAAACCTGCCTTCGGAAGAATTTTGCTGGAAAAGTATGTGGGTGTGAATATAGTTTTAATTGTTGCTGTGTAGAATACCTTAAGGTATAGATTTATAATAGCTTGATAATTATTATATACATCTTTGGCAGTCTGCTTTAATTGTTAAGTAAGCTCATTCCCTGTCAGCTGTTTAAAACAAGTTTTGTTCTATGAAGTATTCACTGCTAGTGTTCAATGCCTTACTCATTTAGAAGACTTTTTTCCCATCTGTCTGGAAAAGCTGTACATTTTATCTTGCCACAAACTCCATCCTGGATTTCTGTTAAATTGTATTTGTATGAAGTGGCCCTGAGAAGAGACATAGGGGGGTTTTTTGGTTTTTTTGTTTGCTGTTATCAGATCTTTGAATACACAGACTTCAGTGTTAGGTCTTGTAAACAGGGATTTTCTGGCTCAAGCTCTTGTCAGTGTGGAACTAAGGATCCTGTGACAGTCTTGCGTAGTGTGAGAGGGCTGAACAACTTGCGTTTGATCTATGTGTTGATATTCAGTAAAATAAGAACAGGATAGTTTAGGAAAAATAAAAGGAAATAAGCCTGAAATAGATCTAGAATTAAGGTGGCAGGTTGGGGAGTAGTTTTGGCAAATTGCCACTCCTCCACTCTGCTGTATCTGTCCCATTATTGTTCCATCACCACGCATAAGATGACTCAAACTAAGACGAGATCACAAAGCATGAATGTGTCCAAAGAGGAGGTTGTACTGGAAATGTTTACAACTCAAGTTGAAACTACCTGCCTGCCACCTGGAGACTGTGAATTCATGGCTGTCAGCCACAGCCACAGCGTAGGAACTGCAGAGCTCTGCAGGACTCACTCAGATAGAATGAATTTGATCTTCTGTTAGAAAATGTGGAAAACATCTTTTTTCCCCTTCTGAACGTGACTGAGCTGTTATAAGAAACTCTGGAGAGAGAGAAGGTTCTGATCACCCCCCAGTGTTCAGGCTGTCAGTAACTTCCAGTTTCCCTGGAGAAAGCAGAGGCTAGTCTTTGCCACCCCTGCTTCTCTTCTTGAGCTTCATGCAGAATGTCCCACACTGTTACTTCTGAAACTGCTGCCTTTTAATCCTGGAACTCATCAACTGCAGCCTGCTGGCACCCTCCCCAGAACAGGATCTCTAATCTGCTTTTGCTGCTGTAACCGAAAGGCTTCCTCAGTAAAGCTGGTCAAAAATACTTCCCTCCCCCTCTTCATCAACAGGACAAAAGGGGCCATATTTTCACAAAAATTTTTACCAGGAGAAAAAGAAAAATTCTGTAATGACAGTTTTACTGTTCTTGTCTGTTTCTTGTTTCTTCAGCTGGTCCTTGAAGTCTGGATTGGATATAATTTAATTTATACTAATCTTGTGCTGTAAGTTTATTTAAGTGGCTTGCTTTCTGCATAACAGAATTGGTGTCAGCTCTGCTCCTTTTCCTCAGATTAGATTTTACTTTATTTTGTAAGCAGACCTACTGAAATTTAATAGAGAGTATGAGAAAGGATAGTTGAGCCTGGTCTGCCTCTTATTTGATTTATTATTGCTGTTAAGTGTTTTGCTTTGCATCTGAAGGAATAGTTGAAATTATTTACTCTTTTATGTTCCCCTTTTCTTTCTTTTCAAGTCTGGATCGTCATATGCAGACCCATCATGGACACCATAAGCCATTCCGTTGCAAACTGTGCCCATTCAAGTCCTCATATAATAGCCGCCTGAAAACCCATATACTGAAGGCTCACGCTGGTAAGTTTTCACTCTCGGTTTTGCAGTCCAGCAGCTGAAATTGCCCGTGTATTCTTGTTGCTGATCAGAGATGCTGATTTGAATCACGAGTTTTATCATCTAATTTGGGTAACGTTTTCAAAGGCAAGTCAGGATTGGTCAGCCTATGTACGTGTTGGAATTAGTGTGAGTTTGGATAATGTTTTTGGAAGGATAAGAATTTAAAACAGTGATGAGTACTTCAAGAACTCCTTCCTTTTCTTCTGTTTTCTTTTATATGAATGATTTTTTTCTTATTATTTCTGCTTGTTTCCCAGAGAATTTAATCAGTCTGATTATACCATTGTTTTAATGGATTGGCATGGACCTTTGCTCCTCTATGTTTGTATTTGTGTTTGTGCTTTAGGAGACTCTAGGAAAAGGATTGTGGATTGCACCTTGGTTTTGGTAGAGTCTTACACTAGCTTTCATGTTAAAACCAAACACTGCAAATTTTGGGAGTGAGGTCTGCATGCAGCAGACTGAGAATGGCACGATTCATTATCCTACATGGAAATTTGTCTTGCAAATCTCTGTATTGCAGTATGGAATCCATACAACCAAGCAAACAACCATGCTTCTGATGAACCAGAATTGGAAAGGTGATGTGTCATACAGGATCGGTCACCTCAAAGTGTTGCACATTTGATTGTTAAAAAGTGCGAGACTCAGAATTTCATTATCTTTATTCCTTGGTCCTAGACTCTTGGCACTGTTACGCGTCATGCATTGAAAGGTTATCAGAAATCTGGAGTCGAAAACCACTGACTCCGTTGGCTACAGTTGCATCTTTATAGTTAAAAGGACAAAAAAAATCAACCTGCAAACCACAGTCCAAACATGCACTCTGTTGGAAATCACAGAATATTGACCAATCTAAAAAACTAGCCCAGCTGTTAAAACTTGCAAGTAGAAATTCCTGGAACTGATGACAAAAGGGCTAGAAGTATGTTTCTTTTTTTAGTATTTGTTTACACTATGTCATATACTCCGGTAGGGGTGGAGGAGGAAGATAGTAAAATGGGGAGAAAAGGCAGGACCTGTTATAGCTGTCTGCTATTTAAAATAATAAAAAACCCAAGATAATTGTTGCCATTGATACAAAGGCACTTTTCATCTACAGAAATGTAGGAGGGATTGATGGTTGCTTCTACTTCATTTCCTGTATTGATTTCGGATTTTACAGTGCTTGTGCCAGGACTCTCTTCTGTACTTGGATGGGTATTGTGGATTAGCTTAACTTTTGCCAACCTCCTGTTGTACAGGACCATGGCATTCTATCCCTTCTAGGAAATCCAACTATATGCAGCAGTTCCAGTTTACAGAGTCCCACATGCTGTACAGAGGTGACATGGTTCTTTGTCTTTGCCAACCATAAAATAATGTTTTCTTTATGCTATTGTACAGTTAAGCTACTTCGTGTTACCATGTTTGAACCTGTCAGATTTTTAGAACCAAAGTTAGCGTGCAGCTAATGTTTAATTCACACTTCTCTTCAAGTAAGTCATTGATTTATTTATTATGACTTTGTGCTCTTCAACTTGATTAGTGGACAGTCCTTGAAGGACCATGTTTTGCATCATACAAGAACACAATTTAATGGTTGCTTAGATAGTGCTTGCACAATGTCTTGTGTAAAAGGGTTTCCAAAGGCTTATTTCTTCCTCAGTCCATTTCTACCAAACGAATATTCACATCACAGAAAAAAATGCTTGTTTTTCAGTCACAGCTTTCCTGTGTTGTGTTTTGAGTCAATCCTTCAGAAACATATACTACTGAATAAAGATGTTATGAAGAGTTTTCCTCAGACTCCCCAGTTTCTCAAATAACACAGTGGTTCTCTGAACTTCTCTTTTGTTACCATTTTTTTGGTCTCTTGTCAATCATCTCATTATCTGTTTATTTAGAAGTGAAAACTTCAATCCCCCTGAATTTTCTGAAGTCTCCTGGAGATCTTCAAAATTCGGTACAATCCTGAATCCTGAAGTCTTTTACTCAGTCTGCCTCTCTCCCTTATTTTGTCGGAATGGGTCAAAATTAAGTGGACTATAAAATGCATTCTTGCCTAACAGCTGGCACCAGTCAGTGTTTCTGGTGTTTGTTTTTCATCCAGTATATGCCATCTCCTTTGGCATGGAGGAGAACAGTGTACAGTATCTCTAAATGGGCTGTCTGTTGTTTTCATCTGAAGTTTCTCACCTGTTCTTTTTTATGCCTGCATATTTTTTGAGGGGCCTTTGTTAGTATTTTCTAGCGTCCTTGCTTCATTAGTCATGACACTGGATGCACTGCATGTACAAATGGATGATTGTAAGACAGAGTGTTGGGCCTGCTCAGTTTCTATGTAATCTGGAACGTAATGCTTTGAGTACATATCTGGTGTTGAGACACACCATATATATATATTTCTTGATTTATTTATTTGATGTGTGTTAACGTAATTGTTTTATGAAATGCAAAACTAGCAGTCAAAAAAGTGCAGAAGGCTTCTGTTAAGCCAAACCGTAGTCTTTCCTCTGCAATCAAACACATCTTTTCATTCTGATGTTGACCTGAACTGTTATGGCTGAATAGTGGATGTATTTATTAGTTGTGTCTAGACTGCTTAATATGTAATTGTCCTCTATTTGCTTCAATGTCTTGGGGTGCTTTAAGGTTCACGGTTGGTGCCTACTGTTGTCCAGGAATCTCATACACTAACAAAACATGAAGGTCTATATCTGTATCTCACTGGTATCTTATACCTTGGAGTTTCTTTTGTCCCTATATTATCCTGTTCCATTGAGCAACATGTTGTACGTGCTATACAAAAAAGTTTTCTTTCTGTTTGTAAAAAGGTAATATATAACTAATATAATGTGCAGGGGAGGAATGCCGTTTGAAAAGTATGTGGGACAATTTCTTGTTTCACCATTTCAGACTCTTAAGTGACCTGTTCTTTTTCATATGTATCAAAAGAGGCTTTTTAAGAGTTTCTGTTTTGCCCAAATGATTAGTGTAGTTCTTCTGGAAGACAGGGGTAGGAGTTATTTTTGTGTAGGATGGTTGCTGATCATTTCAGGTGTGCTTACTCTGACATGCTGCAATACATGTGTTTTCACATTCTCATTTGGTTCAGTTATTTCCAATGTTGGAAACAATGCTGTTTGAGAACCTGTCTGCTAAATTTGTTGAGAGATGGAAAACATGTTCTCCTTCGTTCATTATCAGAACTCTTGTTCTTCTGTTACTACTCATGAATATTTCATTCCTGTATTAGTTTTGGCACTTCATGTACAACTCATATGTAGCCAGTGTTACTCTTATACATGGAAGTGGCACTTCCAAAACAATAACTTGGCACCTGTATAATATCACATTGTTTGTGTTGGGACAGTTTCACTTTGTGTTCCAGTTGCCTCCATGCTTAATGCAAAACAAATCTTGTCTCAGGATTTGTTTCCCCTTGTTTGCTGTCTCTATTGCTTGGAATGTATTCAAAATTAAATGCACTACTGTTCATTACTTATAACACACTTTCACACAGCCTTACAGATATGCACTGTTCTTGGTACTGCCATGATCACTTCTTGTAGTAAACCAGCCTTGACTTGGTTCCCAGTTCTGTGAAGAGTACTCCTGCCTAATGGCAGGTTTTTCATAAGGAAAATGCAACCTTCCCCAAATGTAAATGTTTCCCCCCCTCTTTTCATTTTTTTTTTTTTTTTTTCTGGACGGCCCCTTGTTAGCATTTTATAGTGTCCTTCTTCCTTCATTAATAAGGATGCTAGATATGCTGCATGCAGAAACAGAAGACTTCACCCTTTCTAGTTGCTGTGCTCCCAAAGAAATTTGGAGGTGCTATAGTTAAGTGACTCCATTTTCATCCCAGAGTCTGTTTTCTCTCATACCATGCAACACAGGCATGCTAAGAGTCTGGTCTCTGTTTATTGGCATCGGTTACTGGATCTGCGGTTGTCAGAAAGCGAAACTTTGGTCCAAAGCAGGTGACTGTATCCGCACACTCCAGATTGCTCCAACAAGGAGATGCACATAGCTTGTTCTCTTTGGGATCAGTCTTTCGCTGAAGAGTCCACGGGAATTTTACTGCCGAGTTCAGTAAGAGAAGTATGGGGGCCCCATTTTGTTTCTTTTGTGAGCTGATGACTTGCCTGTATTTCGCTCACCTAGGTGAACATGCCTACAAATGTTCCTCCTGCTCATTTTCCACCATGACAATCAGCCAGCTGAAAGAGCACTCCTTGAAAGTGCATGGGAAAGCACTGACACTACCAAGACCCCGCATGGTCAACTTTGCAGCCTCACACGCCCACCACACCTCCAAGAACCACACTCCTGCTGAAGAAGTGGAGGACTCTAATGGTAAGAGGTGCCTCAGAGCAAGAATTTAATTGTCTAAGGTGCCACTTAATATTTTTATTACAAAAAAAAATTACAGCAGGCAGCTTGCTCAAAAAGCAGCTTCATTTGATCATTAAGAAAAACCAGAAGTTGCATCAAAACCAAGATTAAACGTGGTGTTGTAGGAAGTGACCTGCTTTAGATCCTCACCAGTTCATACCACATTAACTTGTCCTGTCACTAGTTGACTTTGGAATATGTCAATGCTGGCTTTACTTCTTAGCAGAGATTTAAATTGTAGAAGATTTTCAAAGGCAGAGCTTCTATTGCTAGCAAGTGGGAAAGGGATCATCTCATTCCATCCGTGCTCCTGAAAAACACCCCTGTATCTTGTCAGTAGAGCACTTCAGTGAAACCACATGATTAAGCTCTAAAATGTGAACCTGTAATGACAGTAGAAGTAATTATTCTTCTTGTCCTTGCTGCAGAGGACACCGAAAGTACTTTCAGATATTAAGCTACATCTGCAGGAAGGAGAATCTGAGAACCATTTTCTTTTCTTCGCTTTCTTTGAAAGCTGTTAATCCCCTTGTGCTGGAAGAGTATGCAGAAGGTATTTGGAAAGCAGCAGAGGAAGGGACACTGTTAACAGAGAAAATGCAGACTCATAGAAGAGGTGTTGTTTGGTATCACAGCAAGTATGAAGGCTTTTAAGTGGTAGCTTATGAGGCATGTTTTGGGTGTCAATTCTTGCCAATTAAGGAAAGAGCTGGTCTTTGGGAATAAAAATCTTAATTCCTGGATGAGTTGCATTGACATGGGAGGAAAATGTAGGTGACTATAAATAAAAGGTTCAGACCTGCAGATGTTCAAGGAACTGGGATGGATGGGGGGAGGGAGGGAAAAAAATACCTTTATTCCAGAAGTTTGAGAGGTTCTTAGGGTTTTTTGTTGTTGCGGTTTTGCTTGGGTTACTGCCGAACTGAGAATGGGCAGTAAATATTATTAGTAATCATTTTGCTGCATTTTTGATCTCCCATCTTCCCTTCTTTCCTTTCTCAATGGAAGAAAAGTGTGAAATAAGAAAGAGTGAAATGTAAGAAAGAAGTTCAGAAGAGGGAAGAAAGGAATTTAAAGAAAAAAGTAATCATCATAGAAATACCTTACTGAAGAAAAAGAGATGTGAATAATATTTTTGTGGTTCTGCAAGTCACTTCTGGTGTCAGAATCAAAATCTTACCAAAAGATTTTGACCAGCTGCTTTCAGACTACCTTTTGTCAAAAGGTTGCCTGGAACTGTGCAATGAAGACCTTACTAACTGAGCTTTTATTTTTGCTAATGCTAGCTTAAACTAATCCGACCAGCAGAGTACATCTTGTGATCTATTCTGCTGCTTTTTTATTGCTTTCTAAAAAAAATGTTCCATTACGGACTAAGAAATGGAGAATAATTTTCGGTGGCTGTCCTATCCTTTCCTGTGTATTAGCAATCTTTTGGTGGCAATGGTGTGTTAAGAGATACAGAAGGACAGTATTTCAATTTGAGAAGGATGGTTCATTTACTCCTTTTTTTGCTTATCCCAGGAGCTCAAATTCATGATTAGTGAAGTTAAAATTTGAGTGCAGATCTTTGTAGAAAATGATTTTAAAGCCTTTAGGAACTCTTCCTAAAAATACATAAAATGATGACTCTATTAACAAAAATATGTCATTGGGTTGACTCTGTTGCCTAGATCTGTATTGCAGCCTGAAACTGAGGTAGAATTTGTCCCAGTTAGCTTGGACATCTTTAAACAGGGTTAATGGTTAAGTCACTTTGGCAATAATAGGAGCCACCCACTGGGGAGCTAGTCAGATAAGTACAGGTGTTACAATGATTGTGTTAACATTTTCAGCATTGCTTGAGGAAGGAATAACCTGTTTTAAGTAATTTTTTTAAATTAGGAAGTTGCCAGCAAATCAAATTAATGATGGCTGCTCTTAGGACATCATTTATTTTTGGTTTTTAGAAGGGAATAAATGAACGTCTCTGTGGCCTAAGCCTGCAGGTTGCAGGTGATATGTAGGACTAGGTGAAAGACTGGTCACAATAGTAGGAAGTGCAGGTCTATGTGATAGGCACTATTATGTCCTGCTGGAGCCAGTATTAAGTGGGGCTCATGTTGTAGCGTAGTTGGATTTCGCCTGTGTTAGTGTGTATAAATAACCTTGCAGTGCAGGCTGTGATCAAGTTAATTCACTGGAGATGCAAAATTGAATTAAGGCTGGGGTGAAAGGCAGACAAAAGGTTGCCTCACATTGTTACGAACTTGTTTTGTAGGTTGGTAGGTATGCAGTCGGCTAGTATAATTGAAATGGTTGCAGAAAGGGTCTGTTCTTGTCTGTGGCTGAATATTGTGGTTAGAATAGGAAGAAGAGTAGGATGGTTGGGGAGATTTGAAGAGCTAGCAGAACTCATCCTGCAAATTTTCGAGTCCTGTAAAAATGGAGAAAAGGGAAAAGGGTACTGAGTTGTAATAGCAGAGTGCATGTCCGAATAGAACTCTTGTGGGATAACAGCTCAATGGAACTTCTGCTGATGCTTTTTTTTTCCTGCAGAAATTGTTCCCTGAGGGGCCTTTATTAGAACATTTATTTTGTTCTTTCAGATTGGTCAATTCATTAAAAGAAGCAAATATATTTAAATTTCTGTGATTCATCTCTTTTAGTTCTGTGTCGGTAGCAGCAAGCATATCTGAAGTATTCAGCTGTATATCCTAGAGATGTTCTGGGTGCTTGGTAAACTTTTCACGGAAGTGAAGTTAAAGTGCAGCACGTGCTGAATGTTTTAGGTAGGCACATCCCTGGCAGCTGCATTGTCATTAGAAAGCATAACAACCACTTTAGTGCTTGTATGCTTCTCTCGGGGCAGTAGAGTAAGGAGGTGATTGTGTCAGTCTTGGTGAGTCAGCAGACAAGGCTTTCTTAGAGACATCATTGGAAGATGCTGCTCTTCATATCCTACCTCTTTTTGCCTGTTGGACGATACTTTGATATATGAGGAACCTGTTTTCATTGTATCCTAATCTAACTAGAGGTAAAGCATTCAGGTTTTTTTGGGGGGTGGGGTGATGAGTTTTTGGTTTTGGGGGTGTTTTTCTTACAAACAGTCACAAAAAAAACAGCAGATCTTGCTCACCAGCGCAACTCTTCTGTTTTGCATAGCGTAGGGACACTGAATGATTTGTGGTACCGAAGTCTTGTTGAAATCATAAGATTGCCATTATGGTAAAATGCTCTGTTGCTCTCCTGATAGTTCACAGGTATTTTTCCTCTTGCACGAAAGAAATGGTGGTATTTGACTATTTATTTGCATTTGCGTGGTTGGCTTTTTTGTTTGCTTGGATTTACTTACTTATTTGCCCTTTACACAGAAATGTGGCTTTACACTTTTGAGAACTTACACAATAAAAACTGCAAGTAAATTGAAATATTACAAACTGCTAGGAGGATTGGGTGAATGCTCCAAGAAGATCTGTTTCCATGTTCTTTCACAGTCTTTGTGAGAATCAGAACTTATATTCGTGTTAACTCTGCCCGGAAGGGTTGTATGGATTTATTGATGATAATGTCGTCCTGTGGGGCAATATGAATCACAGATAGGGGTTTCCAGTGTTGCACTGTGCTGGGTCAGCTCTGTTCCTCTTGACTTGGGTGCAAGGCAGTGGAATTCCACAATCTGCGTTGTCAAGGCATAACGTTAGAAGACTACTGTCTGTTTCATTAAGGAAGACTTGGAAGCAAGGCGGAGACAAAAAAATCGTGTGACTGAACACTGGAAAACAGGAATAGGAACAATAGCGACAGGTGTTATCTGTAGAGTGATCATCAGCAAAGGAGAAAGGACGTGACAGCAGATGCTGCTTGTGTAAGCACTGGTGTTATCCCTGTTTGCTTGTATTCAAGGGCTGTAGAGAAACTGGAGAAATCCATGAGTGCAGCCTATTCTCATAAAGCTCATAAAGCAGATGACTCAACAGATTGATAAATGGTTTCGTGTTATGACTTCATCCTCAGCAAAAGCTTCTTGGGAGCATGTAAAATACTTGCCCTAAACTGCCCTGGCTAGTACTACTGCTTTTCTGAGTAGCTCTTTATTTTGTGAAAATAACGCGTTTGGCCTAACTGCTTTGTAGAGCAAAGTACTGTGCTTTATTCATACAGCTGGCAGTTTTGGAGCCTATAAATTTGGTTTTATCGTGACTGTGTGCAGTAATTAAAAATAATAGGTTTTTAATTTTACAAATAAAGAATATTAAATTATCAAAACAGTAGAGTGCAAGTGATAAACTAGACAGATCTGTATGTGTCTTCCAATGTCTTCTCAGTCATGCTACTATTGTACAAGATCATTCCTTCTTAGCAGTAACCAGTTCTTGAAATGTGGAAAGCAGCACACTTTGGGTGTGCCCTTGAAGCTCAATAATCATGCTTTTCACTGTTGTGCAAACCGAACGGGATCTATCATTAATACCAGCACACATCATGTGCAGGATCAGAACTAGAAGATTTTTGAGTTTCCCATTACATGGTATGTCAACCTCTTCATTTAATTTAATTACTTGCAGCAGGAAATGCGTTGAAAACTGCGAAGTGAAACACCCATTGCCCTGTTCCAGCTTCTTCTGAACATTAGCCTTTGCCAGTGGAAAAGAACTTTGCCTCATCTAGAAACTGAAATATAAATACATCTGCTTGCTTTGCTAGAGCTAGGCTGGGTACAAAACTGCTTGACTAAGTCATGGTTTTGGGACTGTTGTTGAAGAACTGTAAATCACTTCCCATTTCTGTACACTTTGTCAAAGTGGATAATGTATAATCAGGATGTGTGTCTTCTGTGCCGCTTGAGAGATGAAACCCTGAGGGGTGCAGAGGGCCTTTAGCAGATTTGCTAAAGCAATTTCATGTACTACCAGAACGAGAGGACAGAATGAGAGGAGAGCATAGGGAAGCAAGGAGCCTTTTCAACAAAATTCTGTCAGCTGGTGCCAATGAGGCAGGATTGTTACAGTGATCCACTTTGGATATGCTCAGACATATTGCCCCTGATTTTTTTTTTTTAATCCATCCTGTAGTTTGTGGCTGTCTTGTTTATTTCTAATTGTGCGTACTGTTGCTCTTCGTAAGGGATATTTTTCTAACCTTCCAATCAGGGCAGAAAGTTGCTATGACCATCATTCTTCACTTTTGGTGCTATCTCTCATTGTTGCTACTGTGTTTTATGAATGCTGCATTTGGGGAAGACCACAATGGTCGGAGTCTTCACAGCCCAAAAACTTGTATTGCAGCAGAATAGCCTTTTCTTTGTATTTAGTTTGGGGTTTGGGGGGGCAGAAGGGGTTGGACCCCACTATTTTGAAGTTTAAGACCCTTTTGTTTGACTGTTGTTTGATGGGGAAGGCAGAGCAAGTTGTGACTACAGGGCAAATTCACACAAAGCTTTGATACCTAATTGCTTTAATTACAAAGTGAGTTGGAAGGATAGCATCGGTGCTAAGGATGCAGGGCGGTAATCTGCATACTGCAGTACAGAATATGCCTCTACTCTCTGCTTTTGTAGTTACAGTCAGGCTGCAGAGAGCTGTCTACTTGTTCTGCATGCTTTTGTGCGCTGTAGGAGTGATGCTGCGTGCATCTTCTCTGAAGTATCAGGTTAATCCTTCCATGCAGGCTGCTTTTTTTTCTCCAGCCGTGTTCATTCTTTCTCTAACCTAGAGCAAGTTTCTGCTTTCCCCTCAGATACTGCCTATCTTTCCTTCCCAGAGATGCTGCCAGTGGCCACACTGCCTGCCAGTGCTTGTTAAAACTGTCTGGTATTTGTTAGTGTGTCTTACTTCTTGTGGTCAGCATTAAACTAATTATCAGATGTTTGACCAGATGGGAACTTTTCTCCTGCATCAGATTGACAGGAACTGGTGGAACAACTGCAGGACTTGCTCACTTTCATGTTTACTGACCTAACTCCTCATTGTTTCAAGGACCTAGGGCACTGGGGATGACGTTGCCCTCTGCAGCCCGCTTCCGCTGCTGTGTAGTTGTTTGGCTTTTGGCCTTTTCTTGCAGTGTGTTGAGAACAGTTTTGTGGCTAGTGGAACAGAAGGAGATGTTATTCTGTCATTGGCTGTGCTCAGGGGTGAACTTGCTGTTCATCGTGCTTTTTTCTGCTCCTGAGCTTTTTGTGCTTGAGCTGAGTGGGTAAAGGCAAAATTGGGATTCAACAGGATGGAGACAGGAACTCATGCAGCTGGGAGAAGGTTGCTGCATGTATTTGTAAGGATTTGTCCAGCCTGCTACAATTGGATTGGTCTGTGACTGAAAGACTTGCCTGGCGAGTAGAGAGAAAACAGAGTAAGTTGTTGGAGTGACTCAAGTAATAAATGAGGGAAGAACCATCTTCTGGATTCCTTCTAGGCAGACAGAAATGACCTGATTGCACCCACAGGGGAAAGAAAGAAACATATCTAGACTCCTGTTGTTTTTTTTCCTGAAGTTCTTGCTTTCTTTTGGCTCTGATTTTTATGTTCAGGATAGGGGACGAAGTGGTAGGTGATGCTCTGTTAGCTGTCATATGCGACTGCTGTCCCTGGAATTTGTGATCACTCTATGCAGGGTAAAAAGGGTGCTATTGCTGTGAAGGGATACGTGGTATGACTTGACCAGTGCTGTGCAAGAGAGCATTTCTGTAAGCTATCATTCCCACGCGTTAGTAGCCTTCTTGTATAAGCGAGCTGATATTACCCCTGTTGCCTGAGTCTCCGGTTACTTTCTATTGATCTAAAACCTGCTAGAGGGATTTGGTGCTTGACGCAGAGGTAAAACTTCCTGGCTCATTTTAGCTGGTGACGAATGGACACATGTCATCATCATAGTTGACAGCCCAAAGTTTGATGTTGAAGTATCTGGTTTTATTTCTTGTTTAAGGGACATTGTTACTACATTTTGGTGCCAGTGTTTGAAAATACTGCCCAAAGTGATCTGAGATCACTCAGAGCTGGTGATGGAGAGAAGGCCTTTTTATTGGCAATAATAATAATGATGATGATGATGATGATGATGTTAAGGTGTATGCTGGAGGTCTCCAGAACAAATTACAAGTTGTGATTAGAATGGATCCTCAGTCCCCAAACTTCATCAGTATAATTTTAGGGCCAGTTTTAAAGCAGAATGCAAAAATGTAGTACTTGAAAAGGTGGATTTCTTTGCCCCCTTCATTTCAAGCTTAGAGGCAAGTAAGCATTTAGGTGACAGCAGCATGTGTGTTTGTGGCTATGTGTTTGTATTTATACAAACACCTAAGGCGCCAGAGCAGTAGAGAAAGAAATGTGGGGTGCTCCTGAAAAATATGTGATTAATTGCCCTTAAAAATGAGAACGAAATCATGGAACATAACAGCATGAAGACAGTTTGGTTACTGATGAAAAAAAAAAAAGCTCAGTAGATTATTGTCTGAGTGAAGAATCAATCGAAGTAGGAAATCTTTGTAAATTCAGAAAAGAACCTGTTACCAGTAAGTCCTTTTGGCAGATTGATTTAGTCAGCATCTTGCTTAAAGCTATTTCCAGATCTGTTTGTGTTCCTCTCTTCTGTAAGTGCACTTCCAGTTACGAGGTTTGAGTTAGCTCAACAGAATAAGGAATAGCTAGAGAACTTTTTATTTTATGCTTTTTATGGATATAGGTAAGTACATGGATATCCCAGTGTTTGGCATGTAGCAGAAGTCTTGGTTTTGAGTGCTACCCTGTATTTAGACGGTAGGAAATTTATTCCTTGAATAACAAATGGTAAGAATATAGGATTGAAGCATGACCAACAGTTTGAACTGTTAACCCAGTATAAGCCAGTGGCAACAGATCATCAGCCTGCAACATTCTTTAAACAGAAGACAGTGGATAAACAGAGGGGAAACATGAATGCCAGAGGAAGGGAAACACGATGCACTCCCCATGCATCACCTCTGTGTTGTAAGCGAAAACGGCAATGGCCAAAGCAACCGGTGGGGTCAGAAAGCTGTAGTGGCTTGGCACTGGCGTTGCAAAGGTTGCAAATGGTAGAAAAGCTAGTCAGAGGGTCTAGTTTGCAATGAGAGCGTTGTGTGCAGCCTAAATGTGACTAGTAAGTGGCCAACTCACCTAAAGAACTGCAGGAAAGTTAAACTGAGTTGAAGCCAGAAAAGAAATTTTGTTGTACGGAGGATGGATGAAAAGAAGGGATAACTAGAAATTAAATGGCTATATGATGAAGTGTTTCCTGACCCCTAAAACTGATTCTTCCAGATCACAGCATTAGCAGAGCAGGGCAATGATTCAGGCAGTGCTCATGACCATGGTGTGCCTGTCTTGAAAGCTGGTGCTAGCAGGAATTGCTGGAAGTGTTGGATACTCAAAAACAGGAGGGCATGGGAAGCCTTTAGACTGATCCTTCTCTTCTGATGGAAATAAAGTATTATAGTCACTCTCTCCTTGACCTCAACTATGAAACTCCAAGATTCTGCAATAGGCAGCAGTATAAGACTCTCTCTGTGTATGGAATTCAGATGATAAAATTATTTGTTATTTTCTTCTCCTTTGATGAAATTCGTATCCCTTTGAAATGATTTTGATATAAGGACAAGAATCTGCATAGCACATATCCTGTCTCAGTTCCATTCAGAGATAGGTGTGCACATAACTCAAAAGGGAATTCAAAATTATAAAGAAACATGGATATAGTTTCTCATCTCTTTTGAATAAATAAGATTGCTTAGTCCATGTGTCTTTCTGGTTGCCTTCTTCTGAGCCTTAGACATCAATATAACATCTTTCTCACAAAAGCTGGTCCAAAATGATCCAGAAAGTGGTCTTTACAGCTAATGCTGAAATAAATTCCTCCAACAAGGTTTTTGGGTTTATGGTATTTTTGTTGTTGGTGGTTTTTTTTTGTGTGTGTGTAAATCCTTTAAATTGCAGTTTTATTCCAGGGCTTTATTTTCTCTGTGACTACTCTTTCCTTTTGTCTTTTGGAGTGTGTGAACAAGGACACAAAGTCTGTTTCTGTTACATCTTGTTCACAACATCCTAGCAATGTAAAGGTTCTTTAGTAGAAATCAGATTT